>Ga0105104_10003140_pt1 | contig 11887 bp, 7 predicted proteins | sample PPLLaktember2015_3_FD_87034 | JGI IMG/M metagenome (GOLD analysis project Ga0105104, IMG submission 87034) | Freshwater sediment microbial communities from Prairie Pothole Lake near Jamestown, North Dakota, USA - PPLs Lake P7 Core (6) Depth... | ecosystem: Environmental > Aquatic > Freshwater >...
GGGTTCAGGCTCAGGGGATACCCCAGCGCGTCATCGATCTCTATCGGAAGCATATCACCACCCACGAGGCTGAGGTCGCCGTTGGCGAGCACCTTCGCATCGCCGCGGAAGTGAGTCAAGCCCCGGAAGTCGAGACCGCCAATCGCTGGGGAAGCCGGGAAGTCGAGATCGTGTCCGTCAAAATGTTCCATACCTCCGGGCAAGAGCGGTATGTCTATCAGAGTGGTGATCCGGTGCGAGTGGTCGTCCACTATCGAGTCCATCGCCCTGTGCCCGATGCGGTATTTGGCATCGCCCTGATGCGCAGCGATGGTCTCTGGTGCTATGGGACGAATACCGCCGTCGAAGACATCTCCCTCCCGCCTCTGGGCGAGGAAGGCACTGTTGAAATCCTTCTGGAACGCCTAGATTTCGTGGCGGGGACGTACTATCTTGATGTCGCTGTGCATGCGCTGGATGGCTACCCGTATGATTATCACCACGGCCTCTACTCCTTCACCGTGAAATCAGACCTCCAAGAGGTGGGGGTGTGCCGCATCCCCCATTCCTGGGCGATCAAACCGTTGGTCGCCGTGTCGTAACCGTGATGCACCGCTGATATCCCTAACACACCGCGACAGGCCAGCGGATTGTTTCGCCTCCGTGTGAGTTCGCGTGCAAGAGAGGAGAGATGGCATGAAAAGTGCCCTAATCACGGGCATTACAGGGCAAGATGGTTCCTACCTCGCAGAATTTCTTCTGGGAAAAGGCTATGGCGTCTATGGGATGGTCAGACGGGCCAGCTTTCAGCGCTTTGACCGTATCCAGCATATTCTCGACCGCGTCGAAATCATCGAAGGGGACCTCACCGATCAATCCTCGCTGGACGACGCCATGAAGACAATCGCTCCTGACGAAGTCTACAATCTTGCCTCCCAATCTTTCGTGCCGACCTCCTGGAATCAGCCGGTGTTGACGGCGGATGTGACCGGAACCGGCGTGACACGGATGCTCGAGGCGATTCGGAAACACAAGCCAGACAGCAAATTTTATCAGGCCTCGACGAGTGAAATGTTCGGTAAAGTTCGCGAGACGCCGCAGAGCGAGATGACGCCGTTCCATCCGCGTAGCCCCTACGGCGTCGCCAAAATCTATGCCCATTGGATCACTATAAATTACCGTGAGAGCTATGATATCTTCGCCTGCTCCGGGATTTGCTTCAACCATGAGTCGCCGCGTCGAGGCCTGGAATTCATCAGCCGCAAAGTCACCGATGGGGTGGCACGCATCAAGCTTGGCCTCGCCGATACACTGAAGCTTGGCAACCTGGAGGCGCGACGCGATTGGGGGTTTGCGAAGGACTTCGTGGAGGCGATGTGGTTGATGCTCCAGCAGGACCAACCGGAAGACTATGTCATCGCCACCGGTGTCAGTCATAGCGTGCAGGACCTTGTCGAAACGGCGTTCAGTTATGTGGGGCTGCCGATGGAGCCGTATGTGGTTGTGGATCCCAAACTTTTCCGACCGGCAGAGGTGGATATCCTGGTTGGCGATGCATCAAAGGCGAAGGCCAAATTGGGATGGACGCCAACCTGCTCCTTCCAGGAGATGATCCACATGATGGTCGAGGCTGATCTGAAGCGGCTTGCAAGTCTGGCGGCATCGCCCCATGAGTGACGGCACACCGTTACATTCGCCTAGACCCATGGATCTTTGGGCATGGATCACGCCAGGCACAAGGAGCAGGGCCGAGGCGGTCAGGAGCGCAGCGTGCCATAGCACAGTAGTATGATCGCCTGCAGCGTCGAAAGGGGAAGCGAAGACGCTGTGGCGAGGAGGTCTCGTGGAGCACATGTCGGGAGTCGATGTCACCGAGATCATGAGGCAGGTGCGGGAGCAGGCGGATAAGCAGCGCCAGAAATTCACCTTGGCCAGTGCCGCGAGCCCGCGTCGCAACCCGCAAACGCGAGAGGACCTGGGCTTCCTGCAAAGTAACCAGGATCTGGCTGATCTCCGCTTTAGCTCGCATCGCAAGGTGGTGGGCGAAGTGATTACCTATGCCAAGAAGCTTGTGCATCAACTCTTGACCCCCGTTCTCGAACGCCAATCAGCCTATAACGCGGTCAATGCCCGGCTGATGAGTTATGTCTGTGACCGGGTTGAGCGCATGGAGGGGCAGGTGGCGTCGGCGCTGGATGCACTCCGGGCGGAAGAGACAACCTTCCTGGACGCCTTGCGAGAGACCGTCATCGGGCAACTGGAAACGCTTCGGCAACAACAAGCTAGCGCCTTGCAGGCCTTGCAGGCAGAGGTCGCGTCTCAGAATCGGGAGCGTCGTGCGCAAGAACGACACATTGCCCTGTTATTAGAGGAAACGCGCAAACACCTTTCCGCTCCATTCACCTCGGAGCTGTTGCCGCCGCCGGCCGATACCACAAAGCGCGCGCTGGACGCGTTTTTCGCTGCGTTTGATGAACGCTTTCGTGGCAGGCGTGAAGAGGTCAAACTTCGCCTCTGCGTCTATCTCCCCATGTTGCAAGAAGCCAAGGTCAAGACGGATGCGAGTCCTGTGGTCGATCTAGGGTGCGGCCGTGGGGAGTGGTTGGAATTATTGCAGGAAGAGGGTATGCAGGCCAGAGGGGTCGATCAGAACCACATCCTGGTGGAAGAGTGCGTCGGCGCTGGCCTTGACGTGGTGGAGGGCGATCTGCTCACCTACCTCTGCGGCTTGCCCGACCGGTGTATGGGAGCGGTGACAGGTTTCCACATTATGGAACACCTGCCCTTCGAAACGTTGCTGAAATTGTTCGATGAAACCGTCCGGGTCCTCCGTCCTGGTGGGGTCGCCATTTTTGAAACACCGAATCCACAGAATGTGCTGGTGAGCACCCTGGAGTTCTACATCGATCCAACACATCGCAGTCCCCTGCCGGGTACGCTTGTGAAGTTCATCGCCGAGGTCAAAGGCCTCGAGCGGGTCGAGCTATTACCTCTCCATCCCTTCCCAGACGCCCATCGTGCACAAGAGGTCGATCTTGAAGTCACCAGACGCTTCAATGAGCTGTTTTATGGGGCCCGGGATTACGCGGTGATTGGCTGGAAGGCCGGCGTGAAGAAGCCTGATCGATGAGGATTGTCATTGCTACGGCTCAGGTGCCGTTTATTCGCGGGGGTGCGGAGATTCTAGCAGAGGGGCTGCTGCATGCCCTGCGTTCCCAAAGGCATGCGGCAGAGATCGTGGCGATCCCATTCAAATGGTATCCTCCCGAGCGCATTCTGGAACAGGTATTGGCCTGCCGGCTGCTGGATTTGAGTGAGAGCGGTGGCGCTCCCATCGATCGGGTCATCGGCCTAAAATTTCCAGCCTATTTGATTCCCCACCCGCACAAAGTTCTCTGGCTCCTGCACCAATTTCGCACGGCCTACGATCTGTGGGACCATCCCTTCGGTGACCTCGACCGCTATCCGAACGGTCCACAGGTGCGGGAAGCGATCCAGCGTATCGATCGGAGCCTCATTCCCGAAGCCAAGGCTGTCTTTACGATCTCGAGGAATGTCTCCAGTCGTCTCTGGCACTACTGCGGTATTGACTCTGTACCGCTCTATCACCCACCGGCGTCCGCCGAGTTGTTCTATGGCGGGCCGGTTGAGGATTATTTTTTCTACCCAAGTCGGCTGGCGTCCCTCAAGCGTCAAGCCCTCGTGCTGCAAGCGCTGGCCGCCACACGGCGGCCGGTACGCGTCAGGTTCGCGGGTTTGGCCGATGAGGCGCATTTTGGCGAAACGCTTGAGATGCTGGCGCGGCAGCTCAACGTCGAGCATCGGGTCGAGTGGCTCGGACAGGTGACAGAGGAAGAGAAGCGGGCGCTGTACGCTCATGCCCTGGGTGTGATCTTTCCACCCGTCGATGAAGATTATGGGTATGTGACATTGGAAGCGATGTTGGCCGCGAAGCCGCTGATCACCTGTACTGATTCAGGGGCACCGCTGGAATTTGTGCAGCACGACGTCACGGGGTTAATTGCCAATCCCTCCCCACAGGACATCGCGATGGCGATGGACCGGCTTTGGGACGATCGAAGCTGGGCGTGGGCGATGGGTGAGGCTGGGAAGAAGCGGTATGACAACCTCAACATCTCCTGGGTAGCGGTGGCTGAAAGGCTCGTGGCGTGCGACTGAATTGGTTTTCTCCTTTACCACCTGCGAAGTCGGGCATTGCCGATTACACCAGGCAACTGCTCCCTACGTTGACGGCGGCCGCCGAGGTCGTCCTCTGGACTGACCAGGAGCATTGGGATCCCGCCGTGGAGGCGTATGCCGAGGTGCATGCGTATCGACTTCAGGAAATGCCGTGGGCAGAGGTCAATCGCGCCACCATGAGCATCTTCCACATTGGCAACAACCACCGCTTCCATGGACCCATTTGGCAAGTCAGCCAGCGCCATGCGGGACTTATTGTCCTGCATGACGTGGCCTTACAGCAGTTTTTCGCTGGACTCTTTCGTGAGCAATGGCATGATCGGATGGGCTACCTGGAATTGATGGAGCGTTATTATGGGGCCACAGGTCGTCAGGATGCCGAGGATTTTTGGGCTGGTCGTTTGACGATCGAGTACCTGGCCGAACAATACCGTCTGACGCGGTATGCCATGGACCACGCCTTGGGTGTGCTGGTCCATAGCCAACACAGTTTCGATGAGCTAAAACACGATAGCCCCTGCCCACTCAGTTATGCACCATTGCCTTATTCGATGGCACTACCTGGATCGCGAGGAGTGGGTGGCAAGGGAAAACCCAACACCAGCGGGCCCCCCTATCATCTCATCATTTTCGGACATATCAGCGATAATCGCCGCTTGACTTCGATATTGCGGGCACTGGCAAACTTCCCCGAACGAGAATGCTTTCGTTTGAATGTCTATGGCGAGCTGTGGGATCACCAACGTCTGCGTCGTGAGGTCGAGGAACTGGACATACAAGGCGTGGTCACGCTCCATGGTTTTGTTCCCCATGAAGATCTTGAGGCGGCACTGGCATCGGCCCACCTGGCCATTAATCTGCGGTTTCCCTCGATGGGGGAAGCCTCGGTGAGCCAACTGCAGATCTGGGACCATGCGCTCCCGAGCCTGGTGACCAAGGTGGGCTGGTATGCGTCACTTCCAGCAGAGACGGTGGCCTTTGTGCGTCCCGAGCACGAGATCATGGATATTCAGACCCATTTGCAGGCCTTTCTCTGCGATCCCGGGCACTACGCCCAAATGGGGAAAGATGCGCGCCAGTATTTGCAGACACACCACACACCTGGGGCGTATGTGCAAGCGATTATCGATGCACTGGGGGATGCGGAAGCCTTTCGCCCCTCTGCCATAGCGCATGACATGGCCAGAAGTGTTGGTCAGGAGATGCGGCGATGGACAAACGTCGCGGCCCCAGCTATCGCCTCGTACCTGGGGAGTCAGGTAGGGGGTTTCCGCCCCGATCATGCTAAGGTCAGGACATCGATTGACGGCCTCAACTATCGGCATCTGGAGGCGCTCAAGTGCCTACTGGAGGAGTTGTCGGTGCAGGTCCAAGAGACCCAACGGCAGCTCGCCAAGGGGCTGCAGGCGATGCGACGCGCGGCATCAGAGCAATGCTACCCGCCAGCGTACGTTCAGACTACTGGAGGCTCCCCTCAATCGACCGCCCCCTCACCCGCGGTGTCTCACATGCCTATGCCTGTCTCTGGGGCGATGTCGGAGGCCGGTGGGACGCCTCCAGCAGGTGAACCAGCCGCCCCCGTCAACGCGGGCTCAGAAGAACCCGTAATGGCTGTATCCCGGGCGGAGATTGCTTCGCATGCCTCGGCCGAGTTCGTGGGCAGAAATTCCTACACACGCGAGGACGCCCTGCGTTATCCCTTGAGCCTAGAAGCGCATGACACAGGGTTCCGGTACCTGTTCTATTTCATGGTGGTCGCTAAGAGCCTGGGGTTAAGACCAGGAGCTGAAGTGCTCGATTTTGGCGCCGGGTCCTGCTATGTCTCGGAATTGCTCAATCGCTTTGGATACAGAACAGTGGCTCTGGACATCGATCCGGAGGTACTGGCAATCGGTTGTGAGCGTCTCACACTGGATCCTAGATGTCACAGTGAGCGTGCCGGCTTTGTGACCGGAGATGGTATGCGCATGCCGTTCAGAGAGGCGAGCTTCGATGGCATTATCTGCATCAACGCCTTGCATCATATGCTGGACTATCGGAAGACGCTAGCCGAAATGTATCGGGTTTTGAAGGCAGGAGGGCGGGCGGTTTTTTCAGAACCAGGTGATGAACATTCCAAGAGCCCTGAGTCGATCATGGCTGTGGAGCAATTTGGGGCTGTCGAGAAGGATATCGTCCTGCCGGAAATCTATCAGTTGGCCAAAGAGGTTGGGTTTGCGCGGATGGTTTTGAAGCCTTACGTGCTGCCGCATTTGGTGGAGTTGGATTATGAGGAGTTCGATCGCTTCAGAGAAGGGCAGAAAGTTTCGGGAGCGTTCCTGTCCTCCGCAGAAATCGCCGACTTCGTGCGAGGCCAACCGTTGTTCTGCCTGGAGAAGAGTGGGACAAGGGCGTTAACGAGTGCTAGCGCTCCTGCGGCAACGCTGCGGGCAAAAATCGTCATCAAGGAGTGCCCGAGCCGCATCAGGCAGGGGCGGACGGTGAAGATCGTGGCTCTCTGTGAGAATATCGGGGAAAGCCTATGGCTGTCGAACCAGAGTGCCTTCGGTGGGTATGTCACGTTCGGTGTGAAGTTTCTCACCCCCGATGGACGTGTGTTGGAAGAGAGCAGAGGGCGACAACGGCTAGCCCACGATGTGGCACCAGGGCATTACGTAGAAGTGGTCTCCGAGGTTTCCTTAGAGGGCTTTAAACCGGGCCGTTACCGTGTGCTCTTTGACATGGTCAATGAGCTGGTCTGCTGGTTCCAGAGCGTTGGGTCTGAAATCGTCGAACGCTGGATCGAAAGCGTCTGAGCGGGCAATCAGGGGTCCCGCCCATGTCGCGGGAAAGTCCAAATCCAATTTCACGCACCTCGGCATGCAAGTGTGCCCCCCCTTATCCCTTGGAACCATTGCTGACAACTCCCAAAGCACAAATGAACAGCCCGCAACCGCGTAAACGGCCGATTGTGACTCCAGTGTATCGCACATCATTATTGATCGGCGGCATCCTCGGGTTAGCGTGGTTCATGCTGGTGTACGGGTCCTCCATCTTGAATCCGACATATCTCAGCTGGGTCATATAGGGGGACGGAGCGGCACATGTGCTGAACTGGTTGCGGGCTTTGCAAATTTCCCTATGCTGTTGTAGTCTTTGGCAAAAACTGGTTTAGTAGGGTTGCATCAACTATTTTCACACCAGGCCATGGCACCATGAGCGCACGGGCACAAAACGCTGCAACCACGCCCCTTGGCATCCAACTCTCCCCAACGGAGTTCGACGCGTTTATCTTGCCGCACATCTCCATGCCCAAACGTGGTCCGACGTATAAACTGGGCTATCATCGCCTCTTTAACCTCATCTTCTGGGTACTCTATACGGGGATGCCGTGGAAGTGCTTGTCCATACCGGAAGACGTCCATATCTTGGCATGAGTTGCTGGCGTACAGCTTGATCAATGTGAGAGTGTTCTGCGGTGCCTAAAACTCACAACCAGTTCTACACTGGGGTAATACTCGTGCTCTTCAAGCTTGCAAATGTGGGAGGTAGATTTCTTTTGAGCCTCTTATTAACCCTCCTAGCGGGCTTGCTAATTGTCTCAGCGACAGGGAAGTTTTCTATTTCCTGGCTGAGCCTTTGGGTTGTTGCTCCTGCGATACGGGACTCCCTCATCCTTTCAATATTCTGTGGGCTATTTTTCCTCAGAGTGTGCATTGGGCCTAACTTACCTCAGGAACGGACTCCTTTTTTTAAGCTAGAGCCCAAATTGGGCACCAGACTCCTGGATCCTTACTGGATCATTTTAACTCTGGCACTCTCTCTCTTTTACATCTATTTTCGTACCATTAATGTGTTCTTATTGTATGATGATCTATCATATTTGAAAATTGTCGCAGATATTGCTGAGAGCCCAACTCTTTTCTTCCGCTATTTGGAGCGCCCAATAGAGGGGATTTGGTATCGTCCGATTCTTGTCGCTACCTATTTGCACGACTACCTTTTATGGGGAACGAACTATGTGGGCTGGAGAATAACCAATCTCGGGCTGCATCTGGCCAATGCGTGGATGGTATATTGTCTTTCAATACATATCACACGTGAAGGATGGGTAGCATTCCTGGCTGGCTTCATATTTGCCGTTCATCCCATACATCCTGAAGCTGTGACGTATATTTCTGGTCGAAATGACTCCCTGGCAGCGTTCTTTTATCTTGCAGCTTTCCTATCCTTTATTCTATTTCGCCAGAGCCGTTCTAGAGCATATGGAGCTTTGTCCATTCTTTGCTTCATCTTCGCATTGATGAGCAAAGAGGTGGCGATGACACTTCCACTGGTTCTTGTCGCGTATACCTTAATCCTAACGAAGTCAGGAGATGAACAGATAAGAACCAGAGGTTTTGGTCTAATTGTGTTGCATGCTTTTACATTTGTGATGTACCTGGTGTTTCGGATAGTCGCGGTTGGAGATGTCGGAGGCTATCGGGACGTGGCTGGAACACCGTTGGTTTTCAGGCCAGATCCACTCATTGCTCTGTTCTCGTTTATCATCACGCCCGTCCGTCATTTCTTGTTTCCGTTTAATCAGTCGATCCCCTATGTTCGCTTCGTACGTCCGGGGCTTGCGGTCGTTCTCGGTGCGCCCCTTCTGCTCCTGATCAGACGAGCTCATCTTTTGCGCCGACGGTCGGCCATATTTTGTTTGATTTTCCTTTGCCTCTCGGTGCTGCCGATGTACCATCTCCTCTATATCAGTCCAGAACTCAATAACTCACGGTACCTTTACTTTCCGACGATTCCGTTATCGATGGTGGCGGCGGAGTTCCTGATGACGGGGTTAGAAGATTTGAAGCGGTGGAAGAGAAACACCCTCGTAATTGGCGTCATAGGGGGATGTGCAGCTCTTTGCCTTCTCACCCTTCTTAACAATACCTACTGGAGGAGGCTTGGTACAGTAGCCTCGCATCTCCCATCAACCCTTCATGCGATGTATCCTCAGCTCAAACCAGGAGCCCGTCTCTACATTTACGGCGCGCCTGTAGCCTGGGACAACCAGGTCCTCTACGGTCCCTATTTAGATGAGGCCATCCGTCTTTTTTATGGGCACAGAGACTTCAAGGTCTATGATGCGGCTTGGCAGGCTTCGTACTTTAAGGATAGTTTTAGAGTCCTTCCCGATCCAGGGAGCCTACGCCCTGGTGAAGGGGATTTAATTTTTTGGTATGAACAGGAGTCGCATCAACTTTACGACGTCTCTGCAAAACTGCGAGAGCTGCTGAGCCACCCACCTATGCAGAAAGAAACGCAATGGGTCTTCCGCAAGGGAAATGCTGATCGGTGGGGGCGAAGCATCGATGAGAGTCTAGAGAAAAGAGAAGCGTCGATCCTATACAGTGGGAATCACCCCGTTCTTATAGATCTCCCAATCGAATGGATTCCCTCAGCTCAGGACGTCTTCGAGATCTGTATGAAAAGCGAACCACCAACCCATAATGCGGCAAGGGAAATGGCCTATAGTGAGATTTCGTGGTGGGCAGTTGATGCTCCGTTCGCTCAGGCCAGGGCTGTACGAATCCCCATCCTCACTGATGGCCACTGGCAAACATACAGGGCCGCAATCGGGCGGTATGTTCCGTGGCTGCTGATGTCTAAGGTCGCTCATTTACGTTTCAAGCCCCTTCCATTTCTTGCACAGCAGGAAATCGGATGGGTGCGCCTTAGGACCGGTGGAGAAACGTCCAATTCTGGCTCTTCCGATCCGTGTATGCCTTCAAAAGTTGTTGTACATGCACCGACTAGCCGTGACGCACCTCATAAGCTTGCGGCCTCCTATAGGCTTCTCCAACTGAATCCGGGCCCTTCCCTCTCGGCCGACGAATTTTTAACCTTACACTTGAGTGCGCTTAATACCGGCGAAGCGATTTGGCTAGCGCGGGCTGAGGATGAAAAAGGAGCTGTCCGTTTGGGGTGGCGTTGGTTTAAGGGGGAGCAGGAAGTTCCAAATACACAGGGGCGAGAGCGATTAGGCTACGATGTCTTTCCGGAACAAAGGTATGAGTTTCAGGCGCGCATCAGCCCGCCGGTAGAAGCGGGGGAGTATACCTTGGAATTGGGGCTTGTCAGCGAATTTCTGACGTGGTTCATCGATCAGGGTAGCCACCCTTTTAGAATCGCCGTAACCGTTCACACTCCATCCAAACGTCTTTAAACCTACTGTAAACGTTCAGGTGGTCGCTGTGAAAGGAGCTTCCCCTTCTCTGTAAAAATCACCACTACTGATCACGATTTGGTCGGGGCTGGCAGTATGCTTGATTCATGCGCTGGGGCACTGGGCTGACACTTCTTTTCGCGAATGATTTGCTGATGACCCAGCCGTCAAGGGCATCTCCGTGAAACATGGTAGGCTGCTGTACACCCTCATCCCCGCGTATGTACGGAAACTACCCTGGCCTCGGAATGCCAGGTGAACTCCGTGCCGCCGCGGCAACTCGGGGGCGCTAGCGGTTGGGGAGCGATCTGCATTGAGGGATGTAGTGCTGACGACTCCTGAGGCACAAGTGGGACGCTTGAAACCGAATGTCCGGCTGACCGTGACTGCGCCATATTGCACTTCGCTGATCGGCGGCATCCTCGGGTTGGCGTGGTTTGTTCTGGTGTTCGGACCCTCTGTTTTGAATCCCACATACCTCAGCTGGGTCATGCAGGGAGATGGAGCGCAACATGTGCTAGGATGGCTCTTCTTCCGTCATGAGCAATGGTCGTGGCCGTTAGGAGCAGTGCCCAGCTTTCCTTATCCGGTCGGTACAACGGTCGGCTATACTGATTCAATTCCCTGGCTGGCCATCCCTGCCAAAGTCATATCGCCGTTCCTGCCAGTGGATTTCCAATACGTTGGTCCATGGTTGGGGTTATGTTTTTTTCTGCAGGGTTGGTTTGGAGTGAGAATCGTCCAAGAATTGTCCCCAAACGCGCTGATTCAAATATTAGGTGGCGCCTGCTTTATCCTGGACCCTGTCTTGCTATGGCGCATAGGCCATGATAGCCTGTGTGCCCATTGGTTGATACTTGGACTGATCTGGCTTCACCTGCGCTCCTGGCCAGAGGGACGGACACCCCGCCGGGCGCTCGTAATCACATTGGGCTTCTGTATGATCAGCGCCGGCATCCATCCGTATCTTGCGACGATGGTCTTGGCCCTCGCTCTCGCCTTGGTGTGTAAGTTTCACTGGGTAGATCACTATCTCTCGGCACGTCAAATGGTGCTTTGGGGCGGAGTTTACGGCGCCGCGACGCTCAGTGTATTTACTGCTTTTGGGTATATAGGGTCGGGGATTTCTTGGGGAGCCAATGGATTCGGCGAGTACTCCGCTGATTTGCTGACATTGGTCAATCCGGCAGGGACCTCACGATTTTTGCCTGCTTTGCCAGTCGCTCCTGGGCAGTATGAGGGCTTTGGATATGTGGGGAGCGGCGTGCTTGTCTTGGGTCTCATCGGCATGGCGATAATCTGGTATAATCCCAGCGTTTTGGGAAGCCGTTCTTTGAAAGCATGGGTGCCGTTAGGGATCTGCGTTGCCTTATTGGCAACCTTCGCTTTATCCTCAAGGGTGACGTTCTTAGGGAAACCCATTCTCACCCTTGGCCATTTCTATCGGCCCTTCATGGACATTATTGCGCCTTTTCGTACATCTGGGCGCTTTATCTGGCCCCTACATTATCTCTACATTAC
>Ga0105104_10003141_pt1 | contig 11885 bp, 10 predicted proteins | sample PPLLaktember2015_3_FD_87034 | JGI IMG/M metagenome (GOLD analysis project Ga0105104, IMG submission 87034) | Freshwater sediment microbial communities from Prairie Pothole Lake near Jamestown, North Dakota, USA - PPLs Lake P7 Core (6) Depth... | ecosystem: Environmental > Aquatic > Freshwater >...
GCGCTGGCCCCTGGCCAGGGTGAGCGCATTTCGTTGCTCGATCGCGTGCTTTCAAAACGACCTGACGCGAGCTGAAGCCTATGCCAGTAAAGCGCTCCAGGATTTGCCGGAAGAGGATCACGCCTTTCGAGCCATCATCTATCACGCACTTGGGGACACTTATCGCCGCAATGGGCGCTGGGAGGCAGCCAGGGCATGCTATCTCAAAGTTCTGGACCAGGTCCATACACCGACGTTTCGTATTCGTTCGGTGCACGTCTACGGCGCTCTGGCTGATCTGGAACTGCAACAAGGTCGGTTGCGCGCATCTGCCACGCTCTGGAGAAAGGCTCTCGTCGTCATTGAGGAGCGCGAATTTCGAGGCACTTTCCCGCTGCCGTTGATTGGCTGGGTGTACCTTCGAATGGGCGAGATCCTGTACGAGTGGAATGAGTTGGAGAAGGCTGCCGACTATCTTTCCGAAGGGTTGGAACGATCAAAGCTGGGAGGTGACATGCGGGCGATGATCGCCGGTCATCTTCTTGATGGCCGGCTGAAACTGGCATCCAGCCGCGTCACGGAGGCAGCAGAGTGTCTGGAGCAGGCTCGCGTGCTGGCAGAGAATGCTCCGTTCCCGGATTGGATCGGCCGCTTTGGACGCTTTCAACTCGAAGTCTGGCTGGCGCAGGACAAGCTCAGGTCGGCCGTTGACTGGGCCGACGCGATGCTGCAGGACAACCGGTTCGAGGGGCAATTGGAAAGTGAGTCGGCCCAACTGGCGATGGCGCGCGCCCTGATCGTCAGGGGAGATATAACTTCCCTCGAGCGGGCAAGGACATCCCTCAAGCGCCTGGTCGAAGAGGCGCAGGGAGAGGGCCGGAAGGGTGTGCAGATCGAGGCGCTGGCGTTCCAGGCTCTTACCGACTGGAAACGCGGCGAACGGCCGGGTGCCATGATCCATCTCGAGAACGCCCTGCGACTGGCTGAGCCCGAAGGTTATGTGCGACTCTTCGTCGATCTGGGAATGCACATGGCACGGCTGTTGCAGGAAGCCCATGCGCGGGGGATCATGCCCGAATACGTCGAAGTATTATTGGAAGCCTTCAGCGTTGATCTCTCGACGGCTCGTGAAGGGGCTCTGCCGGAACCCCTTACTCCTCGAGAGCAGGAAACCTTGAACCTGATCGCTGCCGGGCTGACCAACCAGGAGATCGCCGAGCAGTTGGTCGTTTCTCCCGAGACGGTCAAGAAGCACGCCGCCAGCATCTACAATAAGTTGGGGGTGCGCAGCCGAACCCAGGCCACCGCCAGAGCGCGCGAGCTTGGTTTGCTGGGTTAACAACTCTTCCCACCGATTCACAGTCTCAAAATAAATACCCCGTTTGAATACCACTTTCGGGGAATGAATGTATTTCTCTCCGTCTTTATACTGGCTGAGGTTTGAGCCAGTGACAAATCTTACCAATAAGGAGAGATACCATGTCAGAACAAAATAAAAATTTGATCCGCCGTGCCGTGGATGAAATCTGGAACCGCAGAAATTTCGCGATCCTCGGCGAACTTGTTTCGAGCGACTTTGTCGTCCATGTGACCGGCGAAGAGATCCATGGGCGCGAGGGAGTTAAGCAGTTCTACACCATGCTGCACCGCGCATTCCCCGATATCCACTTTACGATCGAAGACCAGATTGCAGAGAGAGACAAGGTAGTAACGCATTGGTCGGCCCAGGGCACCCATCTGGGAGAGTTCAACGGCATTCCCGCGACCGGCAAACAATTTAAAGTCACAGGCATTGACATAGACCGGATCGTCGATGGCAAGTCTGTGGAACGCTGGACGAATATGGACGAACTCGGCCTGTTGCAACAGCTTGGTATTGTCCCGCGCCTGGAAAGCCCGGACGCTATGCGCCTCGCGAGTCCAGACGTTAAGTGAAAGAACAGTTGAGGAGCTTAAAATGATGGAACATATCGAAACCGTGATCGTTGGAGGTGGGCAGGCCGGACTGGCAACGAGTTACCACCTGACGCAGCAAGGACGTGAGCACGTTGTGTTGGAACAGGCCGCGCAGGCCGCCAACGTCTGGCGTAACGAGCGCTGGGATTCCTTTACACTGGTCACACCCAACTGGTCACTCAAGATGCCCGGCGCGGAATATAGGGGCGCAGATCCCTATGGCTTCATGCCGCGCGCCGAGGTCGTTACATATTTCGATAAGTATGTGGAACGATTCCGTTTGCCTGTAGAGTGCAATACGCAGGTGTTGTCCATCGAGCCGCTGGATGGGAAAGGTTATCGCATCCAAACCTCGCGGAAGACTCTCACGGCACAGAACATGGTCATCGCGACTGGTTTTTTTCAGAAGCCGAAGATCCCTCAATTTGCAGCCAGTTTATCACCAGACATCACACAACTCCATAGCAGCGCCTACCGTAACCCCAAATCATTACCGGATGGACCAGTCCTCATTGTCGGCAGCGCGCAATCAGGTTGTCAGATTGCCGAGGAACTCTATCAGCACGGCCGCAAGATCTTCCTCTGTACGGGCAGTGCCGGCCGGGCGCCGCGCCGCTATCGCGGCAGGGATGTGATCGAGTGGCTGAACATAGCCGGCGTCTTTGATCTTACGCCCGAACAATTGCCGCCTGGGATGGGAAAGTTCAAGGGCATTCCACACTTCTCAGGAACCAAAGGCGGGCACACATTGAACCTGCATCAATTCGCGCGCGATGGCGTGACCCTTTTGGGACACCTGCGTGACGTAAAAGATGATCGGATCTTTCTTGCTCCTGATCTGCACGAGAATTTGAAAGGCGCCGACGGGTTCGAAGCGGGGGCTCTGCAAATGATCGACGGTTATATCCAGGCCAACGGTCTCGACGCGCCGCCGGAGGAGCTCCCGCGTCTCCGCGACGGATATGAGCAGCCTGAGGTCACGAAACTTGATCTGAAAGTCTATGGCATCAAGACCGTCATCTGGGCGATGGGCTATACCTTCGATTACAGCCTTGTGAAGCTGCCTGTGCGTGACGGAGATGGCTTTCCCATTCAGACGAACGGTGTCACGGACTATCCGGGCCTGTACTTCTCCGGTATGCCGTGGATGCCCACCGAGAGACCGGGCTCTCTGCTGGGTGTAGGCGAAAGGGCCGAGTACATCGCCTCTCGAATATCGGAACGCGCGGCGCGCTAAGCTTTGTATGGAGAGAGAATGAAACATCCATTGAACCAACATGTTGCTGTCATCGGCGGCAGTGTGGCAGGGTTATTGACGGCCAGAGTGTTGAGTGAACATTTTGGCCGGGTTACCATTCTTGAGCGGGATCCTGTGCACGACCAGCCGGAAGCCCGAAAAGGCCAGCCGCAGACGCGCCATCCTCATGGTTTGTCGACAGCGGGATTGCAGGTCCTGGACCGCTATTTTCCAGGCCTGGTAACGAACCTGGAAGACCGAGGCGCAATCCTTGCTGACCAGGGCCTGGCTACCAAATTTTTCTTTGGGGGCAGTTATCGGTCGCCGTTCGAAAGCGGTATACGAGGCATCCTGGTGAGCCGGCCCTTGCTGGAGTGGCAGCTCCGCCGGCGGGTGGTGGCTCTTCCGAACGTAACCATCGAAGATCAATCTCCGGCCGTTGAGCTGGTAACAACCCCCGATTGCATGCGGGTGACCGGCGTGGTAGTTGAACGACGCGCCTCCGGGTCGATGGAAACACTAACGGCCGGCCTGGTCGTAGATACAACTGGGAGAGGTTCCCCCACGCCAAAGTGGCTGAAGTCCCTTGGATATCCTGATGTGGAGGAGAGCATTGTTAAGATCGGCGTCACCTACACCACGCGGCTCTACCAACGCAGAGCGGGTGACTTCGGGGGCGCATACGTGATGATCACCCAGCCGGAACCTCCGGCTACCTGGCGGGGTGGTTTTGCGCTCGCGCAGGAGGATCAGCGCTGGATCGTGACGGTCGCTGGATGGGGTGGGGACCATGCTCCCAGGGATGAAGCAGGGCTCCTGGAATTTGTCCGCAGCCTGCCCGCTCCGGATATTTATGAGATGATCGGCCGGAATGAGCCGCTCTCCGACATTATCGTTCATGAGGTTCCCACCAATTTGCGGCGGCATTATGAGAGGATGAGCCGCTTCCCGGAAGGCTATCTGGTGTTGGGTGACGCGCTATGCTCGTTCAACCCGGTCTATGGCCAGGGCATGAGTTCAGCTGCCCTCCAGACGGCCGAATTGGATAATGTATTGTCAGTGCAGGAAGGATCGAGTGATTCACAGGCATATGGAAAGCCCCTCTGGAAACGCTTTTTCAAGAGAGCTGCCAAGGTGGTGGACAATCCCTGGCAATTGGCCGTGGGCGCGGATTTTAATTACCCTACCACCCAAGGCAAGAAACAGCCTGGTACCGATCTAATCAATGCTTATATATCCAGGTTAATGAAGATTTCCAACCATGACGCGGTAATATGCCTGGCGCTGCTGAAAGTCATGAATCTTCTGGAGCCTCCTGCCAGTCTGTTCCATCCCAGGATTGTAAAGCGGGTGTTGTGGAGAGAAGCTGGACAACGTGCTTCCTCAGGCTGAACGGAAGACCTTTCGATGAATAGCGCCTTACAGAATTGAGTCGGCTTAATCGATACGCATAAGTAACGAAGATGTGAAAACACAATGTCAATAAGAAATTGGGCTTATCCCTTCTCAAGTCTGTAGCCCATGTTAACGAAAGCAGAAATCCGATCGACTCTGCAATTTGATGATGGATGTTGGGAAGCCAGAGAAACCCTTCAATCCAGATGGAGAAAACAATTATGGATACCAGGGATAGAGGCCAGGTCAATCGCAGTGCCGCCGAAGTGTATGAGGAATTTTTCATTCCAGCACTGTTTCAGGAATGGACAAATCGGGTTGCAGATGCGGCCCACATTCAAGTCGGTCAACGCGTCTTAGATGTCGCCTGTGGTACCGGGATCCTAGCGCGCACAGTCGCCGAGCGCGTAGGAGCGAATGGATCCGTTGTTGGTATCGATGTGAACGAGGGAATGCTGGTTGTCGCGAAACGAAAGGCGCCTGATATTGAATGGCGACAGGGCAAAGCAGAAATGTTGCCATTTGATGAAGACAGTTTTGATGTTGTCGTGAGCCAGTTCGGCTTGATGTTCTTCGAAGATCGACCTCTGGCTCTGCGCGAAATGATGAGAGTGTTGCGCCCCGGGGGGCATCTTGCCATTGCCGTCTGGGATACACTCGAAAACACACCGGGCTACACTGCGATGGTTAGCCTTGTGCAGCGGCTCTTTGGCGAGCAAGCTGCCAATAGTATGCGGGCTCCATACGTCCTGGGAGATAAAAAGGAACTCCAGGCATTGTTTGGTGATGCGGGCATTTCGCAGGCTTTGATCACGACTTATCCCGGAACCGCCCATTTTCCTTCGATTCAGTCATGGGCTTATACCGAGATAAAGGGATGGGTGCTTGCGGACACACTTGACGACACACAATTTGATTTGTTACTCAAGGAAGCCGAACAGGTGCTGGCTCCATTTACTACAGTAAATGGAACGGTTGCTTTCAGTGCGCCCGCTCACATCGTCTCGGCTATTAAACCTTGATGTTTGGGATCACAAATATCCCAGCCGGGGGCAGCAATACTTCTGGTACAGCCTCGTGAAGCTGCTGATTCTTGATGGAGACGGCTTTCCAATTCAGACGAGCGGCGTTACGAATTACCCTGGCTTGTATTTCGTCGGCATGCCATGGATGCCTACCGAGAGACCGGGTTTTTTGCTGGGTGTGGGCGAGCGGCAGCGATCGCCTCTCTCATCGCGCAAACGCGGGCATACCCCCCCCAAAAAAATAAACCCTTGGCAGATTGTTTTCGCAGGAGAGATGGCTAAGCTGGGGCTATTCATTCCATGAAGGTATTGACTCTGCAGTCATTGACGATCCCAGACTCTCAGCCTCATTAAGAATCTTGAGACGGAAAAGAGACTGATTTGCTGTAATCTTCTTGAGCCTGCTGCCAGCCTGTTCCCGCCCAGGATCGCAAGGCGGGTATTGTGGGGAGCAGTTAACCGTAGTCAGAAGGAGTGATCGATGATTCGGATCGAAATGAAGCATGTCTTTCCCATTTCAGTAAGCGAAGCCTTTGCCTATATCACCGATATGAGCAATTGGGCAGCCTATTGGCCTGATTTTGTACGAATTCATGATCCAGCCAACGCTCAATGGGGACAACCAGGTGACACAGTCACGGTTGTGCTGAAATTGCTTAATCGTGAACGCGATCTAAACATGAGACTTGAGAAATTCCAGAAAGATACGTTGGTTACTTATCTCAGCCGCCAGCGAGGCTTGCCCGACGCCTGGCACGAGCGACATTTCAATGCCACACCTGATGGTTTTGAATACCGGTTGGTCGTGGCTTATGAACCCAGAAAGGGATTATCCGGTATCTTCGATCGGATCGTATTCAAGCGGGCTGTTGCCGGAGCATTGCACAAAACCATTGAGAACCTTGATCGAGTGTTCCAGCAGTCAAAACTGCCTGGCTAATCCTGGGAGGTGCTCAACACAGCGAGTACCTGACTGGAAGGGTTCGCGTCTTCTTCATCGTTTTGAAGTAAACCAAAAAATAAACCCCTAAATAAACCCTTTACAGATGGCTTTGGCAGGGAAGACTGCTAAGATGAGATCGTTCATTCCATGGACGCATTGGCATTGCCATCGATATTGGTGATCTCAAACCCCTGGGAATTCTTGAGACGAAAAAAAGACGTGTTTGGCGTAATCTCCCTACTGTTCACGGCGATGCCTACCGCGAGTATCGTAAGCATACGCCGATGAACAGTGATTGTGATAAAAAACCTTTTAGTGATAGGAGAGAAAAATGACCCTTGAACAAACAATCTCAACCAGTGGACTGAACCAGATCGCCGTGAAGGAGCTTGCCAGCCGGATGCGCGGCAAGCTCATCTTCCCGGAAGATGAGCTTTATAACGAAGCGCGCAAAGTTTACAACGGCATGATCGATAAGCGACCGGCCTTGATCGCTCGCTGCACCAGTGTTGCGGATGTGATCGCGGCGGTTAACTTTGCCCGCGAAAACAAGCTGCCGCTGGCTGTGCGAGGCGGGGGCCACAACGGAGCGGGCCTTGGACTTTGTAACGGCGGATTGGTGATCGACCTCTCCGAGATGCGCGGAGTGCGGGTCGATCCTGCACGCCGTGAGGTGCGCGTCGAGGGTGGTGCCGTGTGGGGTGACGTTGACCATGCAACTCATCCCTTTGGCCTGGCTGTGCCCACCGGATTCGTCTCCTCTACCGGCGTCGGTGGCCTGACCCTTGGCGGCGGCGTGGGCTACCTTACCCGCAAGTATGGCTTGACGATCGACAACCTGCTCAGCGTGGATATGGTGCTGGCAGACGGCAGCTTCGTCACGGCGAATGAGAAGGAAAATAAGGACCTGTTCTGGGCAGTGCGCGGTGGCGGCGGGAATTTTGGCGTGGTCACCTCTTTCCTGTTTCGAGGTAACCCGGTCGGCGAGACCGTCTATGGCGGACCCATCTTCTGGCCGGTGGAGCACGCGGATAAGGTCATGCGCTTCTGGCGTGACCTTATTCTGAGCAATCCCAAGGAACTCAACGGATGGTTCGGTTTCCACATTGTGCCGCCGGCGGATATGTTCCCTCAGGAGCATCATCTCAAAAAGATGGCTGTCGTGGTCTGGTGTTATACGGGTGACCAAAAGAAGGCTGAACAGGTCTTCAAGCCGATCCGGGAAGTTGCCCCGGCAGCGATGGACTTCGCCGGTCCGATCCCACTTCCGGCGTTGCAAAGCATGTTCGATGGATTGTACGCGCCCGGCCTGCAGTGGTACTGGAATGCAGATTTCGTCACCGACCTCAGCGACGAGGTGATCGATCTTCACATCCAGTACGCCAAACAATTACCCACTGTGCATTCGACCATGCACCTGTATCCGATCAACGGAGCTGCGCAAGGCGTGGACAAGAAAGACACCGCCTGGAGCTACCGCGACGCGAATTTCGTTCAGGTGATCGTCGGCGTGGACCCCGACCCGGCCAACAACGAGCGTATGATCGCCTGGTCGAAGGAATACTGGCGGACACTACATCCGTTCTCGGCCGGAGGTGGGTATGTCAACATGATGATGGATGAAGGCCAGGAGCGGGTCAAGGCTGCTTATCGTGACAACTATGCACGCCTGGCGCAAGTCAAGGCGAAATATGATCCGCAAAACCTGTTCCGCCTGAACCAGAATATCAAGCCTGCAAAATGAAAAGCGCTTACGATTCGATAGATGGCGCAGCTGCCGCTGGCGCCGCTATATATAGCAAGCCGCTCCTTTCCGTTTACGACCTGTTTGTCCTGGGTTTCTCGAATACGTTTGTCTGGCAATGTCCTTCCCGCCTGATCCTTGCTTTCTACAACGAGCACATTTCAGGGAAGCACTTGGACGTGGGCGTGGGAACAGGATTCTTTCTGGACAAATGTCAATTTCCCACTGCCCACCCCATGCTTGATTTGGCAGACTTAAACCCGAACAGCCTGCAGGTGACGGCGAAGCGCCTTCAACGCTATCACCCCAGGACCTATATCGCCAACGTGCTGGAACCGCTACAGATCGATGCAGAGTTCGACTCCATTGGCATCAACTATTTGCTTCACTGTCTTCCGGGCAATCTGCCCAGCAAAGGGATTGTGTTCCAAAATCTGAAACCGCTGCTGAACAAAAATGGTGGAGTGATATTCGGCACGACGATCCTGGGAACCGCTGTCAAGCGGAACGCTCTTGCAAAGATGCTCATGCGAATTTACAACTCGAAAAGGATATTTGGCAACACCTATGACCATCCCGCCGATTTGGAGAGAGTCCTAAAAGAGAACTTCCGCGATACCTCCATGCATGTTGTGGGATGTGTGGCATTCTTCGCAGGCCGAACTTGAATGAGGAATTAAAAATGGAAAGATAAATCACGTCAAAACCATCAACTGCGCTTTTTCGCAGGGAACTGGGTATGGTTGATTGGAAGAGACGCCCAGCGAGCCTCCCGGTACCTGGCTGAGCGGGATGAACGCCCGTCTTCCCGACGCCTGAGGCGCTGCCGGAGAAGACTCAGGATCCGCTCCAAACACTTGCCGCGAGGAGATTACCTCTCGAAGACTCGCAACGACATTCAATCATGAGGAGAGATTTATGAGTAGCAAACTGATTGACCTGAGCCATGAAGTCGAACACGGGATGATTACCTACAAGGGGCTCCCCGCGCCAATCATCTGTGACTTTCTTTCGAGGGACGAATCACGCAAACACTATGCCGCAGGGACCGAGTTCAACATCGGCAAGATCGAAATGGTTGCCAACACCGGAACGTATGTAGATAGTCCCTTTCACCGCTTCGCAGACGGCCTGGATCTGTCCGAGCTTCCCCTGGAGTCGCTGGTTGATCTTGAAAGCCTTGTCGTTCACGCCCGGGAGTTTGGGCGCACGATTTCAGCCAAAGCTTTTCAGGGCTTGGATGTAAAAGGCAAAGCCGTTCTTATCCACACAGACTGGGCGCGTCACTGGCGCACGGATCAGTACTTCGAAGGTCACCCCTTCCTCACCAGAGATGCGGCGGAATGTTTAGCGGAAGCAGGCGCGGCCTTCGTCGGGATTGACACCTACAACATCGACGATATTACCGATGGCACGCGTCCCGCGCACACGATCCTGCTGGGCAATCGTATCCCGATTTGCGAGCACATGTGCGCACTGGAGAATCTTCCCAACCGCGGTTTCCGTTTTCACGCCGCGCCGGTGAAAGTCAAAGCCTTCGGAACATTTCCTGTGCGCGCTTATGCAGTGTTGGACCGCTAACGATCCTACATTTCAGTTGCTGACTCTAATCAGAAAAGGTAATTGGATGACCCAAAAAACATGGCAGTTTGAATTGGAAGACGGCCAGCACAAAGTTGAGCTCGACCATGGATTCTACTCAGGAAAAAGGAATATTCGCGTCGATGGCAATACAATTCTTACTAGTTCCAAGCTACGACACCTGGTATTTGACACCGGGGGTATGTATGAATTCAACATAAACTCTCATCCCTGTGCAGTGATCATCCGCCTTAACGACGGAATGACCTCCTTTAGGTACGACCTGGCTGTTGATGGCCGTTCAACCACAACGGGTCAACCAATCGATCCTATTAAGCCTCTTCCGGCATGGGTGAGGTGGCTCTTTCTAGGTAGCGCTTTTCTCTGTGTCGTGGCGGCAATCGTTGATATCTTGTTATGATCCAGTCATAAATGTGCTCGACACTGGTTTGCGTGGACGAATAAATAATTATGAACTTCTTCGGCAGGCGAATCCTTTTTCCTGGCGCGCATTTGGTCGAATTTAAATAAGGATTAAAAATGGAAAAACAAGTCACATCAAAATCACCGGATGCACTTTTTTTGCAGCGAATATCTGGTGAGCAGAAAGAACGGTACAACTTGCTGGAAGAGGCTGCCTGGCGGGCTTCCCGCTACCTGACGGAGGCGAATGATCGTCCTGTCTTTCCCGGGCCTGACGCCCTGGCTGGACTGAATGCCTTCGATGAGCCGCTGCCGGAAACTCCGCGCGACCCACGCGATGTGCTGACCCTCCTGGATGAGATCGGTTCTCCGGCGACCGTGACATCGGCTGGCGGGCGCTACTTCGGCTTTGTCATTGGTGGAGCGCTGCCCGCTACACTGGCTGCGAATTGGCTGGCGGGAGCCTGGGATCAAAATGCCGGTTTGAAAGCTGCTTCTCCAGTCACAGCGAAATTGGAGCAGGTTTCATTGAACTGGCTGCTCGATGTGTTGGGGCTGCCGCTGGACTCCGGTGGCGGTTTTGTCACCGGGGCAACGATGGCAAACTTCAGCGGGCTGGCAGCTGCCAGGCATGCGGTTCTCAAACAGGTGGGTTGGGATGTGGAAGCGCAGGGTTTGTTCGGAGCGCCGCCCATCACAGTGATCGTTGGCGGTGAGGTACATGTCAGTCTGCTCAAGGCACTGAACCTGTTGGGATTGGGGAGAGAACGAGTAGTGCGCGTCCCTGTGGACAACCAGGGGCGCATGCGACCATACGCCCTGCCCAGGATCTCGGGCCCAACGATCGTCTGCATCCAGGCTGGGAACGTCAATACCGGCGCGTTCGATCCGGCGGCGGAGATCATTCAAATCGCGCACAAGTCCGGCGCCTGGGTACATGTCGACGGCGCGTTCGGGTTGTGGGCTGCTGTGACTCCCGCACGTGCTCACCTGGTGGCTGGTGTGAGCGAAGCTGACTCGTGGGCCACCGATGCGCACAAGTGGCTTAACGTGCCTTACGATAGCGGGCTCGTCTTCTGCCGGCGAGCCGGGGATCTGCGCGCGGCGTTGACTCACAGCCCGGCAGCGTATCTGTTCGAAGGTGAAGAGCGCGAGCCAATGGAATACACACCAGAGATGTCGCGGCGGGCGCGCGGTATAGAGATCTGGGCTGCGCTGCGTTCATTGGGACGCGCCGGCCTCGCCGAAATGGTGGAACGCTGCTGCCGGCACGCGACGCGCTTTGCAGAAGGACTGCGGGCAGCTGGCTATGAGGTGCTCAATGATGTGCAGCTCAATCAGGTCCTGGTTTCGTTTGGCGATCCTGAAAAAACGCACAGGGTGATCGAGGCTGTCCAGCAGGATGGCTTTTGCTGGTGCGGCGGGACTGTCTGGCAGGGACGCACTGCCATGCGCATCAGCGTCTCCTCCTGGGCGACCACCGAAGAGGATGTGGAAAAAAGTTTGAATGCCATTTTGCGAATCGCGGCTGCCCACTAGAAGTGGGGAGTTCCTGGACTCATCCAGGCAGCTAGTCCAATTAGCAGCCCAGTGACGGCGTCC
>Ga0105104_10003142_pt1 | contig 11885 bp, 8 predicted proteins | sample PPLLaktember2015_3_FD_87034 | JGI IMG/M metagenome (GOLD analysis project Ga0105104, IMG submission 87034) | Freshwater sediment microbial communities from Prairie Pothole Lake near Jamestown, North Dakota, USA - PPLs Lake P7 Core (6) Depth... | ecosystem: Environmental > Aquatic > Freshwater >...
CAACAACCTGATCCCTGAGCCGGGTGGCTGGGCTTCCGTGAAGCTGGATTCACAGGAGGAGATCGAAAAGCGGGTTAACGATACCTCTTTCTATAAAAGCATCCAGATCAAAGCCAAAGTAGATGATCGTGTTCTCCTTGATCCGCGCATTGTGCATCTGACAGACATGTTGTTCGTTGGCCTGGTCACGGGCGACTATTCACACGAGTGGGTGAACGCCCATTTTTACTTCGATGTGCGCGGTTTTTTCTTCCTGCACCGCACGGTTTACTTCACCGAGGAAATCCTGGCGCACCTGGGCGGCAAACCATACCGACAGTTCGAGCCAAAACAGAAAGCGTTTGGGCGACTGCAGGATGTGGGATATAAAGCCGTGCGAGAAGCCAACGCAGAAGTGGATGCCCTGTTCATCGAAAGCGTGAAGACCCTCATCGCTTCACGCGGGACCCCGATCCTGCTCGCCATTGCCGGGCCGACCGCCGCCGGGAAAACGGAGATTGTCGAGCGCCTGCAGCAGGCCTTTGCGTTGGAAGGCAAAAAGATGGCCGCCATCGAGATGGACAATTTCCTGACCGACCGCGATTATCGCGAAGCCAAAGGCATCCACACCCAGGGGGTGCAGGCCTTGCACTTCGAATTGCTCAAGCAGAGCCTAGAAGACATCACCCGCGGCAAGAAGATCAGCATCCCGCGCTACGACTTTATCTACGCCACTTCCAGTCATGACCTGGACGGTAAGTTGAAACCAGACGGGGTGCCGATCGAGATCGAACCCGCTGACATTATCTTCATCGAAGGCAATTTCCCATTCCTGCTCGAAGAGATTGTTCACCTGATCGGTATCAAAGTCGTTTACCTGACCGACGATCAGGTCCGCCTGAAGCGCAAGTGGAAACGTGATATCGATTACCGCAAGAAGTATGAGCCCACATATTTCCGCAACCGCTACTTCAAAGACCAGTTCATTATGGCCGAGTTCGCCTATCGTCCTCAGATGGCTGTTTGTGACATCGTGGTCGATACCACCGGCGCGGCGCTCTGGACAACACCCGAAATTGCTCAATTATTGAGTTGCGCTTGATAGAGCAGTGTAATAATGAGTGACAAAAGTCACATTTTTTGAAAGAATACTTGCAAAAAATAATAAATTGTTATATGATGTACAAATGAAAGCAAAATTTCATAAATTAATATTTTGAAAGTTCACTTTATTGGATTAGCGAAAAGAGGCCAACCATGAATGGCGAAACACAAACCTTTGTCGATTTTGGGCAAATAATCGCTGAGTATTATCAGCAACTCACAAAGAGCGAAAAACAGATCGCAAATTATTTGCGCAAGAACCAGGAAGAATCCGCTTTCCTCTCCGCTGCAGAATTGGCAGATCGCTTGGGCTTGAGCGAGGCAACGATTGTACGTTTTGCACGTACGATTGGTTTTGACAGCTATCCTGCCATGCGAGAAGTGCTACAGGAGAACTTCCGCCGACGGGTCACCCACTCGACTCGCTTGCAAAGCCGCCTGGAAGACTTGCATGACGGCGGAGATATTTTCGAACGAATGGTTGCTTCCGAAATTGACTATCTGTCCCATGCACTTGAGACGGTTGACCGGCAGGCTTTTCAGCATGCAGTCGACTTGATGAAATCTCACAAGCGTATTTTTGTTTTTGGGGTAGGACCGTCGGTATCCCTGGTCGAATTAATGGACATCCGCCTGCGCAGGGTGGGTTGGGATGTGGTTCCCCTGACCACAACCGGACGCGAAATCCTTGAGCCTCTGCTCAAGATGACTGAACAAGATTTATTGTTCACCATTTGTTTCTTTGACTTAACCGCAGCCCTTGAACTCGTCCTGGACTATGCCAACGAGGTGAATAGCAAGATCATCATGCTGACCGATACGCTCGGTTCTATCATTGGTGATAAGGCAGATGTGGTATTGGCTGCCAGGCGCGGCCCGGTATCAGGCTTCCACTCCCTGGTCGTGCCTATGACTGTCATCAACACCCTTCTGCTTGCTCTCGCACAAGAAGACCAGGACCATGCGGTGGCCAATTTGGACAAGTTGGATGAATTGCGTGAGCGGTTTAAGAAAATCAACAAGTCGTTTACATAGTTGAACCAATAAACCAGGAGAATATGTATGGCAAATCTCGCGGCTGCTCCAAATCCCTACTCTCTTCGGGTTGTAGCTACTACAAGAAGGTTTATTCGTTGGCTAACACGTCCCCATGTTATCCTGTCGTTGATCATGCTGTTTTTGATGTACTACATGATCATCATACCTTTATATCGCATGGTGGAGACATCAGCAACCTGGCAGCCACGGGATGTCACCAGCGTTCCGAATGCAGAAGTAGGCAAATTCACGCTGTATCACTATGCCCGAATGTTGACAGGCGCTTTGGGGAAGATTTATTTGTCTACCCCGCTGCAGCATTCATTCACCGTAGCCATAGGGGCTACCCTGCTTTCGCTGTTGATCGGCGGAGCGTTAGCCTGGTTGGTGATCCGCACCGATATGCCGGGCAGGAAGATTGTCAATCAACTGGCATTGATCCCCTACATCATGCCGTCATGGACCCTTGCGCAAGCCTGGCTCGTATTTTTCAAAAACAGGCTTTCTGGCGGCACGCCGGGCGTTTTTGAGTTCCTGGTTGGGCAAAGCCCTCCCTCCTGGTTGTCATACGGGCCGGTGCCGATCATCATCTGCAGCGCGCTGCACTACTATACTTTCTTTTTTCTATTCGTATCAGCCGCACTGATGTCGATCGATTCCAACCTCGAGGAAGCGGGTGAGTTGATGGGCGCCAGCCGCTGGCGGATCCTGCGAAAGATCACCTTTCCGCTCGTATTGCCAGCAATCCTCTCTGGTTTCGTTATGACCTTTTCCAAAGTCATGGGCACTTTCGGTGGACCGAATATTTTGGGAACGCCGGTCAGATACTATGTAGTGGCTACCATGATCCGCGGGAGTATGGGGGTTGGAGACAAAGCGGATGGTTTTGTGCTGGCGATTGTGTTGATCTTGTTTTCGGTGATCACCATTTCACTCAACCAGAGATTGGTCGGGACGCGCAAGAGTTACGAGACAATTGGCGGACGAGGCTTCATTGCGCAGGTGAGCAAGCTCGGAAACATGAAACGTATTCTCTTGACAGCCGTGATCATTTTTCAAATCCTGGTCATCGTCGTTCCGTTGGCCCTTCTGATTTGGAGCACTTTGATGTTGCAGGATGGGAATTATAGCCCGAGCAATTTCTCCTTACAGCATTGGATTGGAGCACGTGGCACGGTTTATAACCATGGAGAGCCCGGAGTTCTGCTTAACCCTAAAATATATAAAACTGCCTGGAACTCCATCCGGCTTTCGTTATGGACAGCCTTTTTCACTGCCCTGTTGGGTATTCTTCTAGGCTATGCCATTGTCAAAGGCCGCGGCACCCGGTTGTCAAAGATCGTGGAGCAACTGGCTTACATTCCGTACGTGATCCCGGGCATTGCTTTTGGCGCCGTTTACATTGCGATGTTCGTTAAGCCGCTGGGGCCGATCCCGGCTTTGTACGGAACTTTCGCGTTGCTGGTGGTTGTCTCGGTGGCCAAACATATCCCTTATTCATCCCGTTCGGGGGTATCAGCCATGATGCAGGTCGGCCGGGAACTGGAGGAGGCGGGTCAGATAGCCGGGGCAAATGTCTGGCAGCGCTTCAGACGTCTTATCTTTCCTCTTACCAGCGGTGGCTTCGTTGCCGGATTCCTGTTGACTTTCATCACTACCATGCGCGAACTATCTTTGATCATTCTGCTGGTCACGCCGCAAACCCAGGTGCTGGCCAGCCAGACGATGTTCTATATCGAAAACGGAGACGGCCAAATGGCGAATGTAGTCATTCTGATCTTGATCGCTCTTGTCGCGACTGGCAACTTTATCATCGGGCGGTTCCGGGGCGGCAGTCTTAAAAAAGGCCTTGGAATGTAAGGAGATATAGCATGGAAACAACAATCACTATCAAGAATCTCACCAAACGCTTTGGGGATGTCAAGGCAGTAGATAATGTCAGTTTGTCCATTAAACCTGGATCTTTTCTTACCCTCTTGGGCCCCTCCGGTTGCGGAAAAACGACCCTTTTGCGCTGTATCGCCGGGCTTGAAGACCCGGATGGCGGCGAGATTTACATCGGCGATAAACTCGTTTTTTCTTACGACAAGGGCATATCGCAGTCTCCTGGAAAACGCGAACTGGGCCTGGTCTTCCAGAACTATGCTTTGTGGCCGCATATGAAAGTGGATAAAAATATCACTTTCGCCCTCGAGATCCAAAAAATGGGCAAAGAAGAAATGCAAAAACGCGTCAAAGAAGCCCTGGCCGAGGTGCAGATGGAAGGCTACGAAGATCGGTATCCGCGTGAGATGAGCGGCGGACAGCAGCAGCGCATTGCACTGGCGCGTATGTTAGCTTATCGCCCTAAGGTATTCCTGATGGATGAACCGCTCTCTAACCTGGATGCCCGCCTGCGCATGGATATGCGGGCGGAACTCAAACGTTTGCACCATGTTGCCGGAGCGACCACGATTTACGTAACCCACGACCAGGTCGAAGCCTTGACGATGTCAACCGAGATTGCCGTAATGAAAGAAGGAGTTCTTCAGCAACTGGCCCCCCCCGATATCGTCTACCATTACCCGGCCAATCTGTTTGTGGCCGACTTCATTGGCAATCCCAAGGTGAACCTGCTGGACGCAGTGGTGGATGGCCGCGGGTCAGTAAATGTTGGTAAGTTCAATCTTTCTGTCAATACGGACAATGCTGTCGGTAATGTTGTAGTTGCCGTGCGGCCGGAGGATGTCACCGTTTCTACTCAACCTGTCCCGGGAGCCGTGGAGTTTAGCGCGTATTCTGTTTTGCCATCAGGAGCCGATACAACCATCTTGGCCTGTTTGGGTGATATCGAAATTACCGTCAAAGAATCCGGTACCAGCAAGATCAAAATGGATGACAAGATCTGGCTGAAATTCAATCCGGACGCGCTTAACCTGTATGACAAAGAGAGTGGAAATTTGATTGCCTGCAAAAATTAGAGCCAAGAACCAGCTCGTTTCAGACTCGAAAGGAGGCTCCAGGAATTATTCGCAAGGTAAGCATCCATGACTTCGATAAACTCAAAATTCCCTAATCAACTATGAGGAGAATGGAATGAAAACGTTCGTAAAGTTAATGACTCTGTTCGTGATGCTCAGCCTGGTTGCAGGCTGTGGCGGGACGCCCGCTGTCCAAGAACCGGCTGCCCCTGAACCACAACAACCAGCCGCTCCTGCTGCCCCTGCAGAGACGACAGCCCCAGAGGCCGAACTAACTGCAGCCGAACAATGGGCGATGGAGAATGGTGTCGGTCCGTATACGCCCGAGACCGAAGATTGGGCAGCAATCGAAGCAGCTGCCATCGAGGAAGGAAGTGTGGTCGTGTATGCCAACTCTTCCAAATTTGAAAAATTATTCGATGCATGGTACGCGTTATACCCGGACATTGCCCTTGAAGGCGGCGATACCGATGACATCGCTGTAAAAATGGCCGCTGAGCAGGAGGCTGGGAACGTCGTTGGCGATGTCTGGTTCAACAGTGATGGGCACCTGTTGTACGGGGAATTTGTGCCAAACCAATGGATGTGGTGGTACACCCCTGTGGGTGTAGTAATCGAAGATGCAACTCCGGAACGACCGTTTGCGATGGCGCGCCGCTCCGTGGATATCATCGGCTATAACGGTGAGATTCACCCGGAAGGCTGCCCGGTCACCAACTGGTGGCAGTTTACCGAACCGGAGTTAATGGGAAAATTCTATATGGAAGATCCGATTGCTGATTCCAGCACTACAGCCAAGATCGTTCTCATAGAAGAACACGCAGATGAAATGGCAGCGGCCTATCAGGAACTATACGGGAAGGATTGGACCACGGACGAAGCGTATGGAGAGGATACAGCCAATGCGGGTTATCTGTTCCTTAAGAAGTTGGCTCATAATCAGCCAGGAATTCAGCCTGGTGGGGATGAGGTCGACTCGGCATTTGCGACGCTGGGCATGGATCCTGCGGTTGAACCCGGCTATGGCTGGACTGGTTTGTCAAGCTATGAGAGCACCATGGATGGGGAACTGGCCATGGCGCCCTGCTATGATCTCAAACCTGTTGCGGGTATCTTGAAGTCTTCCTATTTAGGTATCGCCAATAACGCTCCGCACCCTAATGCAGCCAAACTGTTCATCAAATTTGCTCTCACAGAGGAGGGATTCGATCCCTGGAACCAGTTCGGTGCTTACCCTGCAGCTGTCGGCCTTCCCATTGCAGAAGGTATGCCGCCTCGCGATGAAATAGCGCTCTGGCCCAGTGATGATCTGTACGCATACCAAAACTTGAGCAAAATGCGCGACTTCTGGGCAATCAACCTGCTTGCTCCGTAATATCCGCCTGGAATAGATCGGTAACTTTGGACTCGGGCGTACTTTGCCCGTGTCCAAAGAAAACTGCAAAATTGTTTCGAATTTTTTTATGTAGGCAAGCAACTATTCATTAATCGCCTGGATGAACATCATCAATCCAGGGGGTGATGGTTGAGTGTTTTTATAAGCGGAGAAATTATGAATATTCAGGCTGTTTTCTTTGACATGGGTGGTACGATCGAAACTTATGGATATACTCGGGAATTACGCCTGGATAATACACCCGGAATTCAGCAACGATTGCTTTCCGCTGGGATTGATCTGCGGCTTGATAACGAGCAACTCTTTGAGCTGATTTCTGCCGGACTGGAACAATACCATTCCTGGAGCATGGAGAGTCTGGAAGAAATTCCCTCGCAGCGCGTTTGGAACGAATTTATCCTTGCTGGCTTTGCTGTTGATCAGGTAGCGCTGGCTTCCATCGCCGAAGACCTGATGTGCTATATAGAAATGCGCTACTACGAGCGCAAACTACGCCCCGAAGTGCCCGCTGTGCTCGAAGCGATCAGGCAAATAGGATTGAAGATCGGCCTGATCAGCAACGTCAACAGCCGGGGACAGGTTCCCACCAATTTAACGGAGTACAACCTCAAGCATTATTTTGATCCGATCGTGTTATCTTCCGAGTACGGTCGCAGGAAACCGGATCCAGCTATTTTCCATTACGCGGCTCGTCTGGCAAAGGTCCCTACCAGCAGCTGCCTGTACGTCGGCGATCGCATTGCCCGCGATATTCTCGGGGCGCGCAAGGCCGGTTTTCGCTTGGCAGTCCAGATCAAACACGATTTTGACCACAGAGAATTGGAAGAAGGCGCCACCCCCGATTTCGTCATCGATCAGATGACCGAACTTGTAGATATTATTCAGGCAGACCTCAAACGCATCCCCCCGGACCCTCGGCCTGCGGACGTGAACCCACGCCCGGTACGCGCCCTGTTGTTTGACGCCGGAGATTTGCTGTATTTTCGGGCGGAGCGAGGCCGATTCTTTGCAGAATTTCTTGCGGAACTAGGGCTAAACCTTGAAGACGACCACTCCGCCGAGAGATTTTCACTCCGGCAAGAGGCCTATCGCGGTCAGATCGAACAGGAAGATTACCAAAAGGCAGTTCTTCGCTTGTACGGTATTACCCAACCAGACCAGGTAACACGTGGCTTGGAGTTCCTGAAAAAGGATGAGAACAATGTCCACTTCTTCGCTGGAGTGAGGGAAACCCTGGTCACTTTGAAGGAAAAGGGCTATCTGCTCGGGATTGTGACCGATACCGCCAATCCGTTGCACGCCAAATTGAGCTGGTTCGAGCGGGGTGGATTTGGCCACGTTTGGGATGCGATCTCATCCTCCCTGGATGTGGGCGTCCGCAAACCGGATCCAAAAATCTATTGCGCCGCCCTTGAACAACTCGGCGTGTCTGTCGAGCAGGCGGTTTTTGTGGGGCATAAAACCATGGAACTGGAAGGTGCCAGGGCCATTGGAATGAAGACGATAGCCTTCAATTACGATGAAGATGCACTGGCTGATTATTATGTCGAAAAATTCGCGGATCTTTTGAATGTGCCGCTTATTTCATAACGAAAGAAAGCTTATAAAGGTAATTTACTCTGATGACTGAATACATTGAAGCTGTTTTGTTCGATATGGGTGGAACGTTACGCAGTTCCGTCAAAAAAGATGAAGCCTCGAAAATAGAAACAGTCCGCCGTATCATCGAACTGCTCGGCGCGGATGCTGCACCGGATGAGTTTGCCGGGTTGCTCACCGAACGTTCCAGGGCTTATATGCGCTGGGCTAGAGCGACTCTCGTCGAACTCAATGAGCGCGAACTGTGGACGAAGTGGATGCTCCCCGATTGGCCGGCAGACAGGATCAGTGAAATTGCGATACAACTCAACCAACTCTGGCGCGAAGCTACCGGCGAAAGGATCATTTTCCCTGAGACGAAAGAAGTCCTCCTGGAGTTGTTCCGGCGCGGTTACCGGCTGGGGTTGGTCAGTAACACGGTCAGCAGCGTCGAGGTCCCGCGCGCGCTCAAAGAGCTGGAACTCACAGGCTGTTTTGAAACTGTTATCCTATCCTGCGTGGTGGGCATGCGTAAGCCCGGTCCTGATATCCTGCTGGAAGCAACCCGGCGGATGAACATTAATCCCGAAAATTGTGTGTACATCGGCGACCGGCTCAACCGGGATGTGGAAGCCTCGCGAAAAGCTGGTTTTGCCGGGGTAATTATCATGCGCAACCCCGCAACCTTCGCGGCACACCAGGCAAAATATCCCGAGCTTATCGCCGACCAATATATTGATAATTTAAAGGAACTGCTGAATATTTTTCCCGTCCGGCAAAACAAGATAGTAGCACCCCCTCTATACCAGGCATCCCTTTCGACCATGTGGGCCAGGCGAAACTTTCCCAGGCTTTCCGATTTCTTCGAAGCGGCCGGGCGGTTGGGCTTTTCTCACATCGAATTGAACCACCAGATCGATTCGTCCATGTTGGACGGGATCGACCTGAGCCAGTACCGTTTCAGCAGCGTGCATGAACCCTGCCCGGCCGACATACCCACGGATGAGTTGAAGCAGCGTGATTGGCTGATTTCATCGCCGAATGAAGACAACCGGAAACGGGGTGTGGAGGCGATCAGGCGCAGTATCGATCTGGCGCATCAATTAGGTGCCCCGGTTATTGTGGTTCACTGTGGGATGGTTTCCTTCGATTTAAGGATAGAAAAGGAAATGCGCAAACTTTTTGATGCCGGGAAAATGGAAACGGACGCGTACCGCGAGCGCAAACAAAACCTGATTAAACGGCGGGCAGCCCTCATCGGTCCGCGTTTTGAAGCGGTGAAGAAAAGTCTGCTGGAATTGCTTGAATATGCCGGTCAATTCCGCATCCGCCTCGGACTTGAGAACCGCTACCATTATTTCGACATTCCCGCCCTTGATGAAATGGGCGAATTGTTGACCCTGGCCGGTCCTGACCGGTTGGGTTTTATCTATGACGTGGGCCATGCGCAAACGCTTGACCGGTTGGGCTTTTTCCCGCATGATGAATGGTTGCGTCGCTATTCTGCACGCATGTTTGGCATACATCTGCACGATGTCAAAGGGGTAAAAGACCACTATGCGCCAGGGTTGGGCGAAGTTGATTTCGATATGGTGGCGTCTTATCTGCCTGAAGGCGCCTACAGGACGTTCGAACTCCAGCCGTCGAACTCACCTGAGCATGTTAAGGCCGGATTGAAATATTTAGTTGAACACGGCTGCGTTAAAGCCATCTAACAAAACAAAAGGAAAACCATTATGCGCGCATTTTTTAAGAAACGCCAGAACAAGTTTATCGGCTTGATCCACAACCAGGCGGCGCTTACCCTGGAAGGACTGGAAGCTCTCAAGTCTTACATGGAAAACCAGGACAGTGCGGCGGCTGAGATGCTTAGAACAAAGGAAAAAGAGGCTGACGAGGCCCGTCGCATCCTGATTGACGAACTGAACCACACCTTCGTCACTCCCTTTGACCGGGAGGACATCTTTGCGCTTTCTCGCGCTATTGATGATGTGCTCGACTATGCTTATTCCACTGTGGACGAGATGGTCATCTTGAACGTTAATCCGACTGTCTATATGCAGCGGATAGCGTCCCTGCTTAAGGACGCGGCTTACGAACTGTTGATGGCCGTTGAGCGTTTGGAAGGACATCTGGGAGTAGCTGCTGAGCACGCGCAACGCGCTAAGGCTCTGGAAAATCGGGTCGAAAGCGTCTACAGGGAAGCGCTGGCTGATCTTTTCGGCAACACAACAGGCAATGATAACGATACGATCATAAAGATTTTGAAACAACGTGAAGTCTATCGGCACCTAAGCAACGCCGCTGACCGGGGCGACGAAGCTGCGAATGTGATTGCCGATATTGTGGTCAAGTCCACATAAGAGATAACCAAACATGACTATTTATGTGATTGTTGTCATTGCATTGTCGCTGATATTCGACTTTCTGAACGGCATCCATGATTCTAGTAACGTGGTTGCCACTATGATCTCATCGCGGGCGTTCTCGCCAAAAGTTGCCCTGGGTGTAACAGCCATTGCGAACTTTTTTGGCCCGTTCATATTTGGCGTCGCGGTTGCAGAGACCATTGGTCACGAAATTGTGGCAGCAGATTCCATCAACACGGAGGTGCTTGTGGCCGCGTTGCTCAGCGCCATCGTCTGGAATTTATTTACCTGGTACCTGGGCTTTCCAAGCAGTTCTTCCCATGCGCTGATTGGAGGGTTCATTGGCGCAGTCGTGATCGGTGCAGGCTGGCAGGCTATTGAACTTGGAGGCCTCGAAAAGATCCTGATCGCCTTGTTTACATCCCCGATCATCGGATTTGTATTTGGCTATGTAATCCTGCGCCTCATCTTGATACTCTCCTGGAACGCGACACCGAGGATCAATTCCCTGTTCAAGAATAGTCAGCTTGTGACTGCACTGGCGCTAGCTCTCAGCCATGGGACCAATGATGCCCAAAAGACGATGGGCATTATTACACTTGCCCTGGTCACGGGTGGCTATCTGTCAGTTTTCGCCGTGCCAACCTGGGTCATTCTCCTGTGCGCTGGTATGATAGGTCTTGGGACCGCTGTCGGTGGTTGGAAATTGATCCGTACTTTAGGTGGAAAATTCTATAAGATCCGCCCTATGGACGGATTTGCTTCCCAGTTGGCCGGAGCGCTGGTCATCATCGGCGCATCACTGGTCGGGGGACCTGTAAGCACAACACAGGTGGTCAGCTCGGCGATCATGGGGGTTGGCGCGGCGGAACGAGTGAACAAGGTGCGTTGGGGAGTGGCACAGGAAATTGCAGTTGCCTGGTTGCTGACGATTCCAGCTACCGCCTTACTCGGTGCCGGTATTTATTGGACGATGCTCAGGGTGCTCCCCTGACGATTAAAAAATATTATAGAGAGGTCTATCACAAATGAACGAACACAAAGTCTACGATGTCCTTTGTATTGGCAACTATACTAAGGACACGATCATTTCACCAACGGGTGTTAATTATGTGGATGGGGGGGCAGTTAATTATGCGGCGCATGCGGCTGTGCGCTTGGGAGCGCAGGTCGCTGTGGTAACACGCCTGGCGCAAGAAGATTCCCGCGTGGTGGAAAAATTCAACCAGTTCGGGATAGATTGTTTCCCAACCTACACACCACAGTCCACCTGTATGCGCCTTGAGTATCCCACTACCAACCCGGATATCCGCACCCTGTCGGTGACGGGCACGGCCGGAGCAATTACTGCTGGCGAAATACAAAGTTTACAGGCCAGGTCTGCAGTGATTGGTTCCAGCCTGCGTGGGGAGGTCGGATTGGACGTGGTCCGCGCCCTGCGCGAGAAAAATATGCTGGTCG
>Ga0105104_10003143_pt1 | contig 11884 bp, 14 predicted proteins | sample PPLLaktember2015_3_FD_87034 | JGI IMG/M metagenome (GOLD analysis project Ga0105104, IMG submission 87034) | Freshwater sediment microbial communities from Prairie Pothole Lake near Jamestown, North Dakota, USA - PPLs Lake P7 Core (6) Depth... | ecosystem: Environmental > Aquatic > Freshwater >...
ACCCAACGAATTATCATCTGAAGAACTACAAAGTTATTCCGCGCGGCAAAGTTAGAAATCGGAAAACATGCCAGGACAAAGCGCCGGCCTGCTGCTCTACCGCAAACAAAAGGATGGATTGGAAATCTTCCTCGTCCATCCCGGCGGGCCGTTTTGGGCCAAAAAGGATTTCGGCAGTTGGTCGATCCCCAAGGGCGAATTCGACCAGGAAGATTCACTCGTCGCCGCCAAACGCGAATTCTACGAAGAGACCGGCCTGCCTGCGCCGCAAGGCAAGTACTTTTCGCTGGAACCGGTCAGGCAAAAGGGCGGCAAAACCGTCCATGCCTGGGCAGTCGAAGGGGAGATTGATACGGGGCAAATTCGCAGCAACAGCTTCGAGATGGAATGGCCGCCCAGGTCCGGCAAGAGACAGGCTTTTCCCGAAATCGACATGGGGGCCTGGTTTTCGGTAGGGGAGGCCCTGCAAAAAATCAACCCGGGACAAATTGGTCTGATCCGCGAGTTTCTGGAAAAATTAGCGGCATAAAACCGGAAAAGTTAACATCTCCTTAACATATTAGAATTTTCTTATGGTATAGTTCGCAAAAGAAGCTATGCCCGAATCGATCCTGGTTGTCGAAGACGAACCCTCACTGCAAGAAACCCTGGTTTATAACCTGAAAAAAGAAGGTTATAAAGTGGAAGCGGTTGGTGATGGTTTGGTCGCGCTCGAATCCGCCCGCCGGTTGAAACCCGACCTGATCGTGCTCGACCTGATGCTGCCCGGCATCGACGGTTTCGAAGTCTGCCGTATTCTGCGCAAGGAGATGACCACCCCCATACTGATGTTAACCGCCCGCGATGACGAGATCGACCGCGTGGTCGGCCTGGAAGTAGGCGCGGACGATTACCTGACCAAACCCTTCTCCATGCGTGAACTGATGGCGCGTGTCAAGGCGCAATTGCGCCGCGCTCGCTTGATCCGCGAGGAAATGGGGAAAAAAAACGCAGAATCGCCACAAGAAAAGATCAGTTTTGACAACCTGGTCATCAACCAGACCCGTCGCGAAGTCATCCTGAACGAAGGCCCCCTACAACTCAAACCCAAAGAATATGAACTGCTGCTTTTCCTGGCCGAGCACCGCGGCCAGATGCTCTCGCGCGAATTCATCCTGGAGCGCGTCTGGGGTTGGGATTACATCGGCGACAGCCGCACGGTCGACGTCCACGTGCGCTGGCTGAGGCAAAAGATCGAGGCGGACCCGGCCAAACCGGAACGCATCATCACCGTACGCGGCGGAGGCTACAGGTTCGAGGGATAAGTATCAGATGTAATTTTTGAACATGAATTCTACGATCTACTTCCTGCTTGCTGCGCTCATTCTTTCATTGGCAACCCTGGCATGGGTTGCCTTTCGCTATGCGTCTCTGCGTCGTCAAGTACGCAATTACAACAAAATCCTGCGCCAGGCAGCTGATGGGAGCGCCTCCATCCTGTCCTTGCCATCCAACTTCAAAGAGCTGGAAAACCTGTCCAACGTTGTCAAGGCGTTGGTCACCTCGCTCAACGCGCAGTTATCTACCGTCGATTCCAACCGGGCACGCCTGGCTGCCGTGCTCGATCAGATGACCGACTCGGTTTTGATCGCCAGCGAAGAGGGCCGGATCCAATTTGCCAACCCGGCTGCCGAAAGGTTATTTGGCAAGGGGTTGATCGGACGCTCCGTCACCGAGACCTTGCGAAACCACCGTCTCATCCAGGCCTGGCAGCGTTGCCAGGAACTCGATGAAATCCAGGTCGAAACCGCAGAAGTTGATGCCCGGCGTCACTTCCTTCAATTAATTGTCATTCCCGACCAACACGCGCCAGGCGGCAGCTTACTAGTGGTGCAAGACCTGACCCGTATCCGCCAGCTTGAAACCATCCGGCGGGACTTCATCAGCAACCTATCGCACGAACTGCGCACCCCGCTGGCCTCCCTCAAAGCCCTGACGGAGACCTTACTGGACGGCGCTCTTGCGGACCCCGAGGCTGCCCCCCGTTTCATCGGCCGCATCGCCACCGAAGTGGATGCGCTGGCCCAGATGGCGCAGGAGCTGCTCGACCTTTCGCGCATCGAATCGGGACAGGTGAGTCTGGAGCGCAAACCGGTCGCACCCAAAAAACTGCTGGCGTCTGCTGCCGAGCGCATGCGCCTGCAAGCCGAGCGCGCAGGCTTGTCGCTTACGGTGGAATGCCCGCCGGATCTGCCCAAAGTCAACGCAGACAGTCCACGTATCGAGCAGGTGCTGGTCAACCTCATCCATAACGCGGTCAAGTTCACACCCCCGGGCGGGGATGTCGTTTTATCCGCGGACACCCTCCCGGCTTCGTCCCTGCACGGGGAAGCGGGAGCAGGTGGAGGCCTGGTCCGATTCGCGGTGAGAGACAGCGGCGTGGGCATCCCGGCCGATGACGTACCGCGCATTTTCGAGCGCTTTTACCGCGTCGATAAATCCCGCGCAGGCGGGGGGACAGGGCTGGGATTATCCATCTCAAGACACCTGGTCGAATCGCACGGGGGTCAAATCTGGGCTGAAAGCATCGAGGGGGAGGGAAGTACGTTCTATTTCACGCTCAAAAACGCCTAACAAAACTGTTTGCCGGTTGTTAACCAGCTCTTAAGTCGTTGAAAAGGATTGAATGATATTATGTGATAGTGTAATAGGAGTTCACTATGAGTATCTTTCTCTCAATTACCCTCTTTGCAATGCTAACCGTCTTCAGCGTGGACGTCCTGCAGAAGCGTCGTGAGTTTTTGAAACAGAAACAGGGTACAAAGTAGAAGAACTCCTAGTACATTCTCCTCCTTTGTCTGCCTCTACAAGAGGCAAAGCCCGTCGATCCCTCGGCGGGTTTCTTTAAAACTTATCTTAACCATTCATTAAACTGGTCTTGACTGGTTCTTAATGGTTTGAAAGTACACTTATAGTAAAGGAATTTCTTAGCATGGGTCTTGCTGATTTACACGTACACACCATCCATAGTTTTGATGGCACGGCTTCGGTAGCGGCTGTCCTAGAACACGCAAGGCAGATCGGTTTGGATGTGATTGCCATTACCGATCATGATGATATCAACGGCGCTTTGGAAGCCATAGAGTTGGCTCCTAAGTTTGGAATAGAGGTGATTCCCGGCATCGAGATCAGCACGGCTGAGGGCGACCTGTTGGCTTTGTTTGTGACCAAAAAAGTTGAACGCGACCGCTCCCTGATCGAAACGGTGCTTAAGGTAGGAGAGTTAGGGGGGATTTGTATCGCTCCACACCCGATGGATGACGGCCTGAGAATGCACAGCCTGGGTTCATATCCGATTATGAAAGCCCTTAGAGATCCTGATGTGGCTCGCGTGCTGATCGCTCTCGAAACCTACAATGCCACCATTTTGAACAAAGTATATAACGAATTTGCGCACAGACTGGCCGAACATTTGGAAATCGCACAAACCGGAAGCAGTGACGCTCACATTCTGAAGACAATTGGGCTTGGCGCAACTGAATTCCCCGGACAGACGCGCAAAGACCTGCTGGCTGCGTTGCACAAGGGATTAACTATTCCGCAAAAAGGCGAAGAATGGCATGCTGTGCGCATCCTTGGTAGTTGGGCATTGAACTATTACGGCAACAAGCTGGTCCACCTCAAGGAAAATGCACAGAAAAAAATAAGTGTATTTGCAACCTAAGGTATCGTGAAAAGGAGATTCAAGATGTGGCAGGTTTTATTGGGTATCTACTCTATCGTTGTTGCACTGAGTGGCGTATTTCTTTGGTCTTCCCTTATGCTTGCGAAAAAATCGGATCATAGAACCGAAAGCTACCACCGCCCATTGGCGGATGTAACCGTTAAGGATAAGGTTGACCTAATCGACAATCAGATCTTTCAGTTACCAAATTTCAGCCAACCGAGCAAAAGATAGACAAGGCGTTTCTTTACCTTTATTGGCTTCCACAAGAGGCAAAGCCTGTCGAGAGATCGGCGGGCTGGGGCGAGACGGCCTGCGGTGGGTGCAGGTGAGGCATAGGTTGCAGGCCTGCATGGGCCGCCTAGCGAAAAAGCCCGTTATCGGACAAAATAGGTAGAAAATAACATTTTAATAGTAACACTTGTCTTGAAAATTTATGTCAAAATAAACGTGCAATTACCGCACACTCTCTGTATACTTATTTTATTGGACGTGATCCATCCCTGCTCTACCGTAACAAACTGATCCGTCTTAAAAAGCGCTCAGAAAAAGACAGGGAATTTACAACATGACCATCGTGAACAGGAGGTTCAACATGTGGCAGGTTTTATTGGGCATCTATTTAGTCGTTAGTGGACTGAGCGCCATATTACTTTGGTCTTCCCTCGTGCTTGCGAAAAAGTCGGACCGCAACACCGGAAGCCGCTTGCAACGAGTGACGAAAGCATCCACTGGCGATGAGGGTGACTTTATACACAATCAGATCTTAAAGTTCCCGAATCTGAGCCAACTCATCAAAAAATAGACAAGCTACAATCCCCCCTTAATATTTACGGAAGGCTCGGGCCCACGCCGAGTTTTCCTTTCTTTTTAAGTGAAATTACCCCATACGCCCGGTGATATACGACTCAGTCAATTCCTGCTTGGGGCGTGTGAACATTTCATCGGTAGGCGAAAATTCCACCAGTTCCCCCAACCAGAATAAACCGGTCATGTTTGAGATACGCGCCGCCTGTTGCATATTATGGGTCACAATGACAACCGTATAATCTTTTTTAAGATCGGCGATCAACTCCTCGACTTGTAACGTCGCAATCGGGTCGAGCGCTGACGTGGACTCATCCATCAAGATCACTTCCGGTTGTACGGCTACCACGCGTGCGATACAGAGCCGTTGTTGTTGGCCAAGCGAAAGCCCCAAAGCGTTCTCACTGAGGATATCCTTCACTTCATCCCATAATGCGGCCTGACGCAGGCTACGCTCAACTGTTTCTTCCAGATTAGACTTACTGCCCGCCGTCCCCAAAACACGGGGGGCAAAAGCCACGTTGTTAAAAATCGATTGTGGGAAAGGGTTTGGCTTCTGAAATACCATCCCTACCCGCTGGCGCAGCGTCACTACATCCATATCCTGCCGGTAAATATCCTCTCCCTTGAGCAGGATTTTCCCTTCCACGCGTGTGCCCTCAATTGTGTCGTTCATACGATTCAGACAGCGTAAAAATGTAGATTTACCGCAACCTGACGGGCCAATCAACGCTGTTACCTGATGGGGCATAATATCCAGACGAATGCTCGAAAGAGCCTTCGATGACCCGTAATAGAAATCCAGGTTTTTGACGGAAAAAATGGGTACAGCCATGCTTCGATTTTATCATTATTGGACATGGGATATAATTCGGAACGATGAAACGGCTCCCGCTCCTTCCCGGACTCCTGCTTGTCCTGTGCCTCCTGAGCGTTTCCTGCTCTTCTAACGCATCCGCCCAAACTTCTCCCCAAACGACAACCTATATAGAAAATAAAGGCTCCGACACGATCGTCAACCTGGCGCTGGCCTGGGCTGAGCGTTACCAATCGGAGCATCCCGATGTCCGCATTTCAGTGACCGGCGGAGGCTCGGGGACCGGTATCGCTTCCTTGCTCAATGGAACTGTGGACATTGCCAACGCTTCCCGCCAGATCAAACCAGAAGAGATCGAGGAAGCGCAATCGCACGGTATAAACCCTGTTGAACACGTTATCGCCCGAGATGCGATTGCTGTCATTGTCAACCCGCAAAACCCCGTAAAACAATTGACCTTACAACAGATCTCTGACATTTACAGTGGTGCAATAAATAATTGGCAGGAGGTTGGCGGCGAGGATCGACCAGTTGTGAGGCTTTCGCGGGAGACCAATTCGGGCACGCACGTTTATTTCCTGGAAACGGTGCTGCGCCTGGGGAATGCGGACGACGACACCCTATTCTCGAGGGACACTCTGTTGTTACCATCTTCGGAAGGCATTATCGCCGAGGTGCGTCAGAACCCCAACGCGATTGGTTATGACGGATTGGGCTATGTGCCAGACGATTTGAAAGTGATCGCCATCTCCGAGGCTGAGAACAAGCCTTACATCCTGCCAATGGTCAGCACGGTCAATGACATGAGTTATCCTATTGCCCGTGACCTGTACATGTACACAGCCGGAGAGCCAAGCGGAGCGGTCAAAGATTATATCGACTGGATCGTCTCGACTGAAGCCCAGGATATCGTCGTTGAACTGGGGTTTGTACCTATCTTGCTTAATCTCCCGTGATTATTAAATGATGGCTCTACTGTTTATGACGGGAAAATACCGAGATTTGGGTTGTGAGCGTGCGTACGCACGCTCACAACCCAAATTCGGGCCTCTATCCCGCTAAAGTTGGAAAAACCTAAACTATGAAATCGGAACTAACCTGGCAAGAATTTATCATCACCCGAGCCATCAAAGCCTCCGGCTACTCGGCCATTGTTTTTGTCGCCTTGATCTTTTTCTTCCTCTTGCGCGAAGGTCTGCCCACTTTAGGAGAGGTGCCTCTCACTACTCTCTTCAGTGACCGCTGGTATCCCATCGAAGACTATTTCGGCATTTTGCCATTGATCACAGGTTCGTTGATCGTGACGGTCGGCGCGGCGCTGGTTGCCATCCCGTTTGGGATCGGGACGGCTATCTACATCGCCGAAATTGCCCCCCGCTGGATGCGCGAAATTCTCAAACCGTTAGTGGAATTGCTAGGAGGTCTCCCTTCTGTGGTGCTCGGATTCCTCGGCATTCTAGTCTTTTCGCCCTGGTTGCGCGTCTTTCTGGACCTGCCAACCGGTCTGACCGCCCTTACTGGCTCCCTGCTGTTAGGCGGCATTGCAGTGCCAACAGTCGTCTCCGTAGCCGAAGATGCGCTGGATACTGTCCCGCGCGCGTATCGCGAAGGTGCATGGGCGTTGGGCGCTACCAGGTGGCAGACCATCTGGCGCGTCACTCTCCCAGCCGCCCGCTCCGGTGTGCTGACAGGCGTGATGCTCGGGGTTGGCCGCGCCATCGGTGAAACGATGGCCGTAATGATGGTAACGGGCAATGCCCCTGTATTGGCTCTCACACCGGGCAGCCTGTTCTCCCCCGTCCGCACCATGACAGCCACCATCGCTGCCGAGATGGGTGAAGTCGCCAGCGGTAGCGTACATTACCATACGTTATTCTTCATTGGTATGATGTTGTTTCTGATCTCGTTAGCGGTCAACGTGGTCGCTTCGGCGGTCGTTTTTCAGTCGAAAAAACGCGCCGAAAGGATATTATCGTGAACCGCCACCTTTCTCAACGCCTGGGCTTCTCACTTTTGACTATGGTCGCCGTGTTCACGGTCGTACCGATCATCGGCGTAATCGTCTACATTTTTATTCAAGGCAGTCCTGCCATTTCGTGGGAATTCCTGACTGTCGCGCCACGAGCGGGGATGCGCGAGGGCGGCATCTTACCCGCTATCATCGGGACGTTCTACTTGACCATTGGAACAGCCATCTTTTCGGTCCCGCTGGGAATCGCGGCGGCAGTTTACCTTTCCGAGTATTCTGCAGATACCAGGTGGACGCGGCTCATTCGGCTGGCAATCATCAATCTGGCAGGCATCCCGTCCGTTGTTTACGGTTTGTTTGGGCTAGGGCTCTTTGTATTATTTTTGAACTTTGGCACCAGCATACTTTCTGCTTCGTTAACTCTTTCGATCATGACTCTACCTGTGATCATCAGCACGGCGGAGGAAGCGCTAAGGGCGGTGCCGCAGGCCTTTCGCACGGTCAGCATCTCGCTGGGCGCGACCCGCTGGCAGACCATCCGTCGGATCGTGTTGCCTCAGGCTTTGCCTGGCATTCTCACCGGTGTCATCCTCGGCCTGGAACGTGCAGCCGGTGAGACCGCGCCCATTCTTTTCACAGGAGCAGCCTTTTTCCTGCCTCGCCTGCCGGGGTCCGTGTTCGATGCGACGATGGCGCTTCCATACCATTTGTTTGTCATATCCACGCAGGTGCCTGAGATGCCTATCCGGATCCAATATGGTACGGCATTGGTATTGCTGGTGTTTGTATTGGGTATGAACTTGATCGCGACCGTGATACGCTCGAGGGCAAGAGCGCGAAGGCAATGGTAGTCATGAACAAAATCGTTATCGAGAATTTGAACCTTCAATATGCCGATGGTACGGAATCACTTCGTCATATTAATATAGACATCCGCGAAAATGCCATTACAGTACTGTTTGGACCTGCCGGCGGTGGCAAATCCACGTTGTTGCGCTGTCTCAACCGTCTCAATGATCTGACCGAGGTCAAAACTGTTTCGGGGCGAATCTTGATCGATGGAAAAGATATCCTCGATCCCCAGACCGATACGATTGTCCTGCGCCGCAAGGTAGGCATGGTTTTTGCCCGCCCCGTTGTGCTTCCGATGAGCATTTATCAGAATCTAAGTTATGGATTGGAGTTGGCGGGTGAGAAGCGCAGCTCGGTGTTATACGAAGCGGCCGAGCGCAGCTTGAAACTAGCGGCACTATGGGACGAGGTAAAAGATCGGCTGGATGATCCTGCCATTGCCTTGTCTGGCGGGCAGCAACAACGTTTGTGCCTGGCCCGGTCCCTTGCCCAGCAGCCTGAAATCATCCTGCTCGACGAGCCAACCTCGGGGCTCGATCCCATTTCGACCGGCAAGGTCGAGGCCGCACTGCAGGAATTGAAAAGGAATTACACAATCATCCTGGTCCCGCATTCCATCCAACAGGCCGCGCGGACCGCCGATTATGCAGCCTTTTTCTTGCAAGGGGAGCTGGTGGAATATGGTGAAGGGTCAGAGCTCTTCACCAAACCAAAGGAAAAACGCACGGAAGATTATGTAACGGGCAGATTTGGGTAATTTCATCTACGAGAAGCAGACCCTAAAAGTCTTTGAGACTTTTAGGGTCTTTTTTTTATTAACCAGATGTTAACCTGTTCTTCCATTGCCATTAAAGGGGGATTGTTATGATGGCAGCGTATGAAAACAAAAAATTAGGAGAAGAGAAAAAATGCGTAAGTATTCGTACGTCCTGTTTGCCGCCTTCGTGCTTGCTAGCATGCTCCTGGTCGCCTGCGGCACCCCCGCCACTGAGACGTCTGCACCCGCAGCTCCTGCTGCTACACAGGCGCCCCCTATGACCGAAGCATCCGCAGCGCCGATGGAAGAAACCCCCGAAGACCCGATGGCGATGTATATGCCTGACGCCGTAGCAGGCGACATTATCACTGCCGGCTCATCCACTGTTTTCCCGCTCTCCGAACGCATGAAACAGCGTTTCGAAGAGGAAGGTTTTACTGGCAACATCACCGTTGACTCGATCGGTTCCGGCGCTGGCCTCGAGCGTTTCTGCGTAGCTGGCGAGACGGATATCGCTAATTCCTCGCGCAAGATCAAGGATAGCGAGATGGAATCCTGCGCTGGCATCGGCCGTGAAGTTGTCGAGTTCCAGGTTGGTATTGACGCTCTGGCCGTGACGGTCAGTGCGGAGAACGATTTCGTCACCGACATCACCCTCGAAGAACTAGCCTTGATCTTCTCGACCGCTACAAATTGGTCGGATGTCCGCCCCGAGTGGCCTGCCGAACCCATTCAGCGCTTCTCACCCGGCACCGACTCCGGCACCTTTGACTATTTCGTCGAGGCTGTCATGACCCCTGCCAACGGAGATGACGCAGCGGCTGGCGAAGCGGCGATCCTCGAATCTGCCGGCACCCAGTTCTCAGAAGATGACAATGTCCTTGTCCAGGGCGTCCAGGGTTCGCCTTACGCCATCGGCTACTTCGGTTATGCCTATTATCAGGAAAACGCTGACACCTTAACCGCCCTCTCGCTCAATAGTATCGAGCCGACTGAAGAAACGGCCGAATCCGGTGAGTATCCCATCTCCCGCCCGCTCTTCATCTATTCCAGCACCGAGATTATGCAGGAGAAGCCCCAGGTGACCGCGTTCATTTACTTCTACATTACCAATGTTGCGGATGAGATCCTGGATGTCGGTTACTTCCCCGTGAGTGAAGGTAGAGCTCAGGAAAACCTCGATGCCTGGACGGCCGTGACCGGTCAATAGGCAAAGCGACCGGAGAGGATGGTCCTCTTCTTTGGAAAGACGCATCTTCCCCCTCCGTCTGGAGGGGGAAGATGGCTGTCTGTTTATGGAGGCTGTTATGGCTGAGATCGTCATGAAGAGAGTGAATCAAGATAAAAAGCCTTTGAACCTGCGCCGAAGAGCTCGCCTGGGAGAGACCGTCATTCAGGCATTGCTCTTTTTCAGCGGCTTTTTCTCGATTTTTACTACTATCGGCATTGTTTACGAGCTGGGCAAGGAAGCTCTGCTGTTCTTTCAAATGCCCGAGTTCAATTTTATTGAAACCCTCACCTCCGTGGAATGGAAGCCGCATGTCGGTAAATTCGGCATCTGGCCGCTGCTCAACTCCACCATGATGACCACTTTGATCGCGATGGCGATTGCCATCCCGTTAGGATTAAGTGTGGCAATTTATTTGAGCGAATACTCCAGCCCCAGAGTCCGCAGCGTGCTTAAACCAGTCCTGGAAGTGCTGGCTGGCATCCCCACCATCGTTTATGGATATTTCGCTTTAACGTTCATGACCCCCGTCCTGCGCGAGCTTTTTGGCAGAGATGTTGTTCAGATCTATAACACAGGCTCAGCTGGTTTGGTCATGGGCATTTTGATCCTGCCTCTGATTACATCCATGACCGAAGATGCCCTGAGCGCCGTCCCGCGTTCGTTGCGCGAAGCCGCTTATGCTATGGGTGGAACCAAACTGGAGGTAGCATTACAGATCGTTCTCCCTGCCGCGCTTTCGGGTATCGCCGCCGCTATCATCATCGGCATCTCGCGCGCTGTTGGCGAGACCATGATCGTAGCCGTAGCGGCCGGCGCGGGACCCAATTTCACCTTTAACCCCTTCGTCGGCGCAGAGACCATCACCGGGCACATCGTGCGCATTTCGGGCGGCGACCTGAGTTACGACTCGGTCGACTACAACAGTATTTTCGCGCTTGGGCTATTCCTGTTCTTTACCACCCTTTTTCTCAACGTCATCAGCCAGGCAGTTGTCCGCCGCTTCCGCGAGGTATACGAATGAAAGAAAAAGCAGTCATTCAGGGGTTTGTAAAGAATCTCAAGGCGCGCAAGCGCACCGGCCTGGTCTGGCACGTAGTATTTCAAGCCTCTACGGTTGTCGGGATCATTGCACTGATTGCGCTCATGCTCAATGTCATCGATGGCGCCTTCGGATACGTTGCGTATGAAGCCAGAGTGGATCCAGATACACTTATCGTAGATGGCATGCCTGTGGAAGACCAGAACAAGGAACAACTGGTTGCGCTCCTTCAATCCACGCTTTCGAGCGGGGCATACAACAAACTGGATAATGAAAAATCTTTTGTGGATCGCTCCCGTGAAGAGGTCTATCAACTGGTAGTCGAAAGGATCATCAAGCCCAAAGTCGTGCAGGTGTGGAAATTATGGCCCTCGCTGACACAGGCCGACGAGATCCGCGCCACTGTAGCGCAGGATCACCCCGGAGCTGAGCTGGATTTCGTCTCCTGGCTCACCTATGACTTCGTTTCCCGGCCGCAGACCAGCGAACCACTTACCGCAGGCGTTCGTACGGCCATCTTCGGCTCGCTATGGACGATCCTGTTCACAATTCTGTTCGCTTTTCCGGTCGGCGTGGGAGCCTCTATTTACCTGGAAGAATATGCTTCGGATCACTGGCTCAACAGGATCATCCAGACTAACATCAATAACCTGGCAGGTGTGCCATCCATCGTTTATGGCATTTTGGGCCTGGCTATTTTTGTGCGGGC
>Ga0105104_10003145_pt1 | contig 11880 bp, 9 predicted proteins | sample PPLLaktember2015_3_FD_87034 | JGI IMG/M metagenome (GOLD analysis project Ga0105104, IMG submission 87034) | Freshwater sediment microbial communities from Prairie Pothole Lake near Jamestown, North Dakota, USA - PPLs Lake P7 Core (6) Depth... | ecosystem: Environmental > Aquatic > Freshwater >...
GCGGGTCGTTTGCAAGGATGGGCTTCCCGGATGCAGTTTTTACTCCGGAGATCGCCCATGCATTGCTCCCGGATTCCAGAGCGCGGATTCCGAGCAGCGCGCGGCATGCGCCTTCGGCGTCGAACCATGGCCGAAGGTCCCCGGCAATCGGTTTTCCTTTTAATTCCTTCGGGATAATCAGCGGCGCGTGGTCTGGCCAGTTCGGATAAATTTCCCTTGCCTTTTCCTCGCCAAACCGCTGAACCAATTCGGCGAGAAGCAGATCCACCCAGCGCGAATAATTCAATTCCCACGCCATCAACCGGCTGACCAGCAGCGAATGTTCAATCGTCCACAGATCCGGTTCGATGTTCAGCATATCAAATTCAACCGGATATTTGCCGGAATGAGATCTGATATATTCATTGATCCCATCCGCGTACGCCTGCAATGCCCTGCGCGTGTCATCATCGAGCGCCCGTGCCAGGTTCTGCGCATTCCGCCGCAGCCCGAGTGTATGGAACATTTTATCGATCTGCAGCGCCGGTTCTCCCAGTACTTCCGACAGCCGACCCTGCCCGGCACGCCGGACCAACTCCATTTGCCACAAACGGTCCTGGGCATGGACATACCCAACCGTATAGAATGCATCATATTCAGATTGAGCGAAAATATGCGGGACGCCGTATTCATCCCGATAGACTTTGACCTCTTCCGACAATCCAGAGACGTTGATGGTCCCTGATGTTTTAGGGAACGATCGCGTCACGAGGAAATATCCGACAACCACGAGAACCATCATCACAACGATGAACGTCACCCCTATTCCAAATATTTTTTTCCTCATGATTTGCGAAACTTCCTTTTCTCTGGTAAATCTCTAAATTTTTTTTACACGCTTATTTTCTGTAATGGTACAACGGTACGGCAAAAATCCAGCCCACTTTTTCCAGGACATCGGATTGGAGTAATGTAATCAAACTTGAAAAGCAGTGCAAATTGTCGATGGCAACCGGCATGGAGCGGAAAGCGATCAGCAATCTGCCCGCCGCATACGGCTCGCTTGTAGAATACAATCAGCAGTTGGGTTAAACTTGTAGAATCCTTGCCGGCAGGCAATCATCAGATTGGTTAATTCTGTAGAATCCTTGCCGGCAGGCAGGCAATCATCAGATTGGTTAATTCTGTAGAATCCAATCATCAGATTGGATAATTGAAAGTGAGAAAACTAAAAGGAGGGAACCTCTCCGGCCGCTTTCAGCCTGAATGTAGAATCCCATCATCAGATTGGATGATGAAGGAGCGAGGAAACCGAAAGAAGGGAACCTCTCCGACCGCTTTCAGCAATCGGAGAGGTTATTGAGCAGCGCAGTTCTGTTAAAATTGATGCGAGAATGTCAGATTGATCGTTTGTGTAGTTACCGCTTCGCTGGTTTGGGACGCCGGCGACGTTCCCCAGTTGTAATTATCACGTTTGGTTTTCCAGTTTCCATAGGCGAATGAAGCATTGATCGTGCTGTTTCCATCAATCAACAACCCGATTCCTGCCGAATAAACCATCTGGTCATAACTGGAAGGATCGTTCTTCCATGGCGATGGTTTCGATTCAATTCCCGCTCTGAGGAACATTCCCCAGTCATAAATCGTCGCTTCCACACCGCCGCGAAGATTCACGGTCTCACGCATCCAATCTTTGATATATCGGTTCTCCTGAATGAGATCAGGATTGTCAGATTCAAACTGCATTTGTGTCCAATCGGTGTATTCCGCATCGCCGGCAAGCATGAGCCAGTCAAGGACTTGAATCGAAATTCCACCGCTGAGCACCAACGGTGTGGTCACTTTATATTTCGTCTCGCTGGGCGCATCGCTTGCAGGTGGATATGAATACACGGCTCCATCGTCAAAAGTGCTGACGCCCCGGTCCGAGAACGTCTCTGAAATTTCATACGTCGTCGGAATACGGATTGTACCGCCGACTCTGTATTTTCCCGGTTTGCGATACATCAGACCAAAGAGGGCATTGAATCCGGTAATGTCGCTGTTAATGGTGCTGGAATAGGTCCAATGAGAAAAATTATACGGGAACGAATGATAAATATTCCGCGGATCTGATTCCGTGAATTCACGGTCGTAACTATATGTACCGGATGCAAAATTTAACGTGATACCGGCAGACAAGTTTGGAGCAATATCTATTCCTCCGCCGAACGACCAATGATTCATTCCTCCGCCTTCAAGAATTTTTGCGGTTTGTTGAACGCTATCGGTCAACAACGGATAGAGAAAATCATTCGACGTATCTGCGAGGTACAAATTAAAAGGAAGATGACTGCTCACTAAATTGTCGGCTGCAGGCTTTGATAGAGTCAGGAGATCAAATTCCTCATTGTTCAAGCCATTGTATGGTGAGAAGGAGCGAATAATGGAGCTTCCCGGATTAAATCCATCGAACGAGGCAACGGAGGAATAATTTGCAACGCGGCCAAAACCAAATGCGAAGGTCAACCCGCCGCGGCTTGTCGCAATCGGATAGACCAGACCGAGATTGTTGAGATTGATGGCGTTGTTGTTATCCGTCGTTTTATTGCCGAAGAATGTCACATCGTTCCCATATCCCAGACGCGACAATCCAATGGAGAATTCAAAATTCTTTTGTTGGGAAAGTCCCGCAGGATTTCCAAAGAGCGCCGAATAATCATCAGCCACTCCGACAACCGTATTGCCCATGCCCTGCGAGCGGGCGCCAACCGTGGACCCGAACTGCGATAACCGCAGGACATCTTCTGCGTACTGTGCGCTCGCAGTTTGAATTTGTAATACCGCCATTGCCAGTATCATCAGCCCATATGATTTACGAAACGTTTTCATAGTATCGCCTTATTCCATTATATGTTATGATCATCAACGCCCTGACCTGCCTGAACCGCCGCTGCGTCCGCCGCCGCTATTGCCGCTTGGCGCAGGCGCACTGCTTGGACCAGAACTTGTCCGCGGCGAGGGTGCGGGTGTATAACTTGGTGCCGAGCTTCGCTCGCTTGATCGTGATTGCCCGCCGGTTGTCCCGTGACTTCGGGATTGGCCGCTGCCGCGCGCATTGCTTGTTTTTGTACTGCCGGACGACGGGGCTGTACTTCCACCCCGGTGCCGAGGCTGCTGGACGGCGGGATTATATTGCCCGCTCCCCGATTGCCGGCTCGTTGCAGTTCCGCTGGAGGCGCCGCGTGTTGCTCTGGTCGTTTCAACGGCTCCGCTTTGAGATCGTGTGCTTCCGGCGGCACGCGGAAGACTTACACTGCCACCGCTCCTTCCATCATATGTGCTGCCCGTGCCGATTGATCCGGCCGATCCAACATTTCCAGATCGATTTGTACCATAACCGGATCTGCCTGAACCATTTCTCTGATAACCGGAATTACGAGTGGCATAAGGGTGCGAATAATGAGTGTAGTTGTAACCGTATCCGCCATGTGAATAATAATAGGAATGTCCCCAGTATCCGCCATAGTACGGAGAATAGCCATAGTACGGGTAATAACCGTAGTCAGGATAATATATCGATCCCCAGAACCATGGATCCCATTGCGATGGATAGGTGCATCCGTAATCCCATGACCAATTTGACCGCCATGCGGGATAATAATAGGAAAATCCGAGATACTGGTGAGACCGCCAGTTATCAGAATCTTCACCGTAATAATTCTCGTCGTTTTGATCGGCAGACTGATCTTCCTGTGCAACCGGCTGTTCCTGTTGATAGGAGGAGTCTTCGTCATGCAATGTTACAAATTGCGTGTAACAGCCCTGGAAGAACAACATCATCATTCCGAGAGGAAGAAAAAGTTTGAAAAATATTGTCATTGTTTTCATGATTAACCTCATTAGTTAGACGCTTAATAAGTGCTCAAGTTTCTTGCCAGCGATTTATAAAGAACAAGCCTGAAATCAGCGAGTTTTCGCCGTCTTCAGGCTCCTAAACTACTGTTCAATTTTTCATATGTCCACAAATCTAATCGCTACCGTCTACAGACCTGCACAATGCACCTGTTATTGGTTGTTTAGGATAATATGAATGGTGAGAAGTGTTTGAATAAAAATTTTAATCTTTTTAGTTCCTCAAATTCTATGAATGGACGAATATCATGTCCGTCGGGGCGACGGGCTCTACGGATATTTCTGAACAGAACAAGCGTAGAGTCCATTCCCCGGAATGGACGATTATTCACTGGACCTTAAATCCTACGTATCCAGCGGGCTGCCGATAATTGATGTTCCCTGGAAAAGCTTTTTATATACTCCGAAGAATTACAACAATCTCTGATACCTAAAAATTTCCAATATAATCGATCTGGAGCGTTCGATTTCCAACGTTCACGTGCTCCTGATTCTTTGTGACATTTTTCAGATTGAAACCGACCACCAATCCTTTACCCCATGCCCACCTGAAACCAAAATTAAGATAGCCATTCCCTCTGCCCATGGCGTGGGTATTATTATCATTCACCGCAAAATCGTATTCCATCATGATGGAAATATCCCGGCCGACGGATTTCTCCGCTCCGACATACATATTGAGATCTTTATCGCCATCGGTTGTTTCCATGGACTTATTGATGCCGCCGTGAATACTGAAATTGCCGAGAAACTCATAGTTTTTACTTGCTGCGATATACGCACCGGGCGATTTTATGGCATATCGTTTTAATGTGTCGGCTTTGAAATAGGATTCTTTTCCCTGGGAATCAAATCCGATGGCAATCGCCGGCATCAAGCTGCTCTCGCTTACAAGACGAAGCTTGGCATTCACCCCCGGAAATGGATTCATATCAATTTTATTCGCCCCGATGATGTCTGTTCCACCGTAGGATATTCCAAATGCGAACTGTTCAAAAATCCCCACGGAGATCCCCACCAGCACTCCGCCGTTCTGGAAAAAGTCCGAAGAAACGGAATACGATCCGCGCTTCAGCAGCCCGGCTGTTGGTTTATCGATCAGCATGGTCGGTTCAACGGTCGCCCCATCGCCGGCATAACTTTGTGCAGCCGCCATTTCTCCGGCCATCGCCAGCACGAACAGAGCGAGAATAATAGTTTTCAACTTTTTCACAAGGTTCTCCTTTTCATTGTCGTTATCCGCTTTCTTCCTCGCCAAATATTTTTTTTATGTTTGGGGGAGGATCCTTCTCCGTTTTATGTGAGTCGCTCCTTTTCGTTTCCGGTCCGGGGACGGAAGATCCTTTCCGGATCACTCGAAATCCCTCATCCAAATTCATGTCATCCGAAAAAGAGTTGAGTTCTTTAATCTTCTGAACCGGTAATTTGAATATGGACGCCGGAGGCGTGTCGACTGCGGCTTTCGGTTCCCGGAACGAAAGGAGTTTTTTGAAAATTGCCTGCCCTTCCCTTGCCAGATCCTCTTCCGAATACGTCAGGACCAGGCCCCCGCGGACATAGAACTCACCGTTGATCATCACATCGCTCACGTGAGACGAAGCGGCTTCACGAAGAACCACCTCCAGTATCCGATCGGCATGGTCCTCCGCAAGAATTGGATTTAATCGGAAGTCCGAGAGGTCAAGAAATACAACATCGGCTTTCTTACCAGGTTCGATCGTCCCGATTTCATCTTCCATCCCCAGTGCAGACGCACCATTGACGGTGTGCAGCGCAAGAAGTGCATACGCATCTTCTATCGGCAATCCAAGCGTTTTAATAATGGAGCAGTAGTGTTGAATATTCTCCAGCGGCTTTGCATCTCCCCAATCGGAACCCATGGCAAAGCTCATTTTATGTCTGCGTAATTCTTCAAATGGCGGTATCTCCCCGCCTTTCCGGATAATGGCCGTCGGCGAATAGATCAACGGCAGGCGGGATTTTGCAATGAGGTCATGGTCGCCGTCCTCGAAACATGCGAGATGGATGAGATGCGCCGGCGAATCCATCGCGCGGTACTCCGCGTAAAGCTGGGCAACGGATTTGGTAAAGTTTTTCTTGATAATATTAAATGCCTGCCGGCTCTGGCCCAGATGCAGCATGATCGGCCACGCCAGATTTCGCGCCATGCGAATGGTGGATTGGAGATTATAGGTCGTGAGATTTTCCTCATCGGCGACAACGAAGGCAAACCGAATGGCAGGATTATGCAATTTTCTGGCAGCCTCAAATTGATCGCCGTTGTGCAAACCGATAAAACCTCTCTGGTTCGACTGCTGCATCGCTTCAAAGGATGCCGGGAAGGAATGGTCCGGAGAATCGAATCCATGCTCCGCCAGCGTTGTCACGCCGGATTTGAGCGCGGAGTAATACGACAACCGGTACAACGACAGGAATTCCTGATAGGTCGCTTCTTTACGCAAGTACTCCAGTGCACGAGTGATCCCCGGATTTTTATTCCATCGCGACATGGGATGACCGTCCGTGAGATAGCGCAGGATAAACGACTCTCCGGTGTGATGCGCATCGACAAATCCCGGCAAGAGGAGTTTCCCTGCAGCATCAATAATTTCAGCCTTCGGATACGTCGGTTTAAGGGCTTCTGCACGCTTGCCCATTTCGACAATTCTGCCGCCTTGAATGATGATGGTTTGCCTTCCGGCACGATTCTGCTTGTCGCCGGAATAGACGAACCCATTCTCGATTATTTTAACGGAACCGCTCATGCCGGTTATTGTATTTTGCGCCAGATGGTGCCTTCTTTTTTGTCTTCAATAATAAATCCAACCGCCTTCAGACCGTCCCGAATGACATCGGAAATCGTCCAAAGTTTTTGCTTCCTCACCTCCGCCCGGATATTAATAAACAGGTCCATTAAGCGGGACTCTGTCTTTGTATCGCCGGCAGCCGTCCCGATCTGGTCCGGAATGATGCCGAGGACTGTACCGCCCAGTTCGCTGAAGAGAAGATCGATTTGTTTGAGCGCATCCAAACTTAACTTTTGTCCGGAGTTCAGTGCGTGATTCGTCTCACGTGCCAGGTCGAATAATACTCCAACGGCCAGCGGCGCATTGAAATCGTCGTCCATCGCTTCTAAAAAATGTTTCCTGTACGGTGAACAATCGAACGCGGATCCGGAAGTCCGTTGTTCCGTTTCCGCTTTCATCAATTCTTCCCGGAGGTTGCGGATTGTATTCATCAATTTATCGAATCCCGTATTAGCCGCCTGAACCGCTTCATCGCTGAAGTCCAGGGTGCTCCGATAATGGCTCTGGAGAATGAAAAACCTGACGACGATGGGATCGTATTTTTTAAACGCGTCTTTTAATGTGACAAAATTCCCCAGCGACTTCGACATTTTTTTGCCGTTTACCGTCACGAGATTGTTGTGGACCCAGTAGTTCACAAATGGCTTTCCGGTGGCCGCCTCGCTCTGCGCTATTTCACATTCGTGGTGGGGGAACTGGTTGTCCATTCCGCCGCCGTGAATATCAAATGTTTCACCGAGGTATTTCATCGACATGGCGGAACATTCGATGTGCCATCCGGGGAATCCTTCACTCCACGGACTCGGCCAGCGCATGATATGACCGCTTTCCGCTTTCTTCCATAATGCAAAATCCGCCGGATGACGTTTCTCCGAACGCGTCTCTACGCGCGTCCCTTCCACCGACTCCTCCAGCACCCGACCGGAAAGCCTGCCGTAATTCTTAAACTTCTGAACATTGTAATAGACGGAACCGTTCACTTCATACGCGTGGCCGTTTGCCAGAAGTTTTTTTATGATTTCGATCTGCTCGATGATATGCCCGCTTGCCCTCGGCGATATATCAGGACGCTCTATTCCGAGCTTATCCATATCGTCAAAATAACTTCGCGTAATGGACTCGGCGATTTGCATCGGATGGACCCGGTCAATCCGCGCCTGTTTTATCAACTTATCTTCGCCTTCATCGGCATCATCGGTCAGATGACCGACATCGGTAATATTTTGTATGTAGAGCACGTTATTGCCAAGATATCGCAAATACCGGACAATGATATCGAAAGAGATATAACTCTTTGCGTGGCCGATGTGTGAATGACTGTACACGGTAGGGCCGCACACATAAATCCCGACATGACCTTCATGGATCGGTTTGAATTCTTCTTTTTGACGGGATAATGTATTATAAATTGATAGTGGCATGGAATGGAAGGGATTAGGGTTTAGGATTATATTGTGAATGCGTGGTTCTTTTACGAATACTGGTAATAAAACTGTTCAACATTTTTTGTTCCTCCGTAAGGAGTTGGAGAACCGGAACTACTTTTTCTTCCCGAATAAGTTTTGTCTGTTCAAGGATCATCAATTGAGTTTCGAGTTCAAATGATGACCCTATCGCAATTTCTAAAAAACGTTTAAAATCAATTTCACTGTGCCGACTGCACCCTTCTGCGATATTTGAAGGTATGGAAACCGCTGAGCGTTGAAGCTGAGATTTCAATCCATATTTTTCATCTTTCGGCAATAAACAAGTAACCTGATACACATCATTTACAACTTCCATCCCCTTTTGCCAGATTTGAAGCTCTCGAAAATTCCTCATTTCCCCCCCCTAAATCCCAATTCCTAATACCTAACCCCTATCTTTTCCCCATCATCTCTCTCGCACCGTTCAGACTCGACTCCGTTACCTCTTCACCGCTCAGGAGCCGTGCCACTTCCCTGATCCGTTCGGTTTCATCCAGCTTGCGAATAGTGGAAGATGTTCGCTGCTTCGTTTCGCTCTTCTCCACCGCAAAATGACAGTCGGCAAATCCTGCAATTTGCGGCAAATGGGTGATGGCAATGACCTGATGGAACTGCGACAGGCTCTTCATGCTTTTTCCAACCGCCTGCGCGATTCTTCCGCTGATCCCGACGTCAATTTCATCAAAGACCAGCAGCGGCAGCCGGTCCGCTTTGGCGAGAATTGTTTTGAGTGCAAGCATGATCCTCGATATTTCGCCGCCCGACGCAACCTTCGCCAGAGGTTTCAAGTCTTCGCCGGCATTGGTCGACAGATAAAACTCAATAACGTCGATGCCGTTCTGGGACGCGTCGTAAAATTCGCGGCCGAGCTTCACGTACGCCGTATTCGCCCTGCCGTCCTTATTCTCCAGCACGCGGTTGTCAATTTTCACATCGAACTGCGCATTGGCAATGCCTAATTTTGCAAGCTCTGCGCATACCGATTTGCCGATCCTGCCGACCAGTTCACGGCGCTTTGCCGAGAGCCGCTGTGCGGCCGCAGAGCATGTTGTTCGTTCCAGCTCGATTTGTTCGTTTAATTTCCCGATTTCGTTTTCGAAGTTTTCCGCCATCGCAAATTCCCGTCCGATCTTTTCGCGATGCTCGATCACCGTCTCGAGCGATCCTCCGAATTTTTTCTTGAGGAGCGTGATCTGCCCGAGCCGTTCCCGGATCTGCTCAAGCCGCTCGGGATTGAATTCAATCTTGGAATTGTAACTCTGGATAAACTTCGTCAGTTCGCCGACAATCGCGGCGGCGGAGGCGCATTCGTTCTTGACATCTTCAAACGTCGTATCGATTTCGGCAAGGTCCTCGAGCTGGTTGCGCGCCTTCAGTAGTAAATCGTACACCGACTGGCTGCCGGTATTGTCGGACCCTTGCCGGGCCGCATCGCCTTCGTACAAAGATTGATAAAGCTGGGAGGTTGCTTCGAAGAGTTTCTCAGAATTCTCCAGAATTCTGAGTTCGTTTTCCAGTTCGCTCTCTTCGCCGGAACGGGGGTCCACTGCATCGATTTCTTTTATTTGAAATTCATACAGATCCCGCTTTTCCTTTAATTCCTTTTCTTTATGGGACAGCGTGCGGAATTCATGAAAGAGGAGTGATAAACGGTCGTAGGATTCGCGGTATTCGGACGCCAGCTTGTCCAGGCTTCCAAATTCATCCAGCAGCCCGATATGAGTTTCCGGACGGAGCAATGATTGATGTTCATGCTGTCCGTGGAGATCGACGAGGTGGTCGCCGATTTCTTTCAGAATGGTGAGCGGCACCGGCGAATCGTTGACAAAGCAGCGGGATTGACCTTTCGCGGATACTTCCCGGCGGAGGATAAAATCCTCCTGCAGTTCAATTTCATTCTGCCTCAGAAGCGCTTTCACCTTTTCGCTGTCCGACATCCCGAAAATACCTTCAACGATCGCTTTCTCGCTCCCCTTGCGAACGACATCGGAGCTTGCACGTTCTCCAAGAATCAAACTCAGGGCATCGATGATAATGGATTTCCCTGCACCGGTTTCACCGGTGAGAATGTTCAAGCCGCTCTCGAATTCGATTTCAACGGATTCTATAAGCGCATAATTTCTAATGGTTAAGGATTTGAGCATAGAGATTGCTCAAATGTAAGGAAAAAAGATGGAATTTCAATGGTAGAATCCAATCATCAGATTGGATAATTATCTATCACATTCTGTCAATGGACCCGGAGTTGAGATAATCGTAGAATCCGATCACCAGATCGGATAGCCATTGCGATCTGTTTTGGACGTGGAGTTGAGGTAATCGTAGAATTCGATCATCAGATCGGATGATTATTGCTCCCAAATGGTTTTTCTTGAACTTTTATGGCGGAGAATTTTGGAATGAGAACAACGCTATACTTTCCCGTTCAATTCTGAGAAGGATCGGTTGTTTCGGTATTGAAATAAAGAATCTCCGGCACATCGCCGATAATCCCGTGGTAGTAGGCATAATGAAGAAATTCCGCCAGGCTTTCTTCTTCCTTCTCTCCGAGATCATAGGAGAAGGCGGAAAGGTATCTGGTCAATTCTTCCATCGAACGGTTCTGCTGCTGCGCGGCAGCCTGGGCAATCTGCGGCTTTAGGAGAACGCCGCTGTTTTTTGCTGAGATCAGCGCATTTGCTTCCGGCCCTGAAAGGTCTTCCTCCCGTCCCACCCAGAATCCATGCACATACGGCAGCCCGGTCAAGTCGGCCCATTCCTCAACGAGGTCGAGCGTGAACGTCTCCGGACGCGTGACCGCGCCGGGAAAATCCTGCACCAGCAGCGCCGCATCGGCTTTTGCCAGCATCGCATCGACATCCGACATCATCGGGACAAACTGAAGTTTGTTATGCTCCGGTTCGCTGCGGTATTTTTCCGAGAGAATGATTTTGGCGAGTATAATTTCCGAGGTGAAGCGGACATCGACGGCGACCGTGTCAATATTGCGCAGCCCGGATTTCAATACGAGCTGGATGGTGCCGGTCGGATCCGAGGAGGCGGCGCAGACATTCGGCACGATGCGGTAGTCCCCGCCATGCCGTGCGTAATCGATGGGAGATAAAAAAGCGTTCCGTAGTCCACCGGAACGCTCGTTCAATTTTAAGGCATTCACTGCCGGGAAATCGGTGACCAGCTCAAACGGCGAATCCGTTCGGTCCAGTCCAAACAAGAGCGGCTTCAGAAACAGTGCATCGGATGCTGCAAGCCGCGATTTCATCACGCATTCGTTTTTTGTGCAACGGCTTTCGTCGCCAATTCGCGGACGTAATAGATTTTCGAACGCCGGACTCTTCCGTCTTTCATCTTTTCGATCTTTGCGATGCGGGGAGAATGAACCGGGAAAATGCGCTCAACGCCGACACCGTCGGAGATCTTGCGTACCGTAAACGTCTCGTTGATCCCTGAACCGCGCCGGCCCATGACGATGCCCTGGAATTCCTGAATACGTTCCTTATCGCCTTCAATAACTTTTACGTGCACATTCACGATATCGCCGGATTTAAATTTTGGGACATCGGTCTTCAGTTGAGTCGCCTCAACAAGTTTCAGCTTATCCATTGGTATTTCACTCCACTAATAAATCGAGGTACAGTGTATTATTTTTCAATTATTTTTATGAAACAAAACTGTCGCCGCGCAGGCGTTTCGTTCTTCGTTCGCGCTGCTCCTGGCGCCAGCGGTCTATCTCCTTA
>Ga0105104_10003146_pt1 | contig 11876 bp, 15 predicted proteins | sample PPLLaktember2015_3_FD_87034 | JGI IMG/M metagenome (GOLD analysis project Ga0105104, IMG submission 87034) | Freshwater sediment microbial communities from Prairie Pothole Lake near Jamestown, North Dakota, USA - PPLs Lake P7 Core (6) Depth... | ecosystem: Environmental > Aquatic > Freshwater >...
GTTTATTTTGCTTGTCTTGTCAGTCATCGAATTACTCCTTATTTTTGTCAATTTATCAGCGCGGCTTTGAGTCGCGTGACCTCATTTCGCGAACGCACAGCAACGAAAGGAGGCCATCGCAGATTGATGCGCTTGTGCTTGATCAATAGCGCAGCACAGCCGCGGCAGAGGTACCACCCGGGACTTTGTCCGGTTCCACGGCGTAGACTGTTCCACCTTTTAAATAAGTTTGAACAGCCGCCAGGTCCAGCAGGGATTCGTCGCCAGACTCCATTTGAGCATGGTGTTCAATCTCATTGGTATCCGGGTTGAAGACACCCCAGTGTTGCACTCCGGTGGCAATGAACAATGTTTCAATTCGGCCATCAGAAGCTGCTGGGACAATCTTTTCCAATGTGTCTGCGACTCGTTCGCTTGCCTGACCGGCAAGTTGTTGGTAATGGGCGACAGCCTCTTCGTGTGCTGTCTGGAAGCGCGGGCTAACAATATCCCAGGCGCTTTTGTGCAACCCTTCGGCGCTCAGCAAATCTGGGTTTCCCGGGATGACTCTGTCCATCATGTTCGGATAAGTGTTGGCTTCTTTGTAGATCGGAAGCAGATATTCGACTCCAGCTAACACGAGCGGCACCCGGTCTCCCTCTAGAAATTCCATCAAGCCATTCGAGACCAGGCGAAAGTACCGCAGCAGCTCATTCTTGTCGCTTTCATCACTGCCACCACCTTGCCCGTGGAATGTTGCTGAACCGGCCCCGGAAATCCCTCCTGTGGAACCGGAAGAATGGAGTTGGAGGCTCATTTGATGATTGTCAGATGGGATGGCTTCGGCCAGACTGCCGCCTACCTGCCCAATGTCAATCTGGCTGACGCTGTGGCGCGTACCCAGCAGCAATCTGACTTCGTTCTGGCTCAACGCCAGGATATAAAATTGGCCGTCGCCCGTGAAAAGGGGTAGTAACGGTTTGATATGGAAGCGGTCCATGACGGTTACAAATTCTTCAAAGTTCAATGGGAGTCGATAGCGGCGAACTCTGTTGGAAGAGAGAAAAATCGCCAGACCATCACTCTGATGCTGCCAGAAATAAGAATCCTGCAATAACTTGCTAACCGGGTCGAGCATTTTTTGCACATCGCGCGTGCCCATGCCCCGGTCAGACAGGTCTTTTTCAGCCTTGCCGAGCAGGTTTTTCAGACGAATCGGGTCTTGCTGAGTCTCCACGCCAGTACGATGGGTCGGCATGTAGATTGAAACACACCATTGCTGTTCCTTACGCATTAACTGTTCCAGTTCTGCTCTAGTTAAAATATCCATTTTCTTCCTCCTGGTGAGAATACGCTACACTTGCGATACTCGTCATCGCCTCTACCTGTTTCTTGCGTAAATCTCTGACCTGGAGTCTCCAAAAAGTAGGGAGTAAACAACGATTTGGGCCCAAATATTTACGCAGTACCCTTTAATTTATGTCACAGCGTTGATGGCGTTTTTTCCCATTAACCGACATGCAGCTCTGTCACCTGGCGAAAATGGAAGCCGTAGATTGCGAATGTAATCGCCAGTGGGAACAGGCGTGGACGCCGGAACAGAGTCCAGAAAAAGAGCCGCCAATACTGGACACGTTCGACGCCGCGGATACCCAGTTGATACATCGACCGCCACAGGGCCAGGATATATTGCGGTTCCAATGGAACTCGGATTTTGGGTGGCTGGTACTCGCGCAGAAATGTCAAAACGCGCTCGTAATAAAACTTGGGCGCGTAGATATGGCTAAGAATCTCACGGTAACCTTGCCGCAGCGGTTCCAGACCCATCCTGGGGATGATGTTGGTCGAGCCATCCACATTATCGCCTGAAAATTCATTGATCAGGCGGTCTTCTTTTTGCATGCGCTCGTACAGGCGCGTTCCTAAGGGGGCTTGCAGCAAGCCGACCATAGCCGTTACAATGCCGCTCTGCTGAATGAAATCGATCTGCTGCTGGAAGATCGAGGGGGAATCATTGTCGAACCCGACGATGAAACCACCCTGTACCTGGAGCCCTGCACGCTGGAGTTGCTTGACGCTCTCCACCAAATCGCGGCCTTTGTTTTGGTTCTTGCTACATTCGGCCAGGCTGTCTTCATTGGGGGTCTCGATACCGACAAATACCGTATCGAACCCGGCTCCTACCATGAGACGCATCAATTCTGGATCATCCGCCAAATTAATGGAAGCTTCTGTGCTGAACGGCATACCAGTTTTACCCTTGCGCCATTCGATTAAGGCTGGAAGTACCTCGGTCTTGATATGCTTCTTGTTACCGATAAAGTTGTCGTCCACGAAAAAGATGCTCTTGCGCCAGCCCAGCGCGTAGAGACTGTCCAGTTCGGCAATGATCTGGGGGGCAGTCTTGGTGCGCGGGCGATGACCCAACAACGCGGTCACGTTGCAAAAGTCACAATTGAAAGGACAGCCGCGCGAGAACTGGATACTGATCGTGTCGTAATGCTTGAGATCCGCCATCCGCCAAAACGGGACAGGGGTTTGGTGGATATCGGGGAATTCCGTAGACGTGTAAACGCGTCCAGCCCGACCCTGTTCCAGGTCCCGTAAGAACGGCGCTAGTGTCTCCTCTGCCTCGTTCAAGACAAAATGGTCCACATCTAGGAATTTTTTGTATTCCATCGTGAAGAGCGGCCCACCTGCCACCACTTTCACGCCGGCTGTTTTGCAGCGTTTGATGACGGCCTGTGCCGATTCACGCTGCACAACCATGGCACTGACGAAAACATAATCGGCCCATGCCAGGTCTTCTTCCGTGAGATCCGTCACGTTGAGATCGACCAGTCGTTTTTCCCACATGGAAGGCAGCATGGCTGCAACGGTCAACAGTCCCAGTGGGGGCGCACCGGCCTTCTTCCTGATAAACTTAAGCGCGTGTTTGAAACTCCAGAAAGTGTCTGGAAACTCTGGGTAAACAAGCAGGATTTTCACGGCTGCCTCCTATTGTTATTTACCTTCTATTAACTTGACACCTTTTCCATTCCCAGTCCCTGTCGACACCTCGACGGGCAGACTTCCGAGCAACAGGGTCGGGCTGATGCCATGTTCGGTGATGACGATTTTTGCGTTACCACGTAGGGAGTTTTCGATCATCTCCAACTGCTTCAGCGCCTGAACATTGCCGACGAAATACTTTGTTGGGCAGTTTTATTAAACAATCGCCTGTTGGAGTTGCTCATTTAACGCTAGGGTTGGAACGTTTATATCATTGACCGATAGTGCTGTTTGAACAAGCTCAACAATCCTTTTTTCAGCATTTGCGGGGGCTACAGTAATCAATTTGTGCCTGTTAGGCTGTCTTGACAATTCATCTGCCAGACGTCCCGTGCGACTCAGGGCGATGACCGGACGACCATTCTCCAAACTCAAATCGATATCTTTCCGGGAAACTTCGCCGCCATTGATCAAGATCGTCACAGACCGGTGCCCTTTGGATAGGATGGTTGCTGTATCGATAATCCACGCAGACTCATCCCCAAACTGGCTGCCGGGTACAAGGATGAAATGGGAGTAATGTGGCTCCAGCTCCCAGCGTTTCGTCCCCCACCACAGCAAGTTTGTACTCTCTGGGCCGTCTGGCCAGGAGACTAACTTTTCAAGCGTTACACCAACCAATGGGAATTTGTAATGATTCCGCCATCTTATCTGGCCGATTTCAGCCATAACCCCCATGTCTGTTCCTCCGCAGATGACTACAGCGTTCATGTCCTCTGCAAGCCTCGAAATGGTTTGGATGGCTCGACGAGTTACATCTGCTTGTTGTTCATCAATCTCACCGCCAATCAGGACGATAACAGGGTAATTGTCCTCCAGCCGTAATTCGGAGATAGCTTGCGCCAGTTCCGAGCGCTCACCAGGAAAAACGCAGAGGGCTTGCTGTTCAGGAAAAGAAATCTTTAGAGTACGCATCGTTACCTTACTTTCGCATATTTAGAATTTTTTGATGGGCTATCCGTCAGGTGTGATTGCAACAGGAACCAATAAATTCGTCAGAGGGATACTTTCTTTTGATTTTGAAAACCCGCGTAGTTTGCCGTGTATAAAAACGATCGGATAGGCCAGTATGGTAAGCAAGTCCATAACGATAAAGAGCAAATTCAGTTTCATTATTTTCCTTTTCTGTTTTTCTTATTCGATCCAGCGGCAGGATTCGTACCACTTCTGGTAAGGATGGCCCCAATGTTTTTCACCAGTGACTGAACAGGCGAACTGTCGCCTGAACGCTTATTGGAGGAGCCATTGGTTTCGGCGTTCGAAACCGGCTTGGATTTTGTTTTTGGCTTGCGTTTACTGACACCTTTGCGTCCCATGTTTTTCTCCTAAACGGTAATGTCTTCTGATGGTTGGTCGGGTTTAGTGTTGCCAGGTGCTCTGTCCCGTGCCGAAACCGGGACACCCTCGGCATTTTGATACTGCGCTTGAAGCAAGCTCATAAAGTTGTTGGTCTTGCGAAAGGTCTTGTATGCAGGATCAGGAGCAAGTACGCCCCAGTATTGTTTACGACTTTTACTACGGAGTATTCTTTGTTTCTTCACCATTCTCTCCTTTATTGATTGCACTTCCCTGTCTGGCATCCAGCGGATCTCTCTAAATTTGCAAGCAGGTTCGGGCATGCAATATACGGCCATGATCTCATCCTACAACGAATACTCTCAGGCCACATCCATCGACTGGGGAGTATTCATCTCCGCCACTTAGGGGAGGTTTAATCCTAAGGCGGGCGATTCTCAACTCTTGAGACTATCCATCCATCTTGTCGAATAACTTTCTGAGACGTTTACGTCTCAGCCGAACGGCTTCATGCTCGGCTACCCGTTTGCTAAATTCATCTTGATCTATAACCACGATATCGGGCAGGGTTTGAGTAGAGAGCTGTGAGGCGGCATCGTCCCTGAGTTTAATATCGTCAAAGACCTTCAAGAAAGCGCCTACGCCCTGGCGCACCAGCGTGTGATCATCAACCATTCCGATATCTACGGGCGGAACTGGTTCGGATTGATGCGGGTTATCGCTGTAAACCACCCTGGCTAAAAGCTTACCGTTATCAACGAAGGGGAAGTCTATGTGCGTCGGTAATCTGCCGAACTGACCGCGGTCCAGGATGAAGGCATAGCGGAGACCATCGCTGTTACAGGACACGACTTGCACTTGCAATTCATTTTCGAGATCATGCAATAAGCGCGGATCGAAGTAATTGCTGAACGGGATTGAAGTATGGGTGGCAATATATCTGTTATTGAGTATGCCGAACAGTACGATCATTCCGGTGTCTGGATCTTGTGTTAACCGCCAGCGTTTAAACCGTGGCAGCAATCCCCACTTTGTCAGGATTATCGGTACCTGCCTTCTGATTCGAAGGGCCTCTTGATCGAAATGATAGGGATCAATTTTTTGTGTCATCGTCTTCATCCTCCTTATCACTCCTTAGCAGCTTGCGCTTGACTTCATCAAGCCACCGGCGCACCTGGTCGTCAGGCTTCGTAGGCTGATAACGACTATCGATAACATCACTTTCAAGATACGGCGACGAATTGTCATGTTGATGAGGTATGATTTCAATCGTTGGTGCTGGCAACCTATCTACGGGATTTTCGAGAATAACTTGGTTGGCTTGCCGAATTTTTAGCCAGCGCCAGAATCCCCAAAGGACCAAACCTGCGAACAGTACAATGAACATTGGAAAGCACCACATCCATAGGAAGGCAATTGGCCCTTGCCTTTGTTCTTCGCGCTGGCGTTCCCGGTCGGTATACCATTGTGATGTCGCGACGCCGGCTTGGGTTTGCGTGGCGATATTATTGGCAATAGCAGTCTGGGTGCTGGCAGCGAGTTCGTCTTTATTTTGTTGAACCAACATGGCTTCTGCACCTGTTGTCGCCAGGTCCGCCATTTGGGTCTGGTAGATCGCATCCTGGGTCAACGCGGCGTTTTGCGTTGACCCGGCTGAATCCAAGGTCGCCTGAGCATTGGCACGTACTATTTCGGCGGTAGCCGCTATCTGAGCCGCAATGACATTGGCATTGTTTTGGTCCTGGGTCTGGGCCGCGCTCAACGTTGCATTGGCTGAATTCATGGTCTCCTGGGCATTGGCGCGCACAATTTCGGCAGTAGCTGCCGCCTGATTATCGGCGTTATATTTCTCCTGGGCCAGTGCGGCATCTAATGTTGCCTGGGCACACGCTTCACAGGGCGCACCTGTTTGCACTGGCGTAACCAACAACACCTCCGCCGCAAAAGGAGTCATTGGCGGCGTCCCACAGGCGGCCAGGGTCAGCAACACCAATACCAATGCCAAAAAAGCGGCAATGCACGGATCGCGGCGCATCGAGGTCTCTCTTACTTCCCGTTGGCTTTCGAAATTTCCTTAACCATTTCGGCAGTTTTTTCCGGCTGATCAACACGCGTTGCCACATCTGCCTGGGCAATGATCCCAACAACTTTATTGTCGTTATCCACGACAGGAATGCGGCGCAATTGATGCTCAGCCATCGCATCCAGAGCTCTCTGCAGATCATCGTCAGTGCGGCAGGTCACTACTTTGCGCGTCATCACCGCCTCCACTTTTGTGGATTTGGCATCGCGCCCTTCGGCTACGATCCTCAAAGCCAGATCGCGATCGGTAACGATACCAACCAATTTTTCAGTCTGCTCGTTCTCAATAACAGGTATCGAACCGATGTTCTCGCTCTTCATCAACTCCGCTGCTTTCGCCACCATGTCACTTGGTAAGCAGCAAACAGGGTTTTTAGTCATTACTTCATTACATTTCTTCATAAAGATCTCGCCTCTCTTGTGATGGAATTAGCACCAATCTTGCAATATATATGAAGAGGCAGCCTGTCTGGCCGCCCCTCCTATTTTCAACGAAGCACGGATCTAAACGATCCCCAACAAGTTCAAAACGACGAGTATGACGGCGATAACGATCAGAATATGGATCCAACTGCCTGTTTGCGGGAAGCTTGGACTTATGTTCCGACCGAAAAAGCCGAGCAGCCAGAGTACTACCAGAATTACGATGATTGTCCACAACATGAGATTTCTCCTTTTTTAGCAGTTTGTTGTATAACTCATCATACAGTAAATCATCTCCAGCCGCATCCGTCAGCCGGGGAGTATTATTCTCCACCAGTTGGGGGAGACTCCATCAGAAGCGCAGCCCGAGCCAATAAGGATCCACGAGCGTTGCCAGAACCCCCCAGATGGAACCTAACACCGCGCCTCCTATGACGTCACGCGGATAATGAGCGCCAACATACATTCGGGTGAAGCCGACCAGTGCGGCAACTGTGTACAGAGGGACGATTCCCCACATGCCAAGCTGGAACTGGTGGCTGAGCAGCGTCACCAGGAAAAATATCTGGGCGGTATGACCACTGGGAAAGGAGCGACCTAGTTGCTGCCAGCCGATGACCCGCGTCCCCTCGAGATCAAGAAATGGGCGGGCGCGATCCGTCAGCGCCTTGATGGTCTCCACAAGTAACCACAGGGTGAGCGTGCCGAGGATGACCTCGACGGCCAAGCGACGGTAGTTCAGTGCGAAAAACAGGCCAGCCAGGAGGAAAGCGATCAGCATGTTGCCCACCTGCGTCGCTAACCACATGACGCGATCCAGCCACTTGGGATGGTAGCCCCGAAGGTTAAAGAGCAGGAAAATCCAGGTATCCAGGCGCTGGCCGGCTGACCACATTAGAGACAAAGCGATCAGAGCAAAGAGGAACAGCATGCTCATCAGCGCCTGTTGGGCCCACAGTGCCTTGAACAGCGCCGCCCGTGGCGCGCTCGGTAGCCAAACAAGAAACAAAACCAGTCCAATCACCAGGCTTACTAGGAGAGTGGGCCGTCGATATACAGACCAAAGACGAGTGATTGGCGTCTCCGGCGGCAAGGGTACCTCTCGGGGATCGCTATCTATGGGACACCACTTCGCGGTCAATGGCTTGTGATGCTACGGGCTGCCCACCGATCGTTGCGTCGGCTGCGCCGCCCATAACCGTAAGGGCGCGAGGGTGAATCAGAACCGTTATAGGCCCTAGGTCAAGCAGGACACCGTCGGCAAGTACCGGCATTGGCGGTTCCGAATGAATCTTAAATCGCTTGACCCGGTAATGCTTGATGCGGGCATCCTCTACTGCGCCACCGGTGGACTGCATGGCATAAGAGATCAGGTCCAGCTTGCTCATATCTGAAAAAACGAATACGTCCAGACGGCTGTCGTTCCAAGATACATCGGGGGAGATCTGAAAGTGCGGCCCGATAAAAGGCATATTGGCAATCAACACCATGTACGCACTCATGTCGAGCCTGTGACGCCCCTCAAGAATCATATGCAGGTGCGAAGGTGTCGAAGAGACAAATGTGGACAGTAGATTTCCAACCTGCGCCAGATCGCCGTGCTGGATGTTGTCCGCAGCTGAATATAGATCGGACAAGAGCCCCAATGTCGTAGCTTCCAGGAACCAGCGACTGACCCGGCCGCTGCGCACATTTCCAACATCAAGCTTTAGCCGGCGGCCCTCACGCAGGAGCGCAACGGCATCTGCAACTGTGCCGGGGATGCCCAAGTTAAAGGCCACATTGTTTCGCATGCCGGTAGGGATGATGCCAAGAGTTGCAGAGCTGCCTACCATGGCGCCCACGACGCTATCAATGGTTCCGTCACCGCCTGCCACGACGACTAGCTTGATGCCCCCCCTAATTGCGCTACGTACCACGGTCTCAACCCGGCTGTCCGGGCGCACCATAAAGACTTCCGGCAAAATATGCCAGCTCTGCATCTCGGTAAGGATATTGACAAGTTGCTGCGGCGATTCTTCTGGCTGGCCGGATACCGCATTAAAGATGAGTTTTGCCCGGAGGGGGCGGTGAGTAGCGATGCTGAACATGCTTATGCCTGGCGCTTGCCTTTCATGTCGGTCGGTCGGATGGAGTATGCCAATTCTTTTTGCCGCTGTTTGAGTTGGAAATAAGCAACGCTTAAGTAAGCGCCAAAGAGAAAGATGAGACCGCTCACATAGGCCCAGGCTAGGAAGGCGATAATAGCTGCCACTGAACCATAGACCAGGTTCGAGACGGAGATGTAGGTGGATATAAAAGACAGAAAGGCTTTCTTGGCTAGCTCCCACAGGAAACCAGCTCCTATCGCGCCGGGTAAAATCTCGCGCCAGGTAGAAGCTCCATGCGGGAGCATCATATAAAGCACCATAAACAAGGCAACATCGAGCAAGATAGCCAGCATCAAACTGACACCGCTCCCTATCAAAATGATTGGGTCGGGTAACAAGGTGCGGAGGTGGGCAATCATACTGCCGGTAAATGAAGTCAGGAAGAGAGCTGGGCCAACGAAGGTCAGGACAAATAGTATGGCCAGGCCACGCCGCTTCCAGACAGCGCGGTGTTGTTTAACACCCCAAATTTCTTTCAAAGTGTGAGTAAATGTGTAAAAAACTGTTGAGGCAGACCAGATCAGACCCACCAGAGCGACGCCTGTAACTGGTCCGCGCGCCCGGATGATTTCGTCAATATTTTGGCCCAACAACAAGCCCAGGGCTGGTGCAATAAACTCCAACCTTTGGATGATAAGTTGCTGGTCCATCAACGGGCCAAGGCTGAAGCTGGCAATGGAAATGCTTAAGAGGGTGATGGGAAAGAGGGAGAATAGGGCAAAGTAGGCAATCGCCGCGGCAGTAATCGCCGAATGAGGCTTTAAGGCTTCCCTGGCTGCGCCTGCCAACACCCCTAACCAGCCGTGTGTACGCTCATTAAGTCTGTGCGCGCTGCGGATTCCCTGCTGCCAAAACTGCGCCATAGTTCTAGTCATTCTGGGTACGGTCATCGTCTGTTTCTTCAGGCTTTTGTGGATATAGGCGACCCATCTTCGCCGGTGAAAGGCTGAGGTGGATGGAATAGATCGGAGGGTTCAGCCAGCAGAGCCGCTTGGAGAATTGGTTCAGATTTCTCAAGCAGATCGGTGAGCCGTTCCATACTGCTGATCACCAATGGCGGAGGCAGTTCATCCATCTCCTCTATAGAGACCCGCAGGCGTGCCTGCCGTTCCTTGAGGTCTGAAACCTGAGTTGCAGCCCCTGAAGCAAGGCGGTTACTGACCAGGAGATTCCACAGAATTTGGCATACTGCTGAAAGGGGCGGCGCTACAATGATGCCGAGTAGACCAAAAGCGTCTGCCATGGCTAGGAGGATAACCAAGGTCAGAATGGGATTATCCCATCTGCGCTTGAAAAGCCGTGGCTTGACCCATACTCCCAAGGCAATCAAGACGATGAGCGCATAGAGGGCTGTAAACAGGCTAAGCTGGACACTGGTCAGCAGCCCCACCAAAAGCACTGGAATGACCGCCAAGGTTACCCCAACCACGGGTATCAGGCATGCAAGAGCGCCAACCAGCGCCAAGAGCGCTGGATATGGGGACCCGAAGAGCCAGTAACCAAGACCTAATAGCAGCCCGGCCAGGAGACTTAGGATTACCTCGCCGCGTATATAAGCGCCGAGATCAGGCTCGATCGTGCGCCAAATATCACGCGCTTGTTTGCGCTGTCCAGATGGAAGCAACGAGAGCCAGAGTCGTTCAAAATGAATTTGATTGATGCTCCAATAGATGCTCAAGAAAAGAATGACGAGTACGCCGCTCACGATGCTGCCAACGCCTTGCGTGAAGCCGAGTATGGCAGGCAGCACGAGCTGCCCTTGGTCGCCAGTAACTGCTTCGAAGAGCTTACTTGGCGGTGGCAGCCGCGCAACCAACGCCTGTTGGAACGAGCTGTCCTCCAACCATAACGGCAGCCTCCATTCATCCTGCACCGACACAGTATGAGCAAACTGTTGAATCTCATTGATCGTGGTCTCACCGGTCAGGAAGACTAAGAAGCCGAAACTGCCCAGGGCCACCAGGTACAGCAGAATCCAAGCCACGCGTACCACGAAGCCTCGCCCGACCAGGCGGTTAATCAATGGGCGCAGCGCTGCCGCAAGCGTTAGCGAGATCAACACATAAACGACGGCAATGCGGAACTGCCACAGCACCACCAGCGCCAGCAACGTGGTCATAACTGCCGTACCGATCCCTACCAGTTGCTTCGTCATGGTGCATCTGAAGTACGGACCTGTGCCAGCAGGGCATCAAGGTCGGTTGTCATGGCCTCAATCTCATCCATCACCTGATCAATCTGCTTGATCCTGAGATCCGAGCCTCCTTTCTTGAGCCGTGCCTGCTTGCGCAGGTCTTGGGCTAAGTCTTGCGCTTCATAGCGCAGCCGGCTGGCATAATCGCGACCGGCCGAGACCTCCGGCTCCATCGCTGCCGGGTGAAAGACGAAGCGATTGAGCACGAGCTGAATAATGGCCGCCATGGGAATCGCCATGAGCGCTCCCGCAATGCCGAACAAAGAGCTAAAGGCAAAAAGCGCAAGTAGTGTGACGAATGGATTGACCCCTACCGCTTTACGCATGACGCGTGGCACTAGCAGGCTGTTTTCCAACTGCTGAATAACGACTGTCGCGACGATGACCCAAACCAACTTTTCAGGCGCAATGGACAGCGCAACCAGCGCCGCGGGAATGGCGCCAAGCAGCGGCCCAATCATCGGTACAGCTTCCAGTACGCCTGCCATGAGCGCCAACACCAGCGCATTGGGCAAGCCGATGAGCAGATAGGCAAGCAGCGCCATGATGCCAATGACCAGGCAGAGGATACTTTGTCCGGCTATATAGAACCCAACCTTGGTTTCCATGGCCGAAATCAGTTCGCTAATGCTCTCGCGCTGGTCTTGTGGCACCAACAGTAAGAACGACTGGATGGTTCGCGGCCCATCAAGCGTCCAATA
>Ga0105104_10003147_pt1 | contig 11872 bp, 15 predicted proteins | sample PPLLaktember2015_3_FD_87034 | JGI IMG/M metagenome (GOLD analysis project Ga0105104, IMG submission 87034) | Freshwater sediment microbial communities from Prairie Pothole Lake near Jamestown, North Dakota, USA - PPLs Lake P7 Core (6) Depth... | ecosystem: Environmental > Aquatic > Freshwater >...
CGAGTGGGGCCGCTACAAGGTCGTCTTCCGCCTGGAGGACGCCGACCTCGTGCTCGTCGTCACGGAGATGCAGAAGGACTTCGGCCGCGCGAAGCCCGCGAGGCTCGTGGCCGAACTGAAGGTCTATCCCGGCGGGAAGGAGCCGACGCAGGACACGCCGATCCTCTGGTCGAACGAAGCGGTGGAGGTGGGAGGGAAGCAGCCGTCTGCGAAGGTGGCGGAGATGTTCAAGGACTACGTGAGGAAGCTCCCACGCCCGCCCCGCGCGCCATAGTCGGCCGACCGTGTCGGCGCCCCGGCCGCGCTACACCAGCGGATTCCTGACCGTCAGCCGGGGAAAGCGGCTGAAGTCGCGGTCGGCGGTCCACAGTTCCTGCACGCCGTGGTGGAGGCAGAGCGCGGCGATGCGGGCCTCGTGCACCTGCGGTCCCGCGATCCGCCCGGCCTCGAGCAGCGACCGAAGCAGTTCCCAGTAGTCCGCGGTCTCCGCGAGCAGCACCAGGCTTGGCGACTCGAGCCACGCCGACACCTGGTCGATGGCGCGGGCGCGGGGGGTCGGCGGCAGGAAGATGCGCGGGTGGGTGACGATCGCCAGGAACTCGTGGATGCAGGGCCAGGGAATGGCCCAGGGTGCCCGCCCTTCGGCCAGTTCTTTGACGCCGCTCTTCGCCGCCCCGTGAAACGAGGCGTCCTCCCGGTGCGCGTAGACCAGGACGTTCGTGTCTACGGCGATCACGACCGCCCCTCGTAGCTCATCTCGAGGATGCGCTCCCAACTCGCGCCGGCGAGCGCGGGGTTCAGGCCCTTGCCGGAGACACTCGCCTCGCGCAGCCTGAACCGTTGCCTGCGCGCCCGGTCGTCGAGCACCCTGCGCAGCCCTTCCTCGACAAGGGCCTTCAGCGTCGTCCCCTCGCGTTCGGCCGCGCGCCTCGCGGCCTCGCCGATCGCATCGGATATCTCGACGGTGGTCTTCATATGGCTACCTGTATTGTGGCATATGGTGAGACATATCCATTGGGAAATCGTGCCGGGAGGTGGGCACCGGCGGCGGCGCGGGAGGTTCGTGAGACTGTCAAGTGACAGCCTTGACGGGACCGATAGTGGTATTTACTCTTACAGGTAGGAGTATTACATGACCCTGACGAGCAAGGGGCAGGTGACGATTCCCCAGGAGATTCGCGAGAAGCTCGGCCTGCTCCCCGGCACCCGCGTCGTCTTCGACGTCGTCGGCGACAGCGTGCGGATCCGCAAGGCCGCCGAGCAGCGCCGCGGGTCGGAACTGATCGAGCGGATGCGCGCCGCGGGCCGGCGCGCCGGGCGGCCGCGCCTGACCACCGATCAAATCATGGCGCTGACGAGGGGCGAGTGACGTGGCGGCCACGCTCGTCGACAGCAACGTGATCCTCGACATCGTCACCGAGGATCCGGAATGGCTGGACTGGTCGGCCGCGGCGCTGGCGGTGCAGGCCGACGCGGGTCAACTGGTCGTCAACCCCGTGGTCTACGCCGAGGTCGCCGCCAGGTTCGAGAGGATCGAGGACCTCGAGGCGGCGCTTCCCGAGGAGTACTACCAGCGGCAGGCGCTTCCGTGGGAGGCGGCCTTTCTCGCCGGCCGATCGTTCGTGCGGTACCGGCGGCAAGGCGGGCAGCGGCGCTCGCCGATGCCGGACTTCTACATCGGCGCGCACGCGCTCGTCGCAGGCATGACGCTCCTGACGCGCGACGCCAGGCGCTATCGGACGTACTTCCCGAAGCTCCGCATCGTCTCCCCGTAGCGCCGCAGCCCGTGGCTGTTGATCCGCGTACCTCTTGGCGGCCGCAAGGTCACTGCGGAGATCTTCCGCAATGCAGCGCGGACGGCGTCCGGGCGTGTCGCCTTGGATTCGTCGTGGAGGGCCGCTGGAGTCTCGGCCGGCCGTGCTATATTCGTTTGATACATCTCATCTCGGAGGCGCCATGAAAACGGCCAAGGTCTTCTGGTCGGGTCGCTCGCAGGCGGTGAGATTGCCGCGCGCCTTTCGCGTCGAGGGCCGGGAAGTCCGGATCCGGCGCCGTGGCCGGGCCATCGTGCTGGAACCGGTGCCCGACTCGTGGGAGTGGCTCGACGCCCTCGCGGGTGAGCTGGATGACGACTTCGTCTCGGCCGTGCGCGAGCAGCCCGAGCCGACTGAGCGGCCTGAGCTCGCCAAGGTGTTCCGCTGATGCGGTATCTCCTCGACGCGAACGCCGTCATCGCCCTGCTCAACGACACGACCTCTCCGATCGCCCGGCGCATTCGGCGGTATGCGCCACGCGATATCGGGGTATCTGCGGTCGTCATCCACGAGCTGTACTACGGTGCGTTCAGGAGTCAGCAGGTCGAGAAGAATGCGGCCCGCGTGGACGCGCTCCAGTTCCCGGTGCTGGAATTCGACCTGGAGGACGCGCGGCAGGCTGGCGAGGTCCGGGCGCACCTGGCGTCCAAGGGGACGCCAATCGGTCCTTACGATGTGCTGATCGCCGGCCAGGCCAAGGCCCGCAAGATGACGCTTGTCACGCACAACACCAGCGAGTTCAAGCGCGTGCCGGGGCTGAAGGTCGAGGATTGGAAGGGCGCGATATCGTCGCGACCCCTGGCATCGAGGCCTCGGAAATCGGCCGGGCCGCACTCCGAGTAGCAACGCGTTCCGCTACGGCGAGCCCGCGCCGGAGTCGTCACGGACGAGGGCCGGCAGAGGCAGGAGCCTTGGGGGCACGACGCGCGCGTGATGACTACACGGCCCTTGCCCGTGAGTGCGATTTGAGCAGGCCAACGGTGAAGGCCTACCTGGAAGCGATGGCCGTCGCCCAGGCCCTGATGCCGGTGCCGCCTTTCCACGGCGGGTCGCGGAGGGAGATCGTCAAACGCCCGAAGGTTTACGGCTTCGACACGGGATTCGTCGCCTTTGTAAGAGGCTGGACGGCGATCAGGGACGAAGACCGGGGTCCGCTGTGGGAGCACCTCGTGCTCGACGTGCTCCGGGCCCGGCCAGCGGGAGGCGCGGTCGCCTACTGGCGCGACAAGACGGGCCGCGAGGTGGACTTCGTGCTGCCGCGAGGGCGGGTCGTGGATGCCGTGGAGTGCAAGGTCCGTCCGGAGCGCTTCGATCCAGCCTCCCTCGCGGTCTTTCGCCGGGCCTACCCCCACGGCCAGAACCTGGTCGTGTCGCCGGGAGTCACCGAACCGTACGACCGGCGCTACGGCGACCGAATCGTGCGAGTCATGGGTTGCCAGCACCTGCTGCTCGACGCCGCGACATGACTCGATCCGAAAACCAATCCCGGACTGCTTTTCAGCCGCGAGTGATGCGCGGTGTCGCCTGGCCCGACCAGGTGAACCGCCAGGTGGCGGCCCGGCGCACGTTCGTGACCAGCGGGGGGCGGAAGCACGCCAGGCACGTTCCGCCCGGGCGGCGGACGCTGGGATACACGATCCCCATCGCCTCCTCGTCTAGCAGGCGCTCGGCGAGCGCCTGCGACTTCACGTAGCTGTCGGGGGCCAGGCACGCCGCGAACCGAGGCTCATCCCGGATGTCGTGAAAGGAGGCGCTGAAGTCCGCGAGGTAGTCGTCATAGGTGATCGACTCGTGCCACCAGTCGGTTTCCCCGAGCTCCACGGTCTTGTGAAACGCCACTTCCCGCTTCGACGTCGCCAGCTCGAAGGCCGCGTACCAGGCGCCGCGGTCCGCCCCGTTGAATCGGCCGCCGAGCGGGTGCGCGTGGCAGAAGGCGGCGTTCACGATCGAGTGGTAAGGGACGCCGAACACGAGTTCGTGCAGCTGGATGCCGGGGAGCAGGCGGTTCTCGGCCAGGAGCCGGTCGTTGGTCGCCGCGTCGAGATCGAAGATGTCGCGCAGGTGTCGATCGCTGTTCGCAATGCGCGTCAGGACGCTCTCGGCCGGCATCGCGTGCTTCGACGGGACGAGGCGGTGCGTGTCGCGCTTTCGGAGAAGACGGACGGTCGGGGTGATCATGGCCTTCGAGCGGAGAGCGGCCCGCCTTCCCGTCGTTCGGCGTCGGCGCGGCGCCTATCCTGCCCGGCGAGCGTCCAGCAGGCGGCGCACGGCCTGCATGGCGGGCAGTCCCCCGCGCACCATGTAGGCCAACGGCGTCTCCCCCGCGAAGAGGAGGTTCGTGTTCGGCCGCTGAACCCAGCCGTCCGCGAGTTCCTCGGAATAGAGGATGTTCAGCGCCTTGAAGATCCCGACGAGGTACGAGATGCGCGTCAGCCTGTCGGCCTCGAGCAGGCGGTCGGGCTCGCGCTTCATCTCGTAGAACGGCCCGTTCGACACGCCGCCGAGCAGGGCCTTCGCGTCCTCGTCTCTCACGCGCCACCTCTCCACGATGTTGAAGAACGCTTCGAGCGCCGGTCGGCTGAGCCGTTCACGCACGTCCCGGGCCGCCAGGTCGACGATCGGGGATGGGGCGTATCGGGTGGCGGGATACCGGGCGGCTCTCGGCACGGCGTGCCTCCTTATCAGGAGTATAGTCACTCCTGTTCGTTGACGCAAGCTCGGGCCCCGCTCGGCCTCGGAAAACCAGTCCCGGATTCGTTGACCTTGCGCGGCCGCCCGGGGCGCCGCCTGCTGGCCGTCCACACCTGGAGTGCGGCGGTGGCGTTGCGCCACTCGTCGCTCGCCGGCGCGGCGGCAAGCGGCTCCGGCCGAGCAGCCGTCGAGGCGCTGCACCAGTTGTTGCGCATCAGGCACCACTCGAGGAGGCGTATGTCCACCTTGCTTTGGCCCTCGACAATGACGCGGATGAAGGCGAGGAAGTCGTCCGGGGTGTGGAAGAGGGTCGCGCGGCGGATGGCCCGGTTGCAGACGTGAAAGACCAGGCCGCCCGAGCACGGGTACCGACGTCTCGGCATGCAGCCAAGGCCTGCACGTCCGGGACCACGCGGCGGTCGCTGGGAAATCGCTGCGACCGCGCCCACACCCAACGCGACGTGTTGCCTTGGCGCCAGCACCGCCACGGGCAAGGCTTGGCAAATTCCGCCACACGCCGAAAACCAATCCCGGACTGCTTTTGGCGTCGTTGGCGTCGGGGGTGATGGGTTCGCTCAGGGCAGCAGTGCGAACCCGTACCGGTCCATGGCCCTGGCCGTCTGCGGCAGGTTCCGCTTGTCGAGAAGGCCTCCGCCGGCGGTGAGTCGCACCGCGGAAGCTGCCCGGTCGAAGAGCGCGACGGAGCGCTGGTCGCTGTCGTGGCGCGTCACGTACCAGATGCCGTCCACCTTGGAGGGGTGTGCCCACAGGGCCCGCGACCAACGCTGGGACAGCGCGTGGTCGGCGGTGGAGATGTGCGCATCGAGGCAGAGCTGCGCGAGGCCCGGGCCGGCAAGGTCCACGAGCGCGAGCCGGCGCCTGGTGGTCACGAGTGCTACGCCACGCGTCTGGAGCGATTCGGCGGAGACCAGGCGCGGGGTGATGTCGCCGAAGGTCTCGATGAACGCGCCGTCGAAGTACTCGGCGGCGTAGAGCACGCCGAACGCGCCGCCCGATTGACCGGGGATGGGAGGTGTCCCCGCCTCAGGGTCGTCGAACCGGTTGTTGCCGGTCCGGCCCCAGTGGGCCGGCGACTGGGAGAGCCGGTGGATGCGATAGAGGGCGCCGGCGAAGGGACGCACGGGAAGCCGGCGGCCGGCGAGGTCGGGCGACGGTTCCGGGAGATCGGGCAGCTTACGCGGCGCCATGTTCGCCGAACGCTTCCGCCGCCGCGGCCACGGCGGCCGTCTCGCCCGAGCGGAGGACGTCAAGCGGCCGGCGCCCGCGCAGCCGGCTGCTCCTGCCGAGCATAAACGCCTGCTGCATCCACGGGTCGAGCTGCGTCATCGCTCGCAGGACGCGTTCCAGCCCTGGCAGAGTCCCTCCCTCGCGAAACTGCCAGACCGGGTAGAGGAAGCCATGCCGTCCCGCGCTGAGCGCCAGCAGCGTTCCCTGTTGCCGGCGGCGGTTCACGGCCTGCCGCGTCAGGTGCAGCAGGTCCGCCACGTCCGCGACCCGGGCGGCGCCTCGTTCGGCCTCGAGGAGCCGCTCCCGTTCGCGCAGCCCTCGAAGGCGGGCGGCAGCCATCGGGTCCCCGGATCTCAGCGCTTCGATCGCCTGCGGCTGCTCCAGAGCCCGGACCACGACGGCGACATCCGAGGCCTCCGACGCGGCGCCCGCCATCGCCTGCGGGCCGGCCGCCGCAATGGCCCTGGTCACCCCGCGCAGCGCGCGGGCGGTGACGATCCGCCACACCGGATCCGGCCTGGCGCGGAGCAACTCGCGCAGCTCCGCGACCGCGCGCTCCACGTCCTCTTCGTCGCCGTAGGCCGGCTCGCGTTCCCTCGCGCTGCCGCCGCCGTGAGCCGGCCGGGGTTTCCTGGGGGTGCCTTTCATGGACTTTACCGAATACATACTATCGTAACTTGTGTATTCGGTAAAGCGAGTCAGGAGCAACGTCGAAAACTAATCCCGGACTCCTTTTCGTTCCCCCGTCCGATTCTCGCCTCCCCCAACGTTACCAAGAGCAGGAGAGGGACCCGGCTCCAATGTTCGGCAACCGAAACGGAGGATTGCGATGAAGAAATGGATCAGCCTGCCAGCCGCCCTGGCGATCGTGGGATACGCGCTGGTCGGTTGGGCGCAGACGACGCCGCCGATGATTGGGTTCGTCGAACTGGTTCGGGGCACGTACGAGCCGTTCAAGGTCCGCGCGACTGGCGAGACGGTCAACGAGGGCGACCCCCGCCTCGAGTTCAAGGCCGAGGCGAAGACCCCGATGGACATGGTCGTGCGCCAGTTCACCTACCAGCCCGGGGCCGACACCGGCTGGCACGCGCACCCCGGCCCGGTGTTCATCACGGTCAAGACCGGGACGCTGACCTTCTATGAGTACGACGACCCGACCTGCACCCCCATCGTCGTGGAGGCGGGCCACGGCTACGTCGATACCGGCCGCGGGCACATGGCGAGAAACGAAACCGGCGGCGTGGCCGAAGACGTCACCGTCGTCATCGCGCCCGTGGGCGTCGGGTTCCGCACGACCCTCGACCCGAGAATGGACAGTTGCCCTCCGGGCTTGTAGGCGCCGGGCCGCACGCCGTGTGTCTCGCCTTGTCGATGGTGGCGACGTTGTCGCCGGCAGGCGTGTTCGGCGCGCGCCTCGGGGCTTGAATGACAACGGCGGAGAAACCAATCCCGGACTGCTTTTCAGCCGCCGCGGCGCGAAGCGATCGTCAACGTAAACGAGCTCCGGGACTAGTAGCGCAACTGAACCGCAGTCCCGCCCTCTTGCGCGTACAGGCGCTCGAGGGACTTCCGCGCCTTCGGCTGGTCCTCCAGCCACAGCCGCCACAGCTTGAAGAGCGCGGTGGTGGTCAGGACTTCGACACCCATCCTCTCGAGCAGGGCGCGCGCGTCGGGCAGGACGGGGTCGGGACGATCCGCGGGGGGCGTCGCCGCGTCGTTGGGCGCCAGGAACACCACCCGGTCGATCGCTTCCGTGAACTGCACCGCCTGGAACGCGCGCGTGATCTCCTCGTGCGCCTTGTGGATCGGGCCGGGGGCATCCGCGACGAGGACGAGCAGCCGCTGCGACGGGCCGAGCTTCACAGCGACCGGCCCTCCGGTTCCCTCCGGGGCCTCGACTTCACACTTGAGCTCGACGAAGAGCCTGGCGACGGCGTCCCTGAGCGGCTCGCCCGTTTCCCAGAGCACGCGCCCGATGGCATCCATCGCGCGAAGTTCGGCTGACAGGCGCTCGATCTCCAGGAGGCGCGTCCGGTACCCGGGCGGCATCTCCGCGGGCATCCACTCGGGAGCCGGGCCAAGGTCGCGCGTGGGCTCAGTCATGATGACCTCCGAAAGGAAGGCGCGCCATGGGCCGCGCCGGTCTCGCGGCCGATTCTAACGCATTGAACGCGCGCAGGCGATGACGCCCGCCCGGCGGCACCCGCTCCAGCCGCACGTCCACAGGGGCGAACCCGCCGGCGGCCACGCGATCCTGATCGAGCGGCTCCCCGCCGCAACGCTCCCCTCGCCCGGATTGAAACGGCGCGATCGCGCCGAAGCCGCGAACCAAGTAGAGATCACCCCGCGGGCCGCGAGATCCCGGGGTGTTCAATTGTGGATACCCGGACTCCGGTTCGCGGTGTGACACTACGGCCATGACAGACGACCCGACTGCGTACTGCGAGCCAACGGAGCTGCAGCTGAGGGCTGTCGGCTGGAGGTGGCTTGCCGACCTGAGGAAACATGCAGAAGAGGGGTGCCGGTACGATGGCCGATACGAATCCGACGGACTGGCGGGATCGGATCGCCCGGGAGATCTCCAGGACGAGGGTGGACTGCCGCTTGTGCGGGGAGCCACTGGCGTCGCGTTCCCAGTGGCGTGATCACCTGGTCACGCATCACCAGGTGTTACCGAGTGAGCACACGGTTGCGGGACAGATGACCGAGCCGCCTGCCCACACGTGGGGTTCTGCGGAAGACGAACGTGGCTAGGACTGACTTGGGCAGGCCAGCGGTGGAGGATAAGGATGGCCGGGAGACTTCCTCCTCCACCGGCGTTCCGCGTGATCTGCGTTTCGGTCCGCCCTCCGCCTGCCCCTGCTCCTGCCCTTATACCGATGCTCACCTGTGTTGACGGTCGCCGCCTGTCCCTGGAAACGGCCGCGGCCGACCCTGCCGCTCCGGGCTCCGCCCTTCGACGCTGCTCAGGGCGTGGTGAGCTTGTCGAACCACGGCTCGCAGCCATCCCGCCGTCGCTCGCCTTCTGGGCGAGCTATGGCGTGGCAGGCCGCAGTCGCCCTTGACAGGGTCAACCGCGGAAGGCGTCACCGCGCGGCGAAACGATCGTGCGTTTCACCGCACCAGGTCGAACATCCGGCTGAACTTGATGACCACGGAACGGTCCTTCCGCTCCGGCTGTCGCACCAGGTCGTAGAGGTACTGCGTGTCGTTGTAGACGACGAACAGGCCGGTGTTGGCGGCCTGGAGCCACCCGAACCGGAGGTTCATGGACCAGAGGTCCGCGCGGTCGTTGTACTGGACGAGCGCCTGCACGAACGAGCGCGTCGTGAACGAGAACGACACGCGCAGCCGGGCGAGGTTCGTGGTGAAGTCGCCCTCGGGGAGCCGCACGTCGTTGCGGGTGTACGCCAGCTCGGTGGTGAGGTGGTCGCCCAGGCGCCCGCGGATCGTCGGAGTACTGGAGACACGGCTGCCGCCGAAGAACCCCCCGGTCGTGACCCGCATGTCCAGGCTGAGCGGCGCCCCCTGGTTGGTCATGAACACCAGCTGCGCCTCGGCGTTCTCGTACACGCCCGGCGACACGACCACGCCCGGGTAGATCGTGAACGGCGCGCGGACGCCCTCGTAGGTGAGGTTCATCCCCGTGTGGACCTCGTAGGCGTTCTTGAACTGCCAATGGTTGTCGATGTGGGTGTAGCCGGTTTCCTGGTAGCCGTCGAACCCCCAGAAGGAGCGGTACGTGACGTGCGGCCGCAGCTCCTGCAGCTTCAGGAAGTCCTTCGGCCGGATCCGGGTGTTGATGCGGACGTCGGGCTTGCGGTACGCCGTCCGGCTCAGGAAGCCGACCTCCGGGTTGAACCGCTCGCCCACTTCCTGGTAGCCGAACTCCGCGTCGATCCCGGGCAGGTTCGTGCGCGAGCGGACGTTGAAGGCGTACTGCCGGCCCGAGTCCACGCCGGGGGTCTCGGTTCTCGCGACGAAGCCGGAAACGACCGTGTTCTGGCCGACGCCCAGCCGGCCGTCGATCGCGTAAGTGCGGTTGTGTTCGCGGCCAGCCGCGCTCTGCGGGGCGTCGACCGGCACGTCGCCCGTTGCCTGCCGGTTGACGAACAGCCCGCCGAGCGACGAGCGGTTCGGCAGGTCGCGGCTCACGCGCACGACGGCGAAGTTGTCGCCTCGTCCGGCGGGGCTGTCGCCCGTCTGCATCTCGAGGAGGCCGATGTTGTACGGGCCGGCCTTTCCCGACAGCCGTCCGCCGGCGAGGATCGGGACCGTCTCGCCGGAGGGCGAGAGGCCGATGCGCCGGCTGAAGAAGAGATCGACCTCGCCCGGGTTGCCGACGGCGAAGGAGCCGGAGTTCTCGAGGAAGAACGGCCGCTTCTCCGGGAAGAACAGGTTGAACCGATCCAGGTTCACCTGCTGCTCGTCCACCTCGACCTGCGCGAAGTCGGTGTTCACCGTCCCGTCCAGGGCGAGGCTGGGCGTGACGGTGTACTTCGCGTCGCCGCCGGCCGCGCCGCTCCACGCGGCTCCCGCCGGCCTGGGCCCGGAGGCCGTGACGTCGCCGAGCACGTAGGGGATCACCTTGAACGTCCGCACGACGGGGACGGTGATCCCGGAGACGGTGCCCGCGAGCGACACGCGGTTGAGGTCGTACTGCCTCGGGATGGGCGCCCAGAACGCGCGCTCGTTGCGCCGGCGGATGTTGCGCTGGAAGTTGATGCCCCAGGTCTGATCCGCGCCGGCCGGGAAGCGCAGCGTGCGGAACGGGATCGCGAACTCCGCCGCCCACCCCTGGTCGTCGATGCGCGTCCGGACCTGCCAGGCGCCGTCCCAGTTGATGTTGAAGCCGCTGCCGGCGCCGCTCACCTGCATCTGCCCCGCCGCCAAGCCTCCGCCGCCCTGGCCCTCGTTGGACACCTGGCCGTCGTACTCGATGCCCGCCGGGTTGGTGCCGAACACGAACCCGTTCAGCCGATCCCTGTAGGTATCGACGATCATCGTGAAGCTGTCCGTCTCAACGAGAGGGGAGTCGCGCCTCGCGTCGGACACGATGATCCCGTGCGGGTCGCGGTCGTAGCACCTGACGCCGACGTACAGCGTGTCGGAGGTGTAGACGAGGCGAACCTCGGTGCGTTCGGATGCAGTCTGGCCCTCGTCCGGCTGGACCTGCCAGAAGGTGGAGACGGCCGGCGCCCCCTGCCACGCCTCGTCGTCCAGCGTGCCGTCGATCCGGATCGCGGAGCTCTCGACGCGGACGGCGCGAACCTCCGGGGCACCCTGCGGCCGGGCCGGTTCCTGCCCGGCCCGCGCGGCCGCGCCTCCGAGGGCGGCGGCGTTCAGGGAGGCGGCGCCCAGCGACGCGGCGCCCAACGCGATCATGGCCAGTGCGAGCGCCAGCATCGTCACGAGGGCGGACAACTTCGCCGAGCCGGCGGAGATCGGCCGGAACGGACCGTCTTGGAGAAACGGCCGGTGGAAAGAGGGACCGCGGCGTCGTGGGTGACCGTGTGGCGCGACCGGCCGGGATCTCGGCATTGGCGATCCAGCGCTCCCGAGGGCACGACATCATCGCGGCTGGGGCCGATGTCGTCAAGGGGCGGAAAACCAGTCCCGGCGGAAAACCAGTCCCGGATTCAATAACCCGGAAGGGGGACTTTGCGGGGGCGGCCGGGGCGGCGCCTGCCGGCCGTCCAGACCTGGAGTGCGGCGGTGGCGTTGCGCCACTCGTCGCTCGCCGGCACGGCGGCAGTCGCGGCCAGCCTGCGCTGAAACTCGCCGGCGCGGGCGCGCTTGGTCGGCAGGTGAAGGATGTGAGACCAGTTGGCCGGTCTCGGTAGGGGCCAGTCGTGAAGCGCGGGACGCGGTTCCGGCAGGGCAGCCGTCGAGGCGCTGCCCCAGGGCCAGTCTTCCGCGCGGGTGACCAGGTGCTTCTCGACGGGGTTCCGAAGCACGTAGCAGGCGGCGGTCAAGAACGAGAATCCCGAATCGACGGGCCTCGCGTTGAAGCGCCCCTGGTAGACGGGGCCCGTGCCGCGCGTGCCGTGGACCCGTGACCAGCGGCAGGCGTGCGGCTGGGTGATCGCGTAGAGGAACCTCGTGAGGTCGCCGTCGGC
>Ga0105104_10003148_pt1 | contig 11872 bp, 14 predicted proteins | sample PPLLaktember2015_3_FD_87034 | JGI IMG/M metagenome (GOLD analysis project Ga0105104, IMG submission 87034) | Freshwater sediment microbial communities from Prairie Pothole Lake near Jamestown, North Dakota, USA - PPLs Lake P7 Core (6) Depth... | ecosystem: Environmental > Aquatic > Freshwater >...
CGTCGGGGGTGTGAGTATCGGGGTAGTGATAGCAGGTGAGGGCTTCGATGAGGCGTGGGCAGCAAGGGGAGATGAGTAAGCGTGATTTGCCGTCGCCGGCGCGGATGGCTCGACGAATAAACTCGATACCTTCTACTATTCCGCTGCGGCGGTAGCGGACGTTGATGCCCAAGGCGCGTAATTCGCGGACGGCGCTTGTGCCTGTAACGTCGTTTGCTCCTGCGCCTGCGGGGTCGCAGAAGGTGGCGATTACTTTGCTTTCACTATTTGGTATCCGGCTTTTAATTTCGGCGGCGTGAACATCGATCGTTGCCCGGCTGCGCTGGTATTCGTCGATGACGCGCACTGCGCCGTCGGAATCGATCTGAATCCAGAGGCAGACGAAGGGGTTGGTAAAGCCGAAATCGAGGGAGCGATAGAGGGGGAGGTTGGGGTCGTAATCGACGGGTTTGATATGAATGGCGGGGTCGAACTGGTCGAAGACGACATTTTCGAGGTTGGGTTTGAGGCAGAGCATTTCGGATTCGAACGCGGCCCGGCTTGAGCGTCGCATTTGCGTGATGCAGTCGTCGATTTTGAGATAGCCGACGGCCTGCTTTGCTTTGCCCCGGCAATCGGCCCATAGCGGGCATTGCGAACAGTTTCGGCTGGAGCATTTTTCGATTGTTTCCCAAAGACACCATTTGAAAACGGGCGTGTTGGTTTGCGAGCAATTTGAGACGATTTTTTGCATAAGGCCATAGGGTTTGTGCATTGTGCTGATTGATTCCATAGCGGAAATTATCTGGTCTGAGCTTTGAGTGGTGAATTTGGCGGCGTTGAAGACGTCGGGGTCGAAAAGCTCGACTTCGTCGCAGCGGAGTTTCTGGATGTGCTGGCCCCGGACGCTTGCCTGCGATTGGGTGAGGACGTCAACTGCTGAGCCGTTGAGAAAGCGACAGCCGGTTTTGCGGAGTGGGCCGTCGAGGAATTTTTCAAAACCGTTTCTAAGGAAGTTCGTGAGGTATTGATACATTCTTCCCGCCTGGTCTTCTGAGCCGGCGAGTATTCGCACCTGGCAATTCGGTTTGAATACGCAATCTAAAAGCGTGGTGACGGCCGCGAGGTCGGTTTTGCCTCCGCCGCGATTAGCCCAGACGACACAATCGGCGCTGGCGGGCTTAGGACAGGCGAAATCGCTGTTAAAGCAGTGCCATAAATAATCGAGAGGGCTGTTGTGTTCGGGGCAGATTTGCTGAGCCGGCACATCGATTCCGAGAAAAACCCTGATGTAGTTTTTGAGGTCCTGTTTAGTCGCGGGCCTCGTGCGCCGAAGCGATTCATACAAACGATTTGCGGTCTGAATCTTTTCCTGCGGCTGTAAAGACAGAGATTCTGCGTGTGACATAGTAAGTCCTCCAGGATATTACTTATTTAGAATTGACTGGTTGTATTACAAAACCAACTGAGGGAAATTATGAATATCTGCGGGGAAGTTGTTGAGAATCCTGCTTCGATCTTCGTTTTCCTGCTCACTTTTGAAGTATATCTCGATAAATACTATACCATCTTGCTGAGGGTAATGGGCATATATGATTCTTATGCCGCTGTTGGCGCCTCTGCCCTTAAGGGATTTGCAGGCGAATTTTCTGGCTTTATAAACAATCGGATACGTTATTCCAAGGTTTGCTATTTTGACGCATCCACGATTGTCCTGACCGAGCTTGTGAAGGAGCTTTAACTGTCTTTCTATGAATACCTGCAGGTCCTCATCGAGCGTGCTGAATTTCTTTTTGAGTTTTTTAAAATCTTTTCCGAACTCAGCGAGCATCCGTTCTTCACTGAATATCTTTGTCATCGTATGACCTCACTGAATAGGCCGGCGTACGATAGAAGACCGACTCGTAGTCGATTATTTTGCCATCTTCCGTTGTCAGCCATGGCACATCATCGTGGGAATACGCGCTTATTTCATGGGCATTCATATCTGACAACCGGCTCAAAACATGGTTGATTGTTTCGAGCTGATCGCCGGTCAATTCAGACAAATCCGGCTCACGGCGAGGCAGGTATTTTGTCTGGGGGTATTTAAAATATTTTGTCTCAACTCTTACAAGGTCTTTGTCTTCCATTTGCTTGACGATTTTTTGAAATTCTACAGGAGTGGGCCCATAATGGTTTTTTATATAGGCGGCTCCTATCAACTGTTCCTCATGTTTTTCGTAATAATCGAAATCAATAAAATAAAGAAGCTTGTAAATCACGGATTCCCCGATATTAGTTTTCGAGCCAACCTGTTTCAAAATATATAATAATACTTCTTTGAACTTTGAGACATTCTTCTGCGGTACGCTTATGCGGATACCGGAACTGCCGATAGGTTTCGATTGCGGTTTAGTTTCAAGAGCTATTACGACATCTTTTTTCAGATTCAATAAAATATCGGGGTAGGTATTAAATATACGAGACAGCTTCATTATTTCTTCCGGGGTAAGTTGTCTGTTTCCGGACTCTATCTGTGAAAGCGTAACTCTGCTGATGCCCAAATTATCAGACAGCTCCTCTTGTGTGAGGTTGGCACGCTCTCTCATTTGTTTAATTCTTGCACCAAGTTTTTTGTCAAAATCCGTCGCCATATTTACCTCCATATAATCGTATCTTTTTAAATTATACCTGATGTAATAAAACCTGTCAATAGAATGTCATGTTATTTTACGTAAATATCGGCAGAATGTGCTGCATATATCACCATAAATGAGCAAAAAGCACTGCTCGTGCTTCTAACCTATTGCATCTGCAAGAGATACGACAATATTCGGCTATTTGTTTTTCAGGCGATAGTCGTACATTGTTTTGCTGATGGATTGGCTTGCGGCTATGGTTTCGGGGTAGGGGGGGTGTCGGCGATATCGACAAAGAAGCCAAGGCGCCACGGGTCGCCTGCGGATTTGCCTTTTTCATTTTCGTATCTCCCGATTTTTTATTGCTGGTCAATTTTTTGTATTCTCGCAAGGTGCCGGCCGGCTTCGAAGGGGGTGGTCAGGAAAAGCTCGACGATTTCGATTGCTTCCTCGATTGACATCATACGCTGGCCGATTGACAGGACGTTGGCGTCGTTATGCAGCCGGCCGAGCTTCGCGGAGCGCAGGTCCCAGGCGACGGCGCAGCGAATGCCCTTTATGCGGTTGGAGACGATGGCCTCGCCGTTTCCTGAGCCGCCCATAACTATTCCGCGTTCGTATTTGCCTTCGGCGACGGCCCTGGCGACGGGCCTGATGAAATCTGGATAGTCGCAGGACTTTTCCGAGTCGGTGCCGAAATCGTCAACTTTATGGCCCTTTTCAATGAGCCATTTTTTTATCTGCTCTTTATATTTAAAACCCGCGTGGTCTGAGCCAATCGCAATTTTCATAGTTATCTCCTTTTAGACCGGCTGATTATAGCGACAATCGGCTTTCGGCTCAAAAAATATTTTCGGTTTTATTAACGCAGGGCCAAAACGTGACATATACTTTAAAAGGAGGGACAAGAAATATCGGTTTTGCAAGAGAGACGAATCCGACAAACGAAAGTGAGGCCAGACAGCAGGGATGTCGTCTCTCTTGCTTGATGACTAAGGGAGAGCGCCCGGTCCCTGAAGGGACTCCGTTGCACTCCGCAAATTATTTGTAACTAAATGGGTGTCGCTTCTCCCTTCTTTTGTGCCGTTATCGGCCCCTAAAGGCCCCGGTACTCGGGACGAGTGGACTCCACTTTGTTCCGCAAGCACCTTGAGGAGTTTGCCCGCCAGTTCCGGGGCAAGCTGCGGGTAATTTTCTTTAGCTTCGTCATCGACTGCGTCGGGTTGTTTTTTGTCGGGGCGCAAAAGACCGATGATATCGAGGCAGGCCTTGCGGGATGTTTCCTGATTTTCGGATTCGGTGAGCTGCGCCAGTTTCGCGGCCGCCAAGGTCGCGTAACGTGCGATAATCAGGTCGCTTTGTCTGCGGGCCGATTCGAGCCGGCGGTCGAAGGCCGCGATGAAATTCTCGTCTGTCAGCCACTTTTCGTAAAGCCGGCAGTCAACTTTGTGTTTGGCGAGCACATCTCGCTCATCGGCCTGCCCTGCGAATAAATCTTCAATTACGTCACGCTGTTTTTTGGTTAGCTGTTTTGGGTTTGACATTTTTCATTCCTTAAAAACTGTTCTGCCCCCAAGGGGGACTCCGCGAAGCGCTCCGCGATTTCGGTAATAGCGGCGGCGCGACGCTGAGGTCTGGAGGTTTCTGCACCCCGGGTAAAACCCGGGGCTAAATACGCTGATGCAATCGCTTTTTCGATGATTTCCTGCTGGTGTTTTGTGACGAAAAAGACCAGTGGTATCGCGAGACATTCGGCGTTGATTTGGGGTATCTTTATAGTCAGCTTGAGGTTAATCAGGCGTTCGATTTGCTTTTTTGTCTGCGGGAGAAGTTTGGCGAGTTCGGCGGTTTTGAGCCGGCTTGAAAGACCTTTAAGCAATTCGATTTTTCTTGAGGTTAAATCGGAGCCGCACAGGCGGTTGAGGGTCGCCAGCAGGATTTCTGTTTGCTCATCGTCAACATCCCATACGACGCAGTATGCCTCTTTTCGACCAAGTTTTTCGAGCGCCTTTACGCGGTGATGGCCGTTGATAATCTGGAAACAGTTTTTCTTTTCCGGACTCCGCCCCGTCGAAACGGCACCCGTCCCGGGTATCGGGAGACTCCGCCTGACGACAATCGGCTCATACAGCCCGGTTTTTTCGATATTACGAACCAGTTTGCGAAAATTTGATTCGCTCATCGAGTTGGGATTTGCGGGATGCGGGATAAGTTTCGATAATGATATTGAGCAGATATTGTTTTCCATAATCTAAATCTTCCAGTCGATATCAGGATTTTTCCAGAAGTAATAAACGGGACGGCCGGTGAGTTTGCTGAGTATGAATTTAGTGCGTTCGATACCCGGCGGCATAAGACGCCTTTGGCCGTAACATTGCAGAAATACCGTCAATTCATTTTCAATCCATAGCACCCGTCCCGGGTGCCGGGGGACTCTGTTGCGCTGCGTGAAGTCATCATTGAGCGATTCGAGTTTTTGCTGCACGAGATTCGGGTCAATCAAATCCTGCTCGACGATTCCGACCGCGGCCAGGGCTTCGATGAGGCGTGCGACTGATTCGGACGCGGGCGCGTTGAGGCGGGTCATACCGGCTTTTTCGAAAAAGGGATTGACCTGGCCCATTACCGCAAGGGCCTCGATAAAGGGGCTTGGCATAAGCGGCATTGTTTCACGGACCAGCCGGGAAGCCAAACCCAGCGAGCGGAATCTCGGCTCGATGATTACCCGGCTGATTGTGCGGATGTTGGCATTGATGAGCGTCAATCGTGTGCGTCTGTCCAGTCCCGTCAAAAATTCAAGAGTATTACTTCTCATTTGACAACCCGCCGCGGGCATCGAGTAAACAATCACGCCTACGGTATTTAATTTCTCCGCAGTGCGAAAAACGCCCTTCATCGCGTCCCAAGGGGACTTCGCTTTCGCTGCGTAAATCGCCGCATAGGGGCCAAGATTATGCTCTCGATAATGGTACCGCGACAGCGATTCGTAATCATCGCGTGTGCCGCCAACGATTTTAAGATTTTGCGTGATTGTGCAGGTTTCCATTTTTATAAACCACTTCCGCCGGGCCTGTGAAATGCTTGACGATAAGCACGTCGGGCTGCAAGTCGGCGAGGATGTCCTCGTGGCTGGACGCGAGGAAAAAGGTCACGTTATTGCGCTTGGCAAATTTACGAACGTTATAGGCGATTACCGCGGCGGTGATGCGGTCGAGGTTGCTGCAAAATTCGTCGGCGAAAATACAGGGTTTGCCGGAGGCCAACGCACAGGCCAGCCGGAAGCGGTATTTTTGTCCTTCGCTGAGGCACGCCGGCGGCGTCAGCATACAAAACACGTCGCTTAGACCGGCATAGCCGAGCAGGCGAAGCGCTTCAATCGCACTATCGCTGCCTACGCCCCCAGGGGGGACTCCGCTCGCTGGGCTCGCTACGCAGTCAATCGCCGCTCTATCATCGGGCAGGGCTATATCGTCGAGACAGATTCGCTCGTTTGCAGAGATTTGTTTTTTCATTTCGCCCAGCAGCACTGATTTTCCCGCGCCGGAAGGGCCGGTTATATAAACGATATCGCCGGTGTTTACCGAGACGTCGCATTTGTGAATGCGCACGTGTTCGTCGAGGTGTGCAATCCCCTTCGGGCACCCGTCCCGGGTATCGGGAGATTCCGCTCGCCGGGCTCGCTGCGCGAAGCGCTCCATATCCAGGCCGAACATCCGCATAACGGTTGATACCTTGTCGGTAATCGCAAAAGTTGTATCGAATCGTTTTTCTATTTTAAAGCTTCTCATTGTTTTTACCGACTTCAATCAATGACTGGATACGTTGGAGGTTTTTTCTTACGCGGTAGATGCTCACTTCGTGCCTGTCCGCGATTTCCCTCATCGGCAGTCCGTCAACGAAATAATCCCTGGCCATTTCGAGCTGCCGGGGCGTAAGCGTTTCTTTGTTGTAAAGGCAGGTGATATATGAGCCGTCGAGGAGCCGTTTGACCACCTTGTGAATCCTTCTGGCGATGGTCGCCTCGTTGACTCCCGCCAGCCGCGCCATCTGCCTGAAGGTGTTTTCGTTGTCGAGATACATTTGTATCAAAACCCGGTCCTGTCCCCTAAGCAAACCCACCCTGCTTCGCAGCATCTCTATGCGGTCCTCGTTATAATTTCTCGAACCGCGTCGCTGAATCGTTTGTTGTGGTCTGCTTCGCATAATGTTTGGTTTATCCTCCTTTCGAGCAAGCTGTTGCGATACCCGAACTTACGCCGCCGGCCCCTAAAGGGACTCCGTTGCACTCCGCCTGCCCTCTTCGGCCGTCATAATAATTTCTCTAATGTTTCTATAAATCTTTTCCATATCCGGCTGACGGCCTCGCATCAGCTCATCATACTCTGCTATAATCAGCCCCATCGGTATCCCCGTCGCGGCTGATACTTTTTTGAGCGTTTTTATCCCAACGCCTATTTTGTCTGATTCAATATTGCATAAATTCGACTGCTCCATCCCCAATCTATGCGCCATTTCCAACTGCTTGATTTTCAAAAGCTCCCTTATGTATTTAATTGTTTTGCCAATCTTCATCAGATTTTTCTCCTTTCTTTGAGGTCTATCCGCCCCAAGAGGACTCCGCTATCGCTGCGCCCCAAGAGGACTCCGCATACGCTGCGCACTCCGTCCCTTTCGGACGCCGATTAATCGCCTTATATAATATTTTATATGCAAACATTTATATGTAATACTATTGTTATTATATTATCAAACTATATTCTATTTTAATAACTATACGGCTTATGTCAAACAAAAAAACATATAAGTATTTATATATCGCTGTAAGTTAAGTAACAGCATAACATTATGGCAAAAATATTTTTAATATTTTTTGTAAATGCTTAACAATCTTAACGCGTTTCTTGGTTCAAATGCCGCATTTCAATGAGACAAAGATTTGATTTTGCGGGGCCCCTTTGGGGAGATATGATATTGCTATGGCGACTCATAGTATCGAACCATTGATTTTATCACTTGAGACCAGCGGCCGGCTGGGTTCGGTCGCAATGGCGCAGGCGGAGGGCTTCCCGGAGCTCTTAGCGGAGTCCCCCTTGGGGGCGGAGTCTCCCGATACCCGGGACGGGTGCCCGAAGGGGGGACCTCAACTACTCGCGCTGCATAATTTCACAGGCCCGATGCGCCATAGCGCTGAGGTCTTTCCCGCAATCGTTGACCTGCTAAAGAAGTTCGGTAAAAAAGCCCGTGATATTGAACAAGTATATATCTCAAACGGCCCCGGCTCATTCACGGGCCTGCGTATCGCTGTAACAATCGCAAAGACCTATGCCCTCGCTAATCAAGCGCAAATCGTCGCTGTCGATACCCTGGATGTTATAGCTTCAAATGCGATTGACAAAAATATCCAGCGATTGGCAGTAATCCTCGACGCCAAGCGAGGCCAGTTTTTTATCGCTGTTTACGAAAAGATGAAGGATGGCTGGCAAAAGCTGATTTCTGATTCGCTTTTGACGGATAATGAATTCCTCGAACGCTTTACCGATAAACCTGTTGCGCTGACCGGCGAAGGTCTTGTTTTCTATAAGGATAAATTTGCGCATAAAAATGTGTGCTTCCTTGATGAAAAGTTCTGGTATCCCTCGGCCGAAGGCGTTCACAAATTAGGCCTGGAGCTGGCCAAACAGGGCCAATTCGCAGACCCCCTTACCCTTACCCCCAACTACCTTCGCGCACCCCTGTAATCAATTAGTACCGTTTAATCAGTTTAGTGATTGCATAAATTAAAAGAACGACAATCGCCCCGGCCGAGGCGCGTAAAAACCGCGGGCAGTCGGCGTCAAAGGCAAATTGCCACCAAAGCTCATTGCGATATTCGACGCGGAGCGCTTCGCGGAGTCCCAGTATGGGATGCTGATGCGCGAAAACGCCTAACAAAATCGAGCACAATATCGCCCCTATTGCCAGTATTGCCCAACCAGCCGTCAGCGGGCCGGTGAGAATTGTCCCTTTCAGATAAAAACTTGTCCGGCAGGCAAGCAGAAGTAATAGCATCACAAACAAAATTATCGCTTCCTCATAATCAATCCACTTGAGAAGTGAAAACGCGATTCCAGCGGAAAGAACACCCGCGGTCAGATAATAAGCCCAAATCCCTTTTCGCTGAATCCCCTTTGACAGAATCATCAGCCCGGCGCCGGCCAGCGAGCCGAGAAAATGCGAGAATTCAATCACCGGCAGGGGCAATAAATCCCGCAATATATTCATTCGCCCGTGCGCCGCGGGAAGCGTTCCGGAAAAAAGCAGTATTACGCCGGATATGAAAGTCGTAAGCGCAAGGACATTGGGCATAATATCCGTGATTGCCTTGCCGAAGTCGGCGGCAAGACGTGTAACCAGATGCCTGCTCATCAAAAACTCGACGGTTGCCAGAATCATCGCCGCCGCCCCGAACGGAATCAGGTAATAAGTAAGCCGATAGACCAATAGCGAGCTGATTATGACCGACGATTCGTAGAAAGGTGAAAGCAGCAGTATCATCGCTATCTCAAACACGCCCAGACCACCCGGCACGTAACTGAGCAATCCGATAACCTGGGCAAGAAGGAAAAAAGGCACGAATTTGAAGAAATCAAGCTCGCTCGCGGAGGCACAGCCGGAGTCCCCGGAGGGGGAAGCAGGCAACAGAACAAACAGAACCGCCGACGCCAAAAGCCAGTCAATCGACGAAATTATCAGTTGTGCCAATACCAGTTTTGGTTCCGGCAGCGTAAATTCCCGCCTTCGTAAACGCACCGGCCTGCGTTTAATCAATGCTGTAACAATGTAAACCACGACAGGAACCAGGAATATCACGCCCAGAGGCCTCATCGACTTAAACGGCAGGTGTAAAGACGCGGGAATACCTTCCGATGAAAACAGGAAAACCGCTGCTCCCGTCGCGAAAAAGCCCAGCCAGAAAGTCGTAACGCAGAAGGCCATCAAAGCAGCGACCTTGACTGCCGATACCCCTAAAATCGAGTAAATCCGGTATCGCACTGCCGAACCGCCGAGAAAGGTCATATTATGCGAGAACGCATAACCCAGAAACGACGCCAAAGCCGTCCTGCTGTAAGTAATCGGGTGCTTGATATACCGCAGCGCCATCACGTCATAAAACGTCAAAACGAAGTAATCCAGCAGTGTAATCGCCATCGCGGCAGCCAGCCCCTGGGGCCGCGAAAGCTGAGCCGCGATTTCGTGGTAATGATACTGGCCCAGCTTGCCGTGTATCACATAAAGCGCGATACCGAAAAGCGTCAGGCCAACTCCTGCGGCTGCGTAATTTCTTAATTGGTTTCTCATTTATGCTTGCCTTGTTAGCCGGCCGATTTATAATATCAGATAATCTCACCAGCGGTAGTTATTGTAGCCGCTGAGCAATTATAGGCAAAAAAATTATGGAGGATAAAGTTATGGCATGGTCAATGGGTGATCGGAAAATCGATATCCGACGAAACACCGGCTCGAAAATCGTCGAGCTTGGGCAAGCTGAGGAACCTTCTGGAGAAGAAGTAATGGAAAAAAAGACAAGAGCCGGGCGTAATCTGGGCGGCGGCATGGACATGCTCGAAATGGACTTCCTGCTTGGCGTCATCGAAAATACCGACGGCGAGGATAAAAACGACGTCGCGATGCGCAGGTTCAGCTTCAACGAGGTCCTTCGCCGCAATCAGCAGAGCGAAATCGACAGCGCTTCACTGACGGTTTACGGCGTGGATGATAAAGGCCTTTACGGCAAGGATATCCAGTGCGCGGCCTTGAGAGAGCTTAGCCGGCGCACGGAACAGAAATCTTAAACCTTCTCCATTAATGGAGGTTTGTCGAGATTGAGTTTTGCAATTACCTATCTGGCTATAGGCGATAGCGCTGACGCCTTCTGGGGTCAGCTATTGGTTGTGGTGGTATTGGCCGCCGGCGCGGGAGTGTACAGCTTAATCAGAACGCACAAGGCAAAATACGCAGCGACAGCCCAGTCCCCTCGGGACGGCCAGGCCGGGCGATTAACAGACCGTCTGAAAGAAATTGCGCCCTTAGTTCGGGATTGGTTAATCCGTTTCACTAATAAAACAAAGATTTCACACGACGAACCGATAACGCTGTCGATAATCGAACCAGCCGAATCGCCAATCGAACAGCCGCAAAAAGCCGCCTCAAACCCCCTTCGGACACCCGTCCCGGGTATCGGGGGACTCCGGCTGCGCTTCCGCAAGCGAGTCCTGACAAGCGGGATGGAGCTTCTGGATAGCGAGTTTTTAGCGGCGACGGTTGAGAAGACGGATTCTGCCGACAGGCGCGATATTGCGATGCGGTGTTTGTGTTTTAACGAGCTTATCCGCAGAGACCAGCTTGGGTCAATTGCCGGGCCGGCGCTGAAGGTTTATACGCTCGATGAAGACGGCTTCTACGGCAAAACGATTCGCTGCGAGGCGATGAAGGAGCTGGCGACGAGAACCGGGCCTGGGACGGCTTGCGAGAGGCGCATCGAATTGCAGCAAATCCCCTGAAAAGATCAGGTATTCGGAATTTTCTTCTTAATTCTTCTACGTCAATTCATATTGTATATTATAAATTAGATAAAGCCCCGTTTGGGGGCGGAAACCCCTTTTATTAAAGCCATTCAAAAGGGGATGTTTTTCGGACGTTTGCCTTTACCCCCGATTGTATCGGGGTTATCGGTCCAAGGGGACAAGTTAAGGACTATTGAAATATTGCCGATGTAAACAATGACTGACGCCGGCTGAAATGTTACAGTCGGCGTGGGTCAGCGTTTAGGAGCTGGCGATTATGGATAAGGGAACTTTAAAATGGCTGGTGCTGGCGGCCATAGCCGTATGCGCGATGCTCGGCTATAAGGTCGCCACGCAGGCGTCCAAGGACGGCAAAAAGGAGATAGCGATCGAGCGTCCCGAGCCGAGGTTCGGGGTTGTGACTGCCATCCTGTATTGCGAAGATTCCCCGACTGTTCTTATCGAAGACCAGATGCTCCACAAGGGCGACGTGATTCACGAAGTGCAGGTGATTGACATCAAGATAGACACAGTCCAGTTCGACAAGCAGGGCGAGCAATGGGAGCAAAAAGTCCAGGAGCCGGCCAAGCCGGAATGGTGGAAAAGAAAAGGCAAAGAAGGCGCAGCTTAGCGCAGTCCCCTTGGGGCGCAGCTTAGCGCAGTCCCCTTGGGGCGCAGCTTAGCGCAGTCCCCTTGGGGCGCAGCTTAGCGCAGTCCCCTTGGGGCGCA
>Ga0105104_10003149_pt1 | contig 11871 bp, 7 predicted proteins | sample PPLLaktember2015_3_FD_87034 | JGI IMG/M metagenome (GOLD analysis project Ga0105104, IMG submission 87034) | Freshwater sediment microbial communities from Prairie Pothole Lake near Jamestown, North Dakota, USA - PPLs Lake P7 Core (6) Depth... | ecosystem: Environmental > Aquatic > Freshwater >...
AGCTTTTCGGAAATATCCTCAGCCATTTCTCTGAATAAAGGCCCGGCGCTCTGGCATATAAAAATAATCTTATAGTTTTTCTTCATATTCTTATTCCGGCCGAAATACTATGATATGATTTCACGTTTCTTAATATATTTTGCAGGGTTGCCGGCCACTATCATCCACGCATCCACATCCTTGACGACAACCGCCCTGGCGCCGACAACCGCTCCTTCTCCGACCGTGACCCCAGGCCCCACAAACGCGTCCGCGCATATCCACGAATAGTCTTTAATCGAAATAGGACTGAAAGTCTGGGCGAAAGTGCTGGAAGTATAGTCATGGCTTGAAGAGCACAAATAGGCATATTGAGAAACCACCACGTGCCGGCCTATCGATATCCCGCCGACGTTGTAACATTTGACATCTGGGCCTATTGTTGAGTTATCCCCGACGCTCAATTTCCAGGGCATTACTATGGACGCCGTCGGATAGATACACACATTTTGACCTATTTTGGCCCCGAACTGTCTCAACAAGAATCTCCTCCAGCCATAAAGCAAGCGAGGGCTGAGCCTGAACAAGAATAAATAGACAAAATGCCAGAGACACCGGAGCACTTTTTCGCGAAAAGTATACGGGCTGGATGCCTTATTTAAATCAACTTTTTGTTCTTTATTCAAACCCACAACGCCCTCAAGATTTATATATCATTGGATAAGTCAATGCCCCGACACGTTTTATGCGTTTTAATTCAATGGCGGCGTCTTTTTTTTAACATCGTCACAATTTTGCAGTTTAATGATAAGCTCACAAACGCGTCGTCTTGTGCTGTCAAATATACCATAATCGTCATGACTATTGCCGGTTAAATCTTTGAGAATCGCCTCTACCATCGGGTCGATGGGCAATGCCTTATGTTTTTGCAGGTAATCTTTTTCGAAATCCCGGCTTATATTATTAAACAGCCCGTTCAAATAATCCTGAGCTTCTTTTCCGAGTATGACAACCTCTTTATCGTCTGACTCTAAAGCATATTGTGTCAGGGTTTGCAGGGTGCTGATTAAATGAGAATCTTCCGTTCCTTCACGCAAAGCTTCATAAGACATAGTCGGCAGAATATCGCCCTGCCATGTCGGGTAGGTCAGGATAAAATCGTTTACGCTGACTTCAAAAGGATAATTGGCACGGCGGTCCATATCATCATACGGGTCGGCGTTTTCGTGGTCATAAGCGTAAGCCAGAACAAATTTGCTTTTTGTAATAAAAGGATAAATTCCGTGTAAAAACCGGTTGTATACGGGCCTGACGCTTGTAGCGGGGTACGTAGTGGAGTAGGATAAATTGGGATGGCCATTTTGAAAAGTTTTTAATGTGTTCTCATTTATTCGAAGGGCGTCTTCAACAAAAACATCGAGCACTTCACGTACCGGTCGTAAATAATTTATATTCAATTTGACTTCGTCTTCTGTCAAGGGCAGTTGAACATCATCCGATAAGTTTTGTGATGACCATGTTTTCAATCCTTCGGCCTGAGCGATAAGAGAGCAAAGGTAGGAGCTTCTTCGTCTATCACCATACTTGAAAGGCTCGTCATTAAAACTGACATAGAATTCAAATCCGTATTGCTTGCCCAAATCAGAGTATTTATTAAGAAACTTGCCGTACTTAATGTTAAACTCAGGAAATGGTCTTTGAAACTCAGGCTGAGGACCTTTTAAGTTGCGCCAGAAAGTGATAAAATTTGGAAAAGTAACCAAGAGCTCATTTGATTCAGGATATATCTTTCTTAAGGTTTGTAATTTTTTTTCGTATTCACTCCATTGATCAATGTCATAAATAGGTTCCAAACCGTGTTTTTTCATATCCATAAAGATATTTTCAATGTTGTTATGTATATTTCTGCCGGTTGTAGAATAGCAAATCGTATGTTTTATCTTGTTTGTTAAAAACTTGACGGGCAAAACCTCAACGCTTATAGGGATAATATATGACTCTTTGTTCTTTGTATGTAACGTTACCTTGCCGTTGTATATGCCCGGCAGGGTGTTGGATGGCACATTAATTGTCAGCCAGAACTGGCAGTTTGTGTTGCTTTTCAAATCAACTACAGGATTCAGGAAACCAAGATAATCCGGACAAGTGCCAAAGTACCTTTCTGCGTTCCATCCCCATCGCTGCTCGTTATAAATAACCTGCCTGATATCAATGTTTTTACCGGGAATTGTCTTATGTTCATTCTGTAAATCGCTTACGGTTGCATGTAATTCATCCAAATCCTCAAAAGCATGAATAACAAACGTTACAGGTTCCGATTCGCCCGCCACTTCAAAACACCGCAGCCCTTCGCCCGCACGTTCATATTTGACCGGGCTTGTTGGAAAAACCAGTTCGAGATAATTTACAGGATAAACGACAAAACCGTTTTCGGGAACCCGGGCGGGAAGTTTGTTATCGAGGAGATTTGGCTCGTACTCAATCCTTCTTAGCTCACGTTTGGCCCGGTCCTGCTCCCGGAGGGTTACCAGCTCGTTATGTGTAACCATTCTCAGCTTAATAGAGGAAATGGGTAACCCAGATGCTTCAAAGGAAGTCATTACAAGCTTGAATTGAAAAGAGCCATCTATTGCCCGAATCATTTGTCTTAACGTTTTCTCAAGGCAAATAGTCGTTGTTTTCCACTTGCCGTCTCCTGATGAACCGAGACTGCCGATTTCCAGATACTGGTTGCTTTTATAAAAATCCAAACGTGATTGAATTATCACGTCGCCCTGAAATCGGTGTTTTGCTTCATCCTTCTGTTTTCCGATATCATCACGATATGTTATCTCGAGGACAGCATCGTTTTTGCAAAATCCGTTCGCGTCTACTTCAAACGCGGCAAATAACACCTCGGCAGCGGCTTTCTGTTTCAGTTTGCGATATATAATCTTACCGTCATGGCCGTTTGAATCCCATGATTCGGGATTGACCAGAAGCACGCCTCCGGTCTTGTCAAAATCATTCGATTTGCCAAGCGAAATAGACCAGCTTTCAAGGGCAAATGCCTGGCCAATCGGGAAGGCGGTAAAGATTACCGTTGCCAACGTCAGCAAATGACTGATTCTGCCTGTTTTAATCTCAGGTTTTAACAACCTTTTCATGGTTCTTTATAGGCGCGGGCGATTTCTTCCGGAAGCTTTCGGTCGTATTCTTCCACGGATTCTTTCAGCATCGCGGCCCTGAGCTTTACTTCATTTTCCGGCATCTCTGCGGCCTTATCAAGAACTGCCGCGAGGGCTTTTACGTTGCCCTTTGGGAAAGTCAAATCATAATCTCGAAGATAATCTTTGAATAATTCAATGTCACTTACGATAACCGCACCGTTGTATTTGGCGCAGGATATAAGCACCGAGCTGTGAGAATAGTCATTATAGGGCAATATCGAAAACCTCGACTTTTCTATGAAACATACGAACTCTTCATCGCTCAGGTATTTGTTTAAAACAACGCAATTATCGAGCTCTGTGGCTTTATTTAACAAATCTATTGCATTGGTGTCGCCCCATCTTCCCGCGATGAAAAGTTTGAACTTGTTTTTGCATCTGGATATCTTCCACGCTTCGAGAAGCGTATCAACGCCCTTGCTTTTTCTGACGTAGCCGAGAAACAGGAAGTAATCAGCGTCGCCTCCCATCACTTTTTGAAGCGTCGCTGCAGCTTTTTCTTTTCCCTCGGGAGTCAAGATTGAATCATAAGAGCTGAATGGAAAGGGATATTGCACGATATGTTGTGCCGCGGCGGGACCGAGATTTTCGCGCAATTTTTTATTTGCCTCCGAGCTGTGAACGATGAGTTTGTCGGCGTTAAGCAGCATATAAAGGCGACTCCGTGTCATATTGGCGTTATCTTCGGTAACATCATGACAAGTCAGATACACCTTAAGCCCAGCTAATTTACACCCTCGAAAAAGGATATTCATTCCGCCGAGGTATCCCGCCAGGTGAAGACAGATTACGGGTCGCATGACTAAAGCGGCCGCCCAGATAAAAAAATAACCGGTAATAAGCTCGATTCCCCGCAGGATGTTAATCGGCTTGTTGCGTTTAACAAAAGAGTCAGTTATAGGAAAAAAATATCTTATGGCCCCGCCCGTATCGAACGTATAATATCGACTTACAAAAGCATACGACCTGATGCCTCCCTGATGTAAAGCCGTTTGCAAAGCGTGCACGTAAGCTCCGCTTGCTCCACGGGTCGGATAAATATGCCACACAGGTCTCATTTGACTGTTCTCCTTTTATTTAATTCAAAGTTTCCCGGCCGCACGCAAAATTGCAGCATACTGTTTCTGAATATTGTCAATCAGCACGGGTATATCAAAATGCGTTTTCACGCGATTCAAAGCGGCCTTTTTCATATCATCAGCAAGCGAGTTATTATCTAATATGCTCGTTATTCGTTCGGCAGCCAGTTCTATGTTTCCTTCCGGGACTAAATATCCTGTTTTGCCGTCCACTATTATTTCGTTCATCGCGTCATTATTAAAAGCTACCACGGGTACGCCCGCCGCCATAGCTTCAATAACAACCAGGCCGAAGGTTTCCGTCCCCGGCAGGCTGCACATAAAGAAAATCTGCATATCCGTTAAATAATAAGGGGCTTTGTCAATGTGACCCGTAAAACATAACTTATCAGTGATGCCGAGAGTTTCCGCCTGTTTCAGCAGATCGGTTTTGACCGCCTGGGATATTTCTTTTTGCCCGACGTCGCCGCCTACGACGACGAATCTGACGTCATCTCGTTTTTGGGCCAGTTTCGCCGCCATCGAGATAAATCTGTCGATGCCTTTTCTGTGCTCTATCAGTGCCAGTAAGCCGACCAGTTTTTTATTTTCGGGTATTTTGGCGATTATGCGGAGTTGGCCGGGACGCTGATGAGTTATAATGTCTTCCGTGTTAATGGCGTTCCATACCACCGCTGTTTTCTTTTTCCATGACTTGTGAAATGTTCCGGCTGTGAAATAGCTGTTTGCGATAAACATTACAGCCAGCCAGGATGCAAGATAACCATCGCCTAACAGGGCCCCGCCGCGACGCAACGCCATTTTTTGTGGTGCACGGATATGCCAGACCGACGGAACGCCTGCCAGTCTTCCGGCTATGCCTCCAATAAGATTATACTGGCCGCTGCTTGAATGAATTATGTCGATATGCTCCTTCCTGAGCCATTTGTTTAACCGCCAGATGCATTTTGTCAGCCATATAATTAAATAAAACCGTGCCAGGTAATTTTCTCGTTCCCTGCCGTTTACTATTTTGCGAAGGGGGCGATAGCTGCCGATTATTAAATTATGGTATTCATCCGCCAATGCGCCTATTTTGGCGGCCTCGGGACCAGGTCCGCAGGCAACAACAACAACGCGGAATTTCTCCCGGTCTATGTTTTTGACAAGCAGGCCGGTGCTTACCGCTGTTCCGCCCTTGTCTATATCGTTTACAAGAAATGCTATCTTCGGCTTATTGGCTGGCATTATCGGCCTGAACCTTTGATTCTTTAACCAGCATTGGTTATCTGGTTTAATTCTGATTCGGTTTGATAAAGGTCTTCTTCGAAGGCATATTCAGCTTCGATTTCTACCTGTCTGTATCTCAGAAATATCAGCGCCATCAGGAAAAAATCTGCGAATCGAACGCCGGGCCACATCATTGGCGTGGAAGGCAGGAAGAATGCAAAGTAACCGATATATGCCCAGAATACCGCTGTAAATAATGCCGACATTCTCGTATCGGGGTCATTTTTCATAAGCCAGAAAGCTTTTTTGAGTATGTTCCAGTATAATATAAACCAGAATACTATTCCTATCAAACCCGTGTTTTTTAACATTGCTATAAAGTTACTGTGGGTATGCACGCCCTGCATTACTCCGAATCCTTCGCCGAACAGCAACCAGCTTATCTTCGGCTTTGAAAGCATTTCTATCCAAATGTCTGTTCGGCCGGCGGTGGCTGAAGAAAAGCTGCCGCCGCTAAACTGGGTAACCGTCTGTTCAACTCTTTTGGAGAAAAATTCAAATTTGCTAACACTTATAAATATCGCGATTGCAATAAGCATGAGCAGGAAAAAACCTAAAATCTTCTGCTTCGATAAAAGACTGCTCAGCATTACAGGGAACAAAACAAATATCCATCCGGAACGTGAGCCGGTTAGTAATAATCCGATAAGTAAAAACGTCGAGATTACGATGATTATCGTCTTATTAAATTTTCCTTTATCAAATCGTATAAGGAAATAACATAACAAAACAGCGAATCCGAGCATTCCGCCTGCTTCGTCGGCCATGGCGAATGGTCCGATATCGCGATACTCCCATTCCTCTATTCCCCTCGCCCAGTAAGGGGCCTGAAAAGGATTATAGGAGCCCGGGCTGACAGAATAGAAAATAATAAATATTCCGGCAATCGTTGTTCCAATAATAAATGAATAGGTCAGCTTCCGGATGTCCTTCAAATCGGTGGTTGTGGCGCATACCGCGAATACAAAAAGCATTAGACCGGAATTTTTCAGCCAGAGTTTAACGCTCCAGTCTGTGCCAAGATCGGTTCCCAGGGCGATAGTGCTGAGGTCTCCGAAAACTGCGATAACGCAAAACAAGACCGCGAAAACAACCGGTTTTGCGTTCTGGAGCCGGCCGCCGCTGTAAATTAAACTGCCTGTAAACAAACACGCAAGAAACAAATCGTCGAATCCGGCGTTCATGGGCAGCAGGCCCAGCAGCATCCATGATGGATGGCAGATTACCAGAGGCCAAAACCATAATACGGCGATCTTCGGATACAGTAACGCCGTCAGGCAGGCAAAAGCGTATATCGCAATTATGATATATTCAAGCATAACCTAATAAGGCTATATTCCCCCGAAGGCCTGTTCCATAAGCTCCCGCAAACGAACCGCCTCGCCCTCAATGTTAAAAGTCCTCTTTATATACGCTGCGCCTTCGGTATTGGGGCGTCGTATTCTTAAAATTTCCCCCAACGCTTTTCGGGCAGAATCGAAGTCAGTGGCGTAACTGGCGAAGGGGCATTTTTTGTTATATATTACGTATCGGCCGTTTGCCATCGCTTCCAAAACCATCGCCGAAAGTCCGTCATGTTCGGGTAGTCGAATAAAACAGGTGCTTTCGCGATAAATTTTCGGCATATCTTTGGCTAATCCGAGGAACTGAACGTTGGCGGGCACGTCCGACAGGTCCTTGCCCGTGGCCCTGGCTATGAAAAATTTAACCTCCGGAAATGCCCTTGCCAAAGCGAAAACTATCGGGCCTCCGTAAAAACCGAATCTCGTATCATCCCAATATGACAAAACTGCGGGTTTTTCCGGCAAAGGAGAAACCTCGGCGACAATTGCCTGCGGCAGGAGACGTAAAAGGTGGGTTTCAATTCCAAGCCCCCTTAGTTCCTCCTGGATTATTTCTGAATCGGCAAGCTGAAGGTCCACAAAATGTCGAAGAACCCAGATACTGAGGCGTTTTGCCAGGGTGAATTTTCTCTGATAATGCATTATATCCGTGCCAATCCAGTGGCTTACGATACGTTTGCCTCTCAGCCGGGCCAGAATACAGAAAAGAGCGCCGCAGCCGCCAAGATGATAGATTATCCGGTAAGGCGAGCTTTTCCTGCTGAAAAGCCATATCGTCGATTGCCCCCGACGGGTAAACAGCTCCATTGAATCGGCCCCGATGCCGGCTTTGGCCATTATATTGAGCAAAACAGGCCGCCAGTTATCATTGCCCTTTATGATAATGCCCTTGTTTTTATCAGCGATTGCCATTAACTTTCGTTTACTTCCTATTGGATGACTAAAAACCAAGTTTTAATTTAAGCGATTTCAAACTGGCGATTGCCAACACAAACGCCTGTCGGACCATTGCCATAACGGTATTGAAAACGAATGTAATATCTTCCCGCCGGGGCGTAATCTCATACAACTTTGTACCGGATTCTCGCAGATAAAACACCACCCAAATAATTCCCGCTATTATATACGTTATTGAGCTTGCCAGCGCCGCCCCCGATATGCCGATTAATGGAATCAGCAGGATGCTGAAGAGAATATTTGCGGCCAGGGTCAGGCCGCCGATAAACATGCTGTATTTGGGTTTCTGTCTTGCCGTCAGGTCGCTTGATAAAATCGACGCCGCCCCAAGGGCCGCTATCCCCGGTAAAAGAAGCAGAAATGGTGTTATAGAGCCTCGGTATTCCCATCCGAAGAGAAGGAGCATCATAGGAGTGCCGAATATGCCCATCAAAATGACTGTAATTACCGAAATAATCAGGGTGTATCGGAAAACAATTTTTACCTGTGATTGTCTGTTGGCCATATCATTGGCAAGCCGCGGAAGAAAAACGCTTGATATCGCGCCAGGCACTAATCTTAACTGCTCGGCAATACTTACGGCTACGGCGTAAATACCGACCTGTTCGAGTGAAACCATATATCCCAGAATACCATGGCCAATGCGGTAAGTAAGGAAGTTGGCTAAAACCGTTAAACTTAACAAGCTCCCGAAACTCATGCTTTTCTTAAAAAGCCGGCCGGAAAAAGCAGAGGGCTTGAATGATATGTAGTCTCTCAGCGTCCAGAGAGAAAAAGTTATTGCTGCCAGCGGATACAAGGCGGTTATGAGAAGAGCGGCTTTGATACCGCAATTTAGCCAGACAATAAAAATAATCAGCAGGATTAAAAACAGAACAATCTGACTGATATTTATAAACGCGGCCTTAATAATTCTTCCCGCGCCCATTACTAACGAAGCCGTCGTTCGACTTAATATTACAATCGGCGCCAGAAGACACGATAACATCACAATTTCGGGGTTGACTTGTTCGAACTCCCCTTTGCTTACGGGCAGCCAGAAATAAAACCCGTAAATTATTACCGTGCTTAGTATCGCGCCAAAACCGGTCACAATCAGCGACTGCTGAAAAAGGGCGCTACGCTTGTCTTTATATAAGCCGGCGAAGGTCGTGTTGACCACGTCCTGGCCGAGTATGCAGAATGAGCTTGTGATAAGCGGGATAAGAACTGCCAGACTCAAAAGGCCCCGCTCGGCCGGACCAAGCCAGCGCGCAAGTATGATTTGACTGAATAAGGTCAAAACAGCGGCAAAAAGATTTGCGCAAAAAGTTACGCTTATTTCCTGTTTTAGCTTGCCCATTGATGAGGAAATTAAAGGAATATTTTTAAAGTGCTGGTTGGCCGGAAACTCAGTATTGTGTCTCTGTGTAACCCGTGTGCCATTGCCCCTGATAATTTTTCGCTGAATACCATATCCGCAGCAATTGATTGGTGCTATCGTAAAGCAAAACAGGCCTGTATAAAACATAATTGTCCCACCCGTACGCGCTGGGGGACAATACTTCACTTAAACACCCTGTCCAATTTACTCTGTTCTTGCTTTTCGCAAAGTATAAACGGCTACCGGGGCCGCCCGGAGAGTTATACAACATCCAATATTCCGATTTATCCGGAACGTAAATAACGCTAAGATGCCACGGCAAGTCCTCAGGTATCGTCGAAAAAACGACGTCCTGGGCCGCCGACCAGTTTTCGCCATCCGTGGAATGCCTGTAATTAATAGCATTAAAGGCATCGCCGTTTTGCGCCCAGTAATACCAGTCATTGCCTTGTTTGATTATTGTGGGGCTTCTGTCGTTGTCGGTGTTATATGAAAACCATGAGAGCAGATATTCCGGCTCGGTCCAGTTAATCCCATCTGCTGATTTCATCAATGCCAGTTTGGTCTCGAGGGTATTAGACCAGTAACGTATAAAATAAAGCCAAATTTCATTAGTGTCGTCATTATAAACTAATTCCGGGTCCGCGTTATAACTCTCACTGTTAGGCGGCCAGATTACGGGATTAGTCAGCCCCGCAGGCAGTTCCCATGATAAGCCGTCATCGCCTACCAGTATGGAGGGATTTTCAGTTTCCCATTGTGAATAAGTAAACGGCGTCATCGCCATCCAGTATTTGTGACCGTTCCAGCCGTCCGGAAAATAAAGAACATCCGGATGCATTGCCTGGCCTGAGCCATCGTAAGTTGGTGTAATTTGATATGTCGGGGCATTCGTCAGCAGAGGCGTGTCAATTCCTATTGTAAAGTTCCAAACTTGTCCCGGCCATACATTCGGCTCATTGTATTCATCGATTCGCCAGTAGTAAGTAACACCCAAATCAAGATTGCCGGGATTATACCGGTTGTCGGTTTGTCTGCCTTTGCAGGCCGTGCTTTCCCCGCTTGCCTTCCAATCATATGCCATTAGTGCATAGTCAGTCAGGTTAACGAAATTATCCCCGTTTAAATCCGCTTTGGGATTCATGCCTTCAACGTTCCACAACCACTGCTCACAAAGTATCTGCAAATCGACGTAATTAACCTCTCCATCGCCATCTATATCATAAAGCAATTCGCCGCATCCTCTTTCGACATCAGAAAGACTTGTCCCGAAAAATACATCGTGTCCGTTTGTATCAGATGCAAAATATCCCGGCATCCAGCCAAGCTCAATATTCGAAGACAGTTCGAAGGCGTTATTTGCGGGATAAGGTCCGCTGGCTTCTCCTGAACGAGTTGTGAATCTCCAGACAAGACCTTGCCAGACGTCTGGACCGATAACCTCATCAACCCGCCAATAATAAGTTGTATTTATTTCTAAAATACCAGGATCGTAATTCGGCTCGTTTACACTCACATAGCCGGCGGTGCCGTCTTGAACACTCTCGAAATTTGTGCTTAAATACACGCGATGCTCATTAACATCGCCCGCTACAGGTCTCCACTTGAGTTCTGTGTTACGGTCCACTCCTTTTTCCTTATCTATCGGAAGAGGATTCCATGCAATTCCATAACCAGGACCGGAAACGGTGTTGAGCCTGACATAATTAATTGTCCCTGGGTTTGGGTCATATCTGTCTCCCGCGGCCAGGGCACAATTCCAAATCCCCACGTCATCGATAGTGCCCTGGAAGTATCCGGTAAAATCCGAACGTGCGCCGACCATAAAATTCGACAAGTCGATATCCTTTAACGCGCCTGTTTTTTCACATACGCCGTTAACGTATATAGAATAAGTTGTCGTGCTTTTTGTAATCGCGATATGATACCAGATTCCCGTCTGAATTGACGTTGAAGATTTCAACGAATTAGTCCCGTCGTAAAGCCCGATATGCTGCCTTACTGTTGAACCTGTACCTCCCATGAACACTCCCATATTGGGGTTGCCAAGCCCTATCGGGTAATATACCGTCCATGAATTGTTACTGCTTTTCGCCCAGAAGCAAACCGTCCAATCGTTGATTATGCCCATGTCTCCAAAATTGACGTAAGCGTTGCCAATAAAATTCAAAGCATTACCAAATTGACCATCAGATGTCCACGTCGCCCAGTTAATAGTTCCATTTCTATAACACATTGAATCGAATGCGACTGTCCCGCTGCCTTTATCGAATCTCCAGTTTGATATCAGATTGGGATCGACTGCACCGAAGGTGGTTGTAAACTTCCAGACGCACCCCTGCCACATGCTGGAATCATTGATTTCATCCACCCGCCAATAATAGACCGTGGCGTAATCTAAAGCAGCAGGATTATAGTTTGGCTCTGTTAATATAACACAATCCGCCGCACCTGAGTTAACATCATTAAAAATTTTGCTGAAGTAAATCCTGTGACCGTTTACATCGGCCGCACGTTCTCCCGCTCTCCATCTGAGGTTGACATTCACATTCACATTCGTCTGCATGTGACTGGGGTTGGGATTGTCGGCGTTGCCGTAACCGGGCCCGAAAATTCCGTTGAGCCGGACGTAATTGATTGTCCCGGGGTCCGGGTCATTGAGGTCTCCCGCG
>Ga0105104_10003150_pt1 | contig 11865 bp, 8 predicted proteins | sample PPLLaktember2015_3_FD_87034 | JGI IMG/M metagenome (GOLD analysis project Ga0105104, IMG submission 87034) | Freshwater sediment microbial communities from Prairie Pothole Lake near Jamestown, North Dakota, USA - PPLs Lake P7 Core (6) Depth... | ecosystem: Environmental > Aquatic > Freshwater >...
AAAATTGAAGATCTACGACCTGCTTGGATGTGAAATTGCAACATTGGTGAATGGAATGCAATCTGCAGGAGAGCATAGAGTCGAATGGAACGCACAGAATTTTCCAAGCGGAGTGTATTTTTGCCTGCTGCAATTGGAAAATTACACAGAAACAAAGAAGTTAGTACTGCTGAAATAAACCAAAAGAAATTATAATTATCATTGAAAGGAGTTTTACCGATGCTAAGATTACGATTTCTTCTTTCGATTTGTTTGTTCTCAATAGTACCCATCGGAATACTTCACGCGCAATGGGTACAGACAGCAGGACTAGCCGGTGTAAACATACGCTGTCTCCTTGTCAGTGATACTACGTTTTTTACAGGAACTGGTGATAGCGGTGTTTTTCGTTCAACAGAAAACAGCACATACTGGATGCCGATTAATACGGGTTTGACACCCACCTTTATCCTTTCTCTCGCTGAAAACGGCACCGGCATTTTTGTAGGAACAAATAATGGCGTTTTTCTTTCAACTGATAAAGGCGACAACTGGAGCGGCACCAACGGCGGTTTAACAGACACATATGTCAATGCTATTACAACAATAGGGCCGACTCTTTTTGCCGCAACAAATGACAGTGGAATTTTCATTAGTACGAACAACGGCACAAGCTGGACAACAGCCAATATAGGGTTAACGACTAAGTCTGTCACCAGTTTGGTCACAAGTCCGAATGGAGTGGGCGGTTCGAATATTTTTGCCGGGACGTATGGCGGCGGCATCTTTCTTTCGACGAACGATGGCGCGAGCTGGTCTGCGGCGAACAATGGATTAACAAGTGAATACGTAAGAAAGCTTGCACTGTGCCCGAATGGCACTGGCGGTTCAAATATTTTTGCCGGAACATATCACGATGGTGTTTTCCTATCGACGGACAATGGTTCAAGTTGGACAGCGGTGAATACAGGTCTGACTGATCGTGCTATCCTTTCTCTAGCATCGAGCGGTCTAAACATCTTTGCAGGAACTGACGGCGGCGGCGTTTTCCTTTCGACAAACACCGGTATAAACTGGACAGCAGTTAGTACAGGTTTAACGAACCAGAATATTTTTTCTATTGCCGCAAGTAATTCATATCTCTTTGCCGGAACTTTTAATGCCGGTGTCTGGAAACGCCCATTATCGGAAATGATAACACCTGTTTCTGTTTCTTCAGGAAATTTCATAAAGGAATTCCGTCTTGAACAAAACTATCCGAATCCGTTTAATCCGATTACAGTTATCAGCTATCAGCTGTCAGTGATCAGTGATGTGAAGCTGAGTGTTTATGATGTACTTGGAAGAGAAATTGCGGTGTTGGCAAACAACAGACAAAATGCCGGAAACTACACAAAGCAATGGAATGCAGAAGGTTTTCCAAGCGGAATTTATTTTTATCGGCTGCAAGCAGGCTCTTTCACTCAAACGAAGAAACTCGTATTATTAAAGTAGTCGGTACTGCTGTATTAATTCGTTTATATATTCTATAGGGGCGAAGTCGCTTCACCCTTATATTTAGGCTTAATTAATATTCGACTTAAGGATAATTATGAAAAATATATTACCGCTTGCAATTGCTGCCTTGCTTTCTTCTTCGCTCCTTCTTACCGGATGCGCCGGATTAGCTTCAGGTTTAGCTGACAATATATCCATAAAAGACAATCTCGCTTTGAATGGGAGCTGCATCATTGCAGGCAAAGTAATAGATGACGACACCGGTGAGCCGATCAGGGAAGCAAATATCGTGATTTTCTCCCAACCGACGCGTGCCGTCACCGATCTTTATGGACAGTTCGAGATCATCGACATACTGCCGGGTAAGTATACGCTGCAAATATTTTGCGTAGGCTATTTTCAAAGAGATATTCCGGACATCGAAGCAAAACCGAACAGACTTATAAGACTCGATATTGGACTCGAGCCGAGATCTGATCACAGTGAATAACAGATACGATCGGGAATAAGCCGATATACCGGCAAACTTCGAAACATTAAGTTAATCATCGAAAGCTCTTCGCTATGTTTCTATGGCTTGATGGACCAAGCCCCTACAATTTGCAACTATTCACCGTTCACTCTTTCCTTTTCTCTCTTAAGGGAATTTATCATAGTTCAACCGTGTTTATAATCTGTCAACATATGAGGCCATTATGAAAACATTCCTAATTTTTACTTGCTGTGTGCTTATTTTTACCTGCCACACTCAACCGCTGTCCGAAGACATAAAAATGACCCCGATAAAGGAAGCGAAACTAGTTCCGGTACAACTTGCTGTCCCGTCAAAGTTCAAAGACAAAATATATGGAAATCATTTACTCAACGTTCCCAGTGGATATACAGCTAAAGTATTTTATGCCGGGAGATTGGATAAACCGAGGTTTTTTGCATGGGGTCCTGACAGTGTTCTTTATGTGGCAAATAAAAATAACGGCGAAATTATTGCGCTGCCGGATAGAAATCATGACGGGATTGCCGACACATTTATAATTGCAGCTTCCGGATTTAGCCTTTCCCATGACCTAAAATTTTATCATGACGCCATGTATGTTGCCGAAGAACGCCGAATTATAAAATGCATGGATAAAAATAATGACGGGATATATGAGACAAAAGAAGTATTTATAGATAATATCGCTGCCGGTGCCAGGCAGCCGGGGGGCGGACACGATACCCGCACCATTGTCTTCGATCCGGCAAAGAAAAAAATGTACCTCTCCATCGGTTCATCATGCAATGTATGCCGCGACGAGGAATACCGGGCAGTGATTGAAGAGTATAATGACGATGGAACGGGCCGGCGTACGTTTGCGACAGGAATCCGTAATGCAGTTGGGATGACACTGCATAACGGCCGGCTATGGGCCGATAACAACGGCAGCGACTGGCAGGGAAATGAAATCCCGCCTGAATGGATTGATATTATACGTGACGGCGGATTTTATGGACACCCGTTCGCTTACGGTTCCGGCATTTACTTCGATTTTTCAGCTCATAAAGAATACACCGATTTGCTTCCATTAACTTCAGCAGACAGCGCGCTTGTGCAATCCATGGTACAACCCGCAGCACTTATCCAAGCACATAGCGCGCCTATGGCTATGGAATTTTCGAATCCATCATTTCCTCTGCAGTTACGCACTGGGGCATTTGTCGTATTGCGCGGATCATGGAATAGAAAACCTGCAACAGGTTACAAAGTTATTTTTATGGCATTACGAAGCGATCAGGATACAACTGCCGAGTATTTGACGGATGTAATCACAGGATTCCGGCCCGATAATACGACATCCCAGAGAGCTGTTTGGGGACGTCCTGTCGGGTTGGCAACAGACCTGCGCGGAAATATTTATTTAGGTTCCGATGATATTACACAATTCATTGCAATTATTTCACCGGTACCTAAATAGAAATTAATTCCGCAGAAAAGCTTTCGCCCTGTGAACTTGTTAATTGAATACTTCAATCGAGGAGATCGGAGAATATGAGAAAAATCGTTTCAAGCATGAACATATCGCTCGATGGTTTTGCGGGCGGGCCCCACGGAGAAATCGATTGGATCAAAGTCGATGAAGAGCTTTTAATTTTTTAACCCCAATCACCGAGCAGGCTGATACAGCGTTATACGTACGTGTTACGTACCGTATGATGGAAGAATACTGGCCGACAGCAGCAGATAAGCCCGCAGCCACGAAACACGATAGAGAACATTCCCGCTGGTATAACAATGCTATGAAAATTGTTTTATCGAAAACGTTACGTCCATCGGATGTGAAGTGCAGCCGCATTTACACATTGAATTTACCCCGACTGTCTGCGCGAACGTTACGGGGATGTGGTCATAGAACAGAAATAAGAAGTTCGTTGGTCTCTTTGATCAAAACTACCTCACGCGGTATCCCGGGCTTGATGAATCAAGCCCCTACGACTCTTTACTGTTTACTATTTACTTTTCGCCGCTTCTAATCGCTCCCGCAGTAACAGATTATGCACTAACCACCTTTCTGCCCATCGGCTCCACAGTTTCATATTCCTTACAATTTTCAGTTTTACCGTTCGTAACCTCGACGAATTCGTGACCACACTCACAGAGCTGAATACCCTCGCTCCGGCAGTGAGCATCGGATTCAGCATACCCAAGACCGCCGGCATAAAATAATCGAATCCTTCTTTCCTCCTTGACTTAAAGTTGGAAGGTCGAAGACCGGGAGAGTAAATATACAAATACCTAGAAAATATTTTACTTGATCGTGCACTTGGTTAACAATAAAAACCGGATCGCCCGATGAATTTCTTCGTCCATCTGCAACTTCATTCATTATTTTCCGTACATTAATCACAGGTATTTAAAAAAATATATTCTTAATAAAACACCAACAATAAGGAGCCGGATTTGATTACAGACAAAGACAAGAAATTGGCACAAAAATGCATAGAGTGCCCGGTATGTAAAAGAGCTAGGAAAAATCAGCACGGAATATTGTTTTGGTTTGTCAAATCCGTTGAAGGAAAAGTTTGCCCTGCTTGCTTGGCATACGAAAAAGTGTATGGAAAGAAAGCTCACGAACTTATAAGTTAGACAGAACCGGAGATTTAATCCCGCTATAAATCAGCAGCATACAAAAATGCTGTCAGATCCTTTTTTATCGGGACACAATGGATTTCCCCTGCTAACGGATTCGATTCTCACTCATCAAGACTGCGGGTAATAATCTATCCCCCTACGGTTGTTTACTTTTCACCGTTCACTGTTTACTTCTCACTTATAACTTATCACCGTTTCTATTCACTCCCGCACTAATAAACTACGCACTGTTACTATTTACAGTTTAACTGTTCGTAACCTCAACGAATTCGTCACTACACTTACGGAGCTGAATGCCATCGCTCCGGCAGCAAACATCGGATCGAGCAATCCTAAAGCCGCTAATGGTAATCCGATTACATTATAAATAAACGCCCAGAAAAGATTTTGTTTGATGGTACGCATAGTACGTCTGGAAAGACGAATCGCTCGAAGGACTCCTTTTAAATCGGATTTCATCAGCGTGATATCCGCCGTTTCCATTGCAATGTCCGTGCCGGATCCAACAGCAATGCCGACATCTGCCTGCGCCAGTGAAGGCGCGTCGTTTATGCCGTCACCTACCATTGCGACAATTTTCCCCGTCGATTGAATCCCTTTAATCTTTGCGGCTTTTTCGTACGGCAGAACTTCCGCATACACTTGATCGATACCGGCTTGGGCGGCAATTGTACGTGCTGTGCGGGAATTGTCGCCTGTAAGTATAACAAGCTCGAATCCCATTTTTTTTAATTCCGCCGCCGTTTCCTTCGACATCGGTTGAAGAGTATCTGCAACAGCAATAATACCGATAAGCTTTCCACCGGAGGAAACAAGAATAGGAGTCTTGCCCTGGGCAGATAAATGGAAGATCACATCCTCCGATGAAGGTGCAATATCTATCGAAGCATCGCGCATCATTTTCTCGCTGCCGACAATCACTTTACGGCCTTTCACAATTCCTTCCACACCGAATCCGGTATAAGAATGAAATGAATCTGTTTCGTCCAAATCGAGGTTACGATTCCGCGCTTCCTGAACAATTGCAGTGCCTAATGGATGTTCGGATTTATTTTCCAGTGAAGCTGCAACGTGCAGCACTGTCTGGTCATCTGTTCCATTAAGTCCCTGTATATCGGTAACAGACGGTTTGCCGGAAGTAATGGTGCCTGTTTTATCAAACACAATAGTATTGATCTTATGCGCCCGTTCCAGGCTTTCTGCATTTTTTATGAGCACACCGACCGTAGCCCCTTTTCCTGTTCCGACCATTATCGCCGTCGGAGTTGCCAGGCCAAGTGCGCAAGGGCAGGCGATGACAAGCACGGAAACAAAATTAATCATCGATGCCGCGAACCCGACGGCGCCGAGAAAATACCAAGCACAAAATGTAACGGCTGCAATACCGATGACTATCGGGACAAACACTGACGCTATTTTATCGGCAAGATGCTGAATGGGAGCTTTGGAACCCTGCGCGTCTTCCACAAGTTTGGCTATATGGGCAATTACTGTATCCGCACCGACGGCAGAGGCGCGGAATAGAAAGCTTCCGTTTTTATTTATAGTACCGCCAATAACTTTGCTTCCGGTATTTTTTTCAGCCGGCATACTTTCACCGCTCACCATCGATTCGTCTATAGTTGAAGCGCCGTTCAGCACTACACCATCGACAGGAACACGTTCACCCGGGCGTATAACCACTGTATCGCCGACAGCAACTTCGGAAGCCGGAATTTCAAATTCTTCATTCTCTCTTATAACGCGTGCAATTTTGGGCTGAAGATTCATCAATAATTTTATGGAATCGGATGTCCTGCGTTTTGCACCGGCCTCGAGCACTTTTCCCATTAAGATGAGAGTAATAATCACAGCCGCAGAATCAAAATAGACATTATGCAGATTTACGCCTTCCGGAAACCATTCCGGGAACAATACAACGGCAGAGCTGTAGAAGAAAGCCGCTCCGGTCCCGATAGCAACAAGCGTGTTCATATCCGCCGCAAAATGTTTTACCAATGTCCATGCCGGTTTGAAAAATCGTTTTCCCGAAACAATCATAACCGGTACCGTGAGAATCAGTAATAGATTATTAACCTCATTCATCGACAGCGGAATATGGAGCATAAACCAATCCGTCATGCTCAGCATATTAAGCAGCATTATCGGGATTGTGAGTGCAAGACTAAAGAAAAATTCGCGTTTGAGCCGACGGTATGACTTTTCCCGGGGACTTTCCGAAAGCTGCTTTTGCTCAAGGTTTAGAGAATTTTCGGAATGTTCTTCCGGTATCAACAGCTTATACCCTGCCCTGTCGACAGCTTTGACAAGCATTTCGAGGGATGCTTTGGCCGGATTAAACGAAAGCGCCACCGCTTCTGATGCAAGATTGACATTGGCGGTTTTGACACCGTCGATTTTTTTTAAAGTCTTTTCAACGCGTGCAACACAACTGGCGCATGTCATTCCTTCAACCGGAAGCGTTAAAGTTTCAATATGATGACCGGATTCTTTCATTTGATCGATGCAACTTTGTAGCCTGCTTCTTCTATTTTATTTGTAAGAATATCGGCAACTTTATCATCTTCGTACCATACACGGGCTTTACCGATTTGAACATCTTCTACTTCCAATCCATCGACTGCTTCAAGCGCTTCTTTTACATGCATCACACAATGGCTGCAATTCATTCCATGAATCGTTAATTCGTGGGATTTCATAATTATTCCTTTATCTTCTTCCATATATATTAGACAATTAAATTAATAAAATGATTCCTTATTATCTCAACAACGAAACAAACAAGTTAGTTTCAGAATTAATAAACACTCAGAACACCGTTGATTTTTTCATATATTGAAACTATTCAAACAAATATGCATTATCAATTGCAAATTCTATCCGGATATATTTTATCGATAACCAAGAACAGTCTCTATGGATTCTCATCACACATCGACGCAAAAACGCCTCGCCATAGCGATCGTTCTTAATGCAATAATATTTGTCGTCGAATTTTTCGGCGGGATGCTAACCAACAGCCTCGCGCTTATTTCCGATGCTATGCATAATCTGAGTGATTTTTTCGCACTGACCCTGAGTTATGTTGCATCGAGAGTCGTTTCATGGAAATCAAATTCACAAAAGTCGTACGGTTATGTACGTATCGAAATATTTGTTGCATTCATTAATGCGCTCACTTTAGTTCTCATCGGTGCATATATAATCTATGAAGGCATCGGCCGTTTTCTTAATCCCGAGCCTGTTGCCGGACTCTGGATGATTGCGATTGCTGTCTTCGGTTTCGCTGCAAATGCAATTTCAACGCTTATGCTCCGGAAAGATGCTCATGACAATCTCAATGCCAAAAGCGCTTACCTGCATCTTCTGACCGATACAATCGAATCGGTTGCTGTCGTCGTGATCGGATTATTGATTTACTGGCAAAACTGGTTCATACTGGACCCGGTCATTTCTGTAGCGATAGGCTTCTTTGTTATTAAAAGCGCATGGAGCATTTTAGTTGAGGCAGTCAACATCTTAACTGAAGGAACGCCGAAAGGAATCGACCTTCATGCTGTTGCAGATTTCATCCGCTCGTTCCCGGAAATCGAGAACGTGCATCATCTTCATATATGGAGTCTTTCTTCTCAATTCCGTGCTTTGAGCGCACATCTTGTTGTTAAAGATCAGTTGATCAGCCAGGGATGCATCATCACAAAGAAGATCGAGGCGGAGCTGCAAAAAAAATTCAATATCAATCACCCGACACTGCTATTAGAAAGTAAGATCTGCGGCGAGCAGGATACCATTGTAGATATTCACCATGATCATTAAGAATTAATGGCCGGCAAGTGCAATTCTATCCGATTCGCTGCCTGTTGCATGGCGCCTGGCAATCCGGTTTTTATGCAACCAAAATACTTCGTATAATGTTGCTAATTAAAATAAAAGATGCGGAAGGCCTTTATACCGCCGCCTCTAATTACCCACACAGCGGGATAACGAATCAATAACTTACTTTACGATGAAACTTTTTACCGCAAACATGAAAATGGCGGATGTCGTTCACGGCAACTACCTGTTGATGCCGGTCATCAGCCGTTTCGGTATTCCTCTTGGTTTCGGCGAGATCACCGTGCAGGCAGTATGCAGGAAATTTAAAATTGATGTTGAATTCTTTCTCGCGATTACGAACGCTTTTTCCAACGAACATTACTTTCTTGAAAAAAAGCTTCAAACCTTCAACGTATTAATGATTGTAGATTATCTGCAGAAAACGCACAGCTATTACATTAAATCTCAGGTTCCGCTCATTGAAAAACTGCTGACAAATTTATTGCACCGCCGGCCGTCTAATGCAAAAAATTTAAAACTGATTAAAAAGTTTTTTCTGGACTATAAACGGGAATTATTCAATCATTTGGAACAGGAAGAAACAACCACCTTTCCTTATATAAAAAAAGTGTACCGCCTGTTTCATACGCCGCATCCATCGCCGCGGGAGAAACGGATATTGTCGAAGTATTCAATGCATGTGTTTGAAGAAGAACATAACGAGGTCGATGAGAAATTATACGATTTAAAAAATATCCTTATAAAATATGTACACGGCAATACAATGGAGGTGCAGTACCAGGAAGTGATCTTTGAATTATTCCGCCTGGAAAAGGACATTAAGGATCATACTCGCATTGAAAATAATATCCTGCTGCCGCTTGTATCAGAAATGGAAGACGCTTTGTTTTATCCAATGGAACATTCAAAATATACAGCGGGAAAGGAAGCTCTCGGAGAAACCGAAACACATCAGGTTCCGCAAATAAGCGCCAATGCTATTAAGCAAGTTCAGACAGGGCGCCTTACAATTCCCAGCATTCTGAAATCCAAAACGAAGAAATTTGAGGGGCTTACATCCCGCGAAGCGCAAGTGCTTCAGCTTGTAGCTTGCGGCTTTTTAAATAAACAAATTGCCGATAAGCTCGCAATCAGCCTCCATACCGTTATCTCTCATAGAAAAAACATAACACATAAATTGCAGATTAAAACTGTCGCAGGTCTGACGATATATGCGCTGCTTAACGGTTTAATATCCTCAAAGGATATTAGTATTAGCTGATTTCTTTCAAAAATCCTTCTTTTAATTTCCCCTGTAAATTTGAATTCCTCATATCCCAACAAATAGGGATTGTCCGGCATTCCCTTGTTGCGTACTATAATTAGGAATATAAAAAGAGAGAACTGAAATGACAGAAAACAAATTAATACCTCTTCACAAGATACAAAAGGGCAGCCGTGTTTGGATTGTACAAATTCTCGAGGGAAAGGGGAAAAACCAGTTAATCCGGCTGGGAATTTCTAAAGGAGATTTCATGCGGTGCCTCGAACGCCTTCCCGGAGGAACTATCGTCATTGAAAAAAATCGCAGAGAAATTGCAATCGGAATGGCGCTGGCAAAATCTATTTTCGTCGCTGTCATCAGTACAAAAGAGACGGAGCAGATAACGAAGAAGATATATGAATGAACTTAAAGCTCAGTCAGATGAGGTAGAACTTCATCCGCAGCATATCGACCATCATAAACATCTTCATGCGGCACCGTTAGCCGATAATACAGAACTTTTAAAAATCGCACTGGTGGGAAATCCGAATGTCGGAAAATCCGTAATCTTCAATTTTCTTTCCGGATTATATGCGGATGTTTCTAACTATCCCGGTACAACGGTGGAATTTTCCAAAGCCAGGTATAAAGATTACATCGTTTATGATACTCCCGGCGTGTACGGAATTTCATCATTCAGCGAAGAAGAAGACGTCACTCGCGATGTTGTTCTTGAAGCGGATGTCATTTTAAATGTCGTGGATTCGGTACATCTTGAACGCGATTTATTCCTGACCCAGCAATTAATCGATACCGGTAAGCGTGTTTCCGTCATCCTTAACTTCCAGGATGAGCTTGAACATCAGGGAATTTCGATCGACGTACAGCAGCTTTCGGCCTCGCTCAGTGTTCCTGTCATCCAGACATCCGCAGTACGGAAAACCGGATTCGATCAATTGGAAAATGCAATCCTGCAGGCACGACAGGGCATTATTGATCACGCACTTCATAACAAGCTCCATGTGATGCTGGCTGAAGTCGGATCACAGGCTGAAGCGCTGCTTATTCTGGAAGGAGACGAATCGCTGGCAAAGAAGCATGGCGTACCGCCCGGAAACGAACGTGAATATTTGTATATCGAGAGACGCAATCATATCAATCTTCTTGTGGATTCTGTCTTTCATGAAAAGAAAACTGGCGCCCGCCTATCTACCATGATAGGCCGGTGGGCAATCAACATCTGGACGGGCATTCCTATGCTGGCGGCAGTCCTGTATCTCATTTATCTCTTCATAGGCAAACTTGTTGCGAGCGAACTCGTTAATATAACAGAGAAGCATATCGGAAATGAAATTTGGGAGCCATGGATACGCAGCATCGTCACATCCGCTATTCCGCTTAATTCCTGGCTGGGTACATTACTCGTAGGAGAATTCGGCGTAGTTTCTATGACGGTCACTTATCTTTTCTTTCTGCTGCTGCCGCTAGTTATAGCATTTTATCTGGTACTTTCATTAATGGAAGACAGCGGATATCTGCCGCGGCTTGCAACTCTTGTCGACCGCAGCCTCAATTCTATCGGCCTGAATGGAAGCGCCGTCATTCCGCTGATACTCGGCTTCGGTTGTGTAACGATGGCTACTATTACCACACGCCTTCTCGGCAGTGAAAGGGAAAAAACAATTGCAACAACGATACTCCAATTTGCAATCCCCTGCTCTGCTCAAATTGCAGTGGTAGCGGCATTATTAGCAGGGGCCGGATTTAATGCAATGATTATTTATTCTTTAACAATCCTGAGTGTTCTTATCGCAATCGGTTCCATCCTGCACCGCTTGCTGCCGGGGGAATCCAGTCCATTGCTTCTCGATCTTCCGCCTCTACGCCTGCCGCGTCTCGATAACATAGTCCGGAAAACAACTTTCCGCTCATATGCATTTATGAAAGAGGCAACGCCATGGTTTTTTGCCGGCGCGCTTGCTATCGGTGTTATGCAAGTGACCGGGCTCCTTGTCGTATGGCAAAATTTATTAGCACCTATAGTTACCGGGTGGCTGCAATTGCCGCGCGATGCAGCGACTGCATTTGTCATGGGATTGGTACGCCGCGATTTCGGTGCGGCAGGATTGTATTCACTCAACCTGTCACCGCATCAGGTCGTCGTTGCACTTGTGACCATTAC
>Ga0105104_10003151_pt1 | contig 11864 bp, 7 predicted proteins | sample PPLLaktember2015_3_FD_87034 | JGI IMG/M metagenome (GOLD analysis project Ga0105104, IMG submission 87034) | Freshwater sediment microbial communities from Prairie Pothole Lake near Jamestown, North Dakota, USA - PPLs Lake P7 Core (6) Depth... | ecosystem: Environmental > Aquatic > Freshwater >...
GCGTTTATCTTAGTAAATCCAAGCCCCGCTCACGCCCGGAGGCGGGCGCGGCCAGTTTGGCACCCACTGAGCCGGGAGCGACCAAGCCGAGAAGCGGCTGAGCGACCGGTCACTGAGCTGCTGGCGACAACCTGGCGTTCTCCACCTTATCTCAGGCGCCACGTTAACCGGTCGCTCAGCCGCTTCGCGGCTTGGTCGCTCCCGGCTCTGTGGGTGCCAAACTGGCCGCGCCCGCCTCCGGGCGTGCGCGGGGCTTGGATTTACTAAGCTAAACGCTTTCTCCAAAACCGTCGTCTCTTGGCCGCGCAATACTTTTCTCCAGCCTACTTTTCGATAACCAGCCGGACGGGGCCTCCCAGGCCGGCGTCAAATTTTTGGGGCAGCAGCTTGTTCGCCCGCGTGTTTGTCACACCAACCTCGATCAGGTTTTTTCCCGGTTTGATAAGGTCCGTGACATCGAACCGATAGGGCGCCCAGAGCCTTACGCCAGCAGATTTGCCATTGATCCTAACCTGTCCGAATCCGAGGATTGAACCGCACTCGAGAAACACCCGGGCGCCTTTGCTCAGGTTGCCGTCCGGCGCCTGGATTGAACGCCTGTACCAACCGGTTCCGCTGAATGAACGCGCCTCCGGAAGGTCTGTCCACGAGCCGAGTCGGGTCGTTTTTTCGGCTGCATCGCCGAGCTGGAGCCGCCATCCGACGAAGGGAATCGCGATTTCGGTTCGCGTGCTTCTCCCCGGCACCGCCGTCTGTACGGGTGGCGCGCTGGACGGGTCAAACACGACAATCATCGACTGTCGCGGCCACAGGTCGAGAGGGAGGTTGACCTGCCCGTCGAAGATGACTGCTTCCTCGGCGTTGCGCATACTCCCCGTCTCGGCGTCCCAGATCTCCGGCCTGGTCTTCTGAGAGAACCCCACGCTCGTCTGGATCCTTTCATCACCCTCATTGACAAGCATGTAGAAATGAAAGCCGTCGTGGATGCGGTGGCAGTAGCGGAGCCACGGAGCAGACGGCTGCACTGCCAGGTCCTTGGGGGCCACAGCGTCCACCTGTTCGGTCAGCCCCCGTGCGTCCGCCCGCAGGCTTACAAATCGCGGGTGCTTTGTTACTTTCCCCGCCAACGTGGAGTCCTCGCTCGCGGCGGTGCGAAGACGGGAATCGAAGGCGATGACGGCCACGCCTCCATCGAGGCACCGGAGAAGTTGATTGAGAAGAGGCTCGTTCGCGGTCTCCAGACCGTCGATGACGATCACCGAGTAGCTGCACGCGCCTGATTTCAGCTGGCCGCCTTCTACGCGGGCCGCGGCGAGGAGCGAATCGTGCAGGTAAAAGAAATCCTTCTGGTTCTGGAAAAGCACGCGAGCTGCTCTCCAGGGCGTCTGATCGGACGTCGCCAGTATCGCGACCGGCGCGACCGGTGTGCCGCCTGTCAGCAACCACGAGAGCCGATTCGTGTAAGCAGTCAGTTGCCCGTAGTGCTCCCACCATACGTTGTTCCAGCCGACGTCGGGCGGGCGTTCATGCAGGCGTTCACCTCGGACGGAGTAATAGAACGCATGCGGAAGGAGGATGTTCGTCCCGCGAACGAAGAGCCAGTCCGCCAGCCATTTCATCTCGTCCATCGTCAGTTGCCAGCCGTAGGCGCCGTAGAGCTCATTGGTGACGATCGGGCGGCGAAGGCTGACCGCGATGCTTGTGGCTGATTTGCCGATCGTGCTGTCGATACCTTCAAGTGCGGTTGGCCCGCCAGGAACAACGTACCTCCAGACTACGTCTTGCCCCGGGATCTGAAAATGAAGAAGGGGCGCCATTTCGCCTGATCCGGCAGGGTGCCCCGTCAGTGCCACTTTATGCGCCGCGCACCAATCGGAAATCGGCTTATAGTAGCTTTCGTTGAGCGCAGCAGCGACTAAGCTGTTGAACTGCGAGCGCACCGCGGCCTCGCTGCGGTCGCTCGCTTCCACCCACAGGAACGGGAGCGATGTCGCGAAATCACGGCCCGTGCTGGCGTTCAGCCGGTCGAGAAAGCCCCAGGTCCAGGGAACCAGCCCGGGCTTGGTTCGCCTGCCAAGGATGTTCGGCTCATCCGTGAAGATCGCGCGAATCGTCCGGCCAAAATGACGCGAGAGCGCCTGGTAGTATCTTTCGTGCGTCTCCGCGATGAAGCGGGCGGTGGCGGCGGCGTTCAGGAGATCGGCCGCCGCCGGCGCTCCCGGCTGGTTGTCTTCCTCGCCGTCGTGAACGCCACGGATGCGGCCGCCGCTTGGCGTTTGCGTGAACAGGAACACCGTCCAGTCGCCCTGCGGGATCCCCAGGGCGGAAAGGCTTTCCTGTGAGAGGACGCTGCTCGTTGCACGCAGATACCTGCCGCTGTCTGGATCCTTCTGCACCATGACCGCGGCCACCGGCTGTTCGCCTGCCGCAACCGCCCATTCCACGGCAACCTCACGCGAACCGGAGAAGTGGCGGGCAGCCATCCGCAGCCCCTGGGACGCGAACTTCGGGTCAGCGGCGACGACCCGGCCGTGCGCGGACCCGGAAGGGTACATGCCTTCGTCGTACAGGTAGACCTGCATGTTCCGCCTGGCTGCTTCCTCCACCGCCACCCCGACCAGCTGGAGCCACCGCTCGCCCATGTACGGGATAGCGCTAGAGAGCCCAAGCCGGGCGTGTATCGTGAAACCGTACACCCCCTTTGCTTCCATTTTTGCGATCTGGTCCCGGATACCCTCCTCGGTGATCTCGTCGTTCCAGAACCAGAAGGGAACCTGGCTGAATTCTCTGGGCGGCGATTTGAAAGCCGCTCGAAATTGATCGATGGTTGCCGCGTCGACCGTCCTCGGGAGCATCAGAAGAAGCAGAAGCATGACAACGGGTGACACTCTTTGCAGAATCCTCATAATCGCGACCTCGCCGCTCAGTCTAGCATCAGGACAAGTAGACGCAAGAGCCTGCCTCCTGCGCCCCCTTGCAGCCTTTCGCGCCGCGTGCTACGGTTCGAATTCCAGGAGTGAATCGTCATGGAGCGAGTGCGGCGGCGGACGTTTCTCCAGAGCGCGCTTGGTTTTGGGGGTGGATTGGCCTCGGCTGGCAACCAGCGCATCGACTTGTATCGCGAACAGATTGATCGCAGGGCGCTCGTCCGCCGGCACAACCCGGCCGTCACGTCGTTCGAAAAGTATTCACCGCTTTCGGTGGGAAATGGAGAGTTCGCTTTCACGGCCGATCTGACCGGACTCCAGACCTACCCGGACGCGTACGAGTCGGGCATCCCTCTTTGCACCCAATCGCAGTGGGGCTGGCACAGTTTTCCGGCTCCGGGCGGCAAAGGGGCTGGCGACCTCATCTTGGAAGAATACGATACGCACGGCCGCATGGTCGGCTACCCGACTCGCCGTGAAGGCCAGGAGGAACTGTACAACTGGCTGCGCGAGAGTCCTCACCGGCTGAACCTGGGCAGGATCGGCCTCGAGCTGACACACAAGGACGGGACGGCGGTCGAACGGGGTCAACTGGCCGGGGCTCGTCAGAACCTGGACCTTTGGACCGGTATTGGCAACAGCAGGTTCCTCGTGGATGGCGAATCGGTGACGGTGACGACCGCTTGCCATCCGACCGAAGACCTGGTTGCGGTCGTGATTGAATCGCCCTTGATTGCATCCGGGCGGGTGGCGGTGAGGCTGGAATTCCCGTACGGTTCGCCAGCCACGAATGCCTCCAATTGGGACAGCCCGGACAAACATTTGAGCCGCGGGGTGGCGAGATCCTCGACCCGCTTCGACATTGAACGACGCCTGGACGATGACCGTTATTCGGTCACGGTGGCCTGGCAGGCCGAGGCTGCTGTCTCTCAGGAAGGGCCACACCGCTTTATTTTGCGGGCAGTTCCAGGTGCTACCATTTTGGCTCTTATCTGTCGATTCACCCGTGGCGAGCCCGAGGCCGCCCCCCCGTCGGCTGCCGCAACGATGGAGGCGAGTCGGCGGCACTGGGAAGGCTTCTGGTCGTCCGGGGCTGCCGTCGACTTGGGAGGAAGCACCGATCCCAGGGCTCGTGAGCTTGAACGCAGGATCATCCTCTCGCAGTACCTGACGGCCATCCAGTGTTCCGGCTCCATGCCGCCTCAGGAGACCGGCCTCACCTGCAATTCCTGGTACGGCAAGTTTCACTTGGAGATGCACTGGTGGCATGCTGCCCACTTTGCGATGTGGGGCCGTAGCCATCTGCTGCTGCGCAGTCTCGACTGGTACAGCTCGATTTTGCCGAGTGCGCGGCTTCGGGCGCGTGAGCAGGGCTATTCCGGAGCGCGCTGGCCGAAGATGGCCGATCCTGAGGGACGCGACAGCCCGTCGCCGATCGGGCCGCTGTTGATCTGGCAACAGCCCCACCCGATCGCGTATGCCGAGCTGTGCTACCAGGCGATGCCGACCCGAGCCACTTTGAACCGCTTTCGGGACATCGTGTTTGACTCGGCAGAGTTCATGGCCAGTTATGCGTTTCTCGATCCTTCCACAAAACGGTACGTCCTCGGACCTCCTGTGATCCCTGCACAGGAAATCCACCGGCCCCGCGAGACCTGGAATCCCACGTACGAGCTGGCTTACTGGGGATATGGTCTTGAGGTTGCCCAGAAGTGGCGCCGTCGGCTTGGGATAGAGGCGGATCAGAAGTGGGATGCAGTCCGGGCGTCGTTGTCGCCGCTGCCGGTGCGGGATGGGCTTTACCTGGCGCATGAAAACCGCCCGCACACGTTTTCGGACGGAACGACCGATCACCCGTCCATGCTCGCCGCGCTAGGCGTGCTCCCCGGCTCGGGCGTGGAGCCCAAGATCATGCGGGCAACACTCCGCAAGGTCATGGAAGTCTGGAAGTGGGAAACCACGTGGGGATGGGACTACCCGATGGTGGCAATGACAGCGGCACGGGTGGGTGAGCCTGAAATCGCGGTCGATGCCTTGATGCTCGATACGCCGAAGAACAGTTATCTTCCCAACGGGCATAACTACCAGCGTCCGAACCTGCCCCTCTACCTGCCGGGAAACGGTGGCCTGCTCGCTGCGATCGCGACGATGGCGGGAGGCTGGGAATCAGCGCCCAGGCCGCGCGCCGCGGGTTTCCCGAAGCGGGGATGGAGCGTACGGGCAGAGGGATTCGGCGTCGTTGGATGATGTCAAAGCAAGAGGCGAAGCTCCCGGCATCGGAGCGCGGACGAGACGTCCGCGCTCCAAGACAGGATGTCCGCGCTCAAGATCGTAATTGCTGGCACGCGGAGGTTGAGATCGAATGGAGCCGCGCACGACAGCGAGAGAAGCGAGCGAGTAAGCGGACCACCTGACTTGTTCCACTGCTTGGTGTTTAAATGTCTCGACTTAGCGAATGATCGGTGGTCCGCTTACTCTCGCTCACTGCCGTTCGCTTTCGTGCGCGGCTCCATTCGATCTCGCCCTCCGCACGATATCGGCCCATAACAAGTCCGTCAATACCTGTGGGCCGAACGCACTTCTCCGACCTTATGCAACACCCTCGCTGCGTGGGCGGCTCCGACCTACCTCGTTGCGTGCGCGGTTTGAGGACGAGGGCGGTCCCTGCTCAAAAACCCGGTTGCGGGACTTTCCGTTGTCTCCTACACTGTCGCTCATGACAAAGCCGAAGGGTGATGCCCACATCGAGAAGATCCTCAAGGAGGCCGTTGCCGAGGTGCGAGCCTTCTGCCAGGCGAACGCCGACCCCGCCGTGGTTAAAAAGTACGCGAAGTACTTCAAGGAAGGTTACGACGGCTACGGAATCAGCAAGGAAGTCTGGGAGGCAAACCGAACACGCTTCTATGACAAGTACCGAAGCGAGCTGGACCTTGCGGGCTTCCTCGCGCTGGGCAATAGACTTTTTGAAAGCGGCAAGTTCGAAGAGGGGTCCGCTGCCATAGTCTCGATAAGGCCGTTCCTGGATACTTTTACTCCCGAGGCTTTTCAGGGAGTTGGACAGTGGCTCGAATCAGGAGTGAGGAACTGGGCTCACACGGACGTTATCTGCGGAGAGTTGCTCTCCCCCTGCCTGAAAAGTGGCGGGATCACCATGGCGGAACTCGACCGGTGGCGGCAATCGGACTCGAAATGGAAACGACGGGCCGTGCCGGTTGCGCTCCTCGGCCTGATCACCCGGGTGGAAACGGCCAAGCTCCTTGATTTCATCCGGCCGCTCATGATGGACACCGAACGAGTCGTTCACCAGGGCCTCGGCTGGTTTCTGCGAGAAGCATGGAAGAAGGATCCGGCGCCGGTCGAGGCGTTCCTTCTCGACTGGAAGGACACCGCCGCTCGGTTGATTTTTCAGTATGCGACCGAGAAGATGACCCCAGATCAGAAGAACCGCTTCCGAAAAGCCAAACCCTGAGGGCTACAGCGGCGCTTGGACCCGGGTTCCGCCTGACCCAAGTTTTTTTGCACGCGTGGTTTGCTATGATTAAAGGGTGGCAGGTCGCAACCGGATGAACTCCTTCCATTGGTCATGGAGACCGGCAGTTGGCCTCTTGCTTTTGCTCTGCGCGATCAGTTGCCAGAAGAAGCCAGTCGTGATCCAACAACCGGCTCCTCTGCTGGACCAAGCCCGGCTTGCGTTCGACGCCAACCGCTTCGAAGACGCGGTGAAGCTTCTCGAGGATTACGTGCGACAGAACCCGAGCGGGCCCAGGCGCGAAGAAGCCATCTTCTTGCTGGCCGCAAGTCACTCAATACCCGAAAGCCCCACCTTTGATCCCCTGCGTGCCGCCGAGCTGCTCGAGAACCTCGCCGCCACTCCCAACACGACCGCGGCGCCCCTGGCGCAGTTGGGCCGGGCGCTTTACCGGATGGACCGGCGAAGCGCGGAGCTTGCCACCCAGGTGGCATCCCTCGAGTCGGCACAGCGGCTTGCCACCGAACAGCTGTCCCAATCACGAACCGAGGCCGAGGCGCTCAGGTCGAGGATCGCGGAGCTCGAGGCCGAGAAACAGACGCTCTCCCAACACCTGGAGCTCCGGAAAGACCGGATCAACGACCTTATCCGAAGGCTCGAATCGACCGAGGCCAGGAACACGCGCCTGCAAACCGAAATCGAATCGATGAAGAAAGTCCTGGAGAGCATGAAGAAGATCGACCTGCCGAAGCACTGAAGGCCACTGCCCACTGCCCGCTGCCCACTGCGCACTGCGCACTGCGCGCTGCCCACTGCCCGCTGCCCGCTGACCTTGCGTCAGTCGGTCAGTTGTCAGTGCGCAGTTGTCAGTGCGCAGTTGTCAGTGCGCAGTGGCCTTTCAGTGCTGCCCGACCGGTATGAATTCGAGCATGTTTAGAAGCGGATCGTACCCCTGTTCGAGATCCTGCCTGAAAGGCGAAAATGATTGCTCGATTTCCTGTGGAAGGCCATCGGCCCAGGGAACGCGCTGCCACTGGGAATTCAGCTCATTCAGTTCCTTCTCGGCTGTTTCTTGCCACGGGGTCTTTTCGGCCGCCCCGCCCTTCTCCGCCTGCCGGACTGCATTTTGAAGGATGGCTGTCATAGACCGGCGAACGTACGACATGACGGCGTGACGGCTTTGCTCTCTGACCTGGGCGGGTCCGTCGTGTCCTTCCCAGCTGACACTGTTACTGCCGGACAGTTTGATTTTGTCGGGTCCGTCGCCGGGATCCTTTTTCAGATACGAGTAGTAAGCCAGGCAGTAGATGTAGGAGTACTCGCCCTGACCCATCTTGTTCTCGATCAGAGCATCGGCTCGCGCTTGATTAAACCGTGCGATCTGCGGCAGCGCGCCTACCCCGGTGCGCACGGCCCGGATCGCGTGCCAGAAACCGCCGGGCTTGGCAGTCGGACCACTGAACTCGGTCTCCAGAGTCCTGATTGACCGCGCCAGCTCGCCCCGCGGCCCCACCGTGGCCTTTCGAACGGCGAGGAATGCCTCCACGCGGTCGGGCGGAATTCGTCCGTCCGGCTCCGGCGTGAAGTCTTCGACGCGCCCGAACTCCTTGTCAACTCTGGACACGGATTTGCTGATCTGATCGAGCTCCCGAACTGCGCTTCGGGTGTACATGAAAATCGTCAGTCCCGCCCCAATGGCGAGTACCAGGAGCAGGCCACAGCCGATGCCGCAGCCGGTCAACCATTTCGAATAACCCTTGTCGCTCATCTTGTCCTTCCATTACGAGAAACGGTCGGGACTTGTTCAGACGAGGGGATCTTATCAGGTTATGCAAGCTCGAGGAATTTCGGTTTGAACCAGGCAACAACCAGACAACATCCTACAGGGGAAGTGATATCCTTTGTCGCGCGGGAAGAGGGAGGGGCAATGTCCGCGTATCACATGTCCAAGCTGGTCTGCTTCATCTTCATCTGGGTAACTCTGGCAACGGTAATCGAGGGGGCTTCCGGCGATCCGGAGTTGTCCAACGAGGAAATCCTTTCTCGCCACCTGTCGTCGATTGGCTCACCTGAAATCCTCGCAGACTACCGGACGCTGGCGGTTCAGGGTACCGGCGAGCTGCAAATGCTCATGGGTGGAACCGGTGGAGTGAGCGGTAACATGGTCTTTGTTTCCGAAGCCCAGAATTCGAGGTTCTCGCTTAACTTCAACCACCTCCAGTATTCGGGCGAACAATTCGTCTGCAACGGAGACAAGGTGGGCATAGAGTTCATCCGAAACGAGACAAGGACCAGATCGGCCCTGGGCAATTTCCTGTATCGGTCGCCCGAGCTCATCAGGAACGGCCTGTGGGGGGGAACGCTCAAACGAAGCTGGACGCTCCTGAACGCTAAAGCTCAGAAACTGAAGTTTCGGTACCGGGGCATCACGGAGGTGGAAGGGAAAAAGCTGCATGACCTTGAGCTGGATTGCCGTGGCTGCGGCGAAATCAAGGTCCACGTTTACCTGGAGCCCGAGACGTTCCGTCATCTCAGGACCACATACCGAATGGTTCTGCCTGCCGCACCCACCGAGATGGGCCGACGAGATATCATCAAGGATGGTCAGTTCGTCCGGTACAACATGGATGAGGAGTTCTCCGAGTTCCAGACGACGGACGGCTTGACTGTCCCGACCCGTTGGTTCGTACGTTACTCGCTGGACCAACCCGGCCGCCCGGTAATGATTACGCTGGAGATTCGCCTCACGACTGGTCTACGCAATGCCCCGCTCGAGCCTGGGCTGTTTACGGTGAAGTACTAGCACGCATTTCTGACGCCGTGCTCGGGCAACCGCTGTCAGAGCCACGCAGCGCTTTTCAGCGGAGTAAGCGGGTTCTTGCCTTGAGCACGATCGTGGCTGGTGCCAAGAACCCGCTTACTCCGCTGAAAAGCGCTGCGTGCGCGGCTCCGACGGAAAAAGCAGCCGCAGCGTTGTGAGAAATCCGGGCTAGTTCGATCCGCCCGCGAGCGCGAAGGCATGATAGCTTCCGCCCGACGGATTCCCCCACTTGCCGCCTCCCGCCCCGATCACGATGTACTGGCGCCCGTTAACCTCGTAGACAGCCGGGGTAGCGTTGCCCGCAGCAGGCAGCGTGGTTTCCCACAGTATCTTGCCCGTGGTCTTGTCGAATGCCCGGAACTTGCGGTCGCTGTTGGTGGCGCCAATAAAGAGCAATCCGCCGGCGGTGACGACCGGTCCTCCGTAGTTCTCGCTTCCGGTGTTCGTCTGACCCTTGGCGGCCAGCTCGGGTATTTCACCGAGTGGAATCTGCCAGGCGATATCTCCTTCGTCTAGATCGAAGGCGGTCAGGGTGCCCCACGGCGGCTTGACGGCTGGATAGCCGTCCGGATCTGTGAACCGTATATAACCATCCAATCTGTACCGCAGGTCGATTGGCGACGGCTCTCCGCCGAGTGCGACCGCAGGGGATCCGTCCCCGCTCAGGAGGTAATCGGTCAGGGCATCCACCGCGTCTTGGGGAAGGTCTGACAAGCCCGGCATCCGTCCTTCGCCCTTCTGAATGATGTCCGCGATCTGCCGAACCGAGCGTTTCTTGCCGACACCCACAAGCGAAGGGAATTCGGGGGGCGTACCCTTGAGATTCTCGCCGTGGCAGCTGGCGCACTGGCTCACGTAAAGCTCCCGGCTGGTCATTCGGCCCACCGCCCTGGCCCGCTCAACCAGCTTGACCACCCAGACCATCTCGTTCGAGTTGACGTAAAGGAACCCGGTTTCGGGGTCGAAGGCCACCCCGCCCCATTCACCTCCGCCGTCCATGCCGGGGAAGAGGATCGTGCCGGCCAGGCTGGGCGGATCAAAAGGACCACGGTTCCTCAGCGCACGCAGCTTGTTCAGCACCGCCTGGCGAGCCTCCGGGGTTCGATCCGTGACGAGGTCTTCGCCGAAACGCTGGCGCGCGAACGGGGGCGGCTGAAGGGGGAAGGGTTGCGTCCGGGCGGTCGACTCCCCGGGGACATCTGACTCGAGCACCTTGCGGTACTCGAGAGGAAAGAGCGACTGTCCCGTCTGCCGGTCGAAGACGAAAAGGAATCCGGACTTGGTAATCTGCGCGACGGCGTCGATCAGGCGCCCGTCCCTTCGCACCGTGACCAAGCTCGGCGGAGCGGGCAGATCCCGATCCCAGATGTCATGCTTCACCGTCTGAAAATGCCAGACGCGCTCTCCGGTATCAGCCTTGAGGGCGAGCAGGCAATTGGCGAAGAGGTTATCACCGGCGCGGTTTCCTCCGTAGAAGTCAAAAGCCGCCGAACCGGTGCCGGCAAACACCAGACCCCGCTTCTCGTCCAAGCTCAGGCCGCTCCAGTTGTTGGCGCCGCCGATGTGCTTCCACGCCTCTTTCGGCCACGTTTCATAGCCGAACTCACCGGGGCGGGGAATCGTGTGGAAGGACCATCGAAGCTTGCCGCTCCGCAAATCATACGCCCGGATGTCGCCGGGCGCGGCGGGCAAGTCCTCGCTGATGAGACTGCCGATGATTAGGAGATCCTTATACACAACACCTGGAGTGTTTGCCGAGACGCTCAGCGTCTCCGGGTCCCGCCCGAGCCCTTCGCGAAGATCGATCCGACCGCCCCGGCCGAAGCTGGCGATCGGTTTCCCACTGGTCGCATCGAGGGCGTACAGGTACTGGCGCGCGGCGAAATAGATCCGGCCCCCCCAATGCACGAGCCCACGGATTCTCGTTCTGCTCTTCACCTCGCGTCCCTCGTTCGGATCGAAAACCCAGACTCGCGTCCCCCTGGCCGCGTCAAGGGCGAAGACCCGAAGCTTGGGCGTTGTCGCGTAGAGCAGCCCGTTGACCACAATGGGGTTGCACTGCATTTCGGAATCCGGGAAAGCATCGCCCGTGTCGTAGCTCCAGGCCAGGCGCAGTTGTCCGACGTTGGCGCGGTTGATCTGGCTGAGCGTTGAATAGCGAATGCTCTCCGGTCCGCCGCCGTAGACACTCCACTCCCGGTAGCCGCTCCTTGGTATGTCACGGGCAGGTCCCGAAGCGATGGCCGTTGGGGCGAGGAAGGACACGAAGAGCTCGAACAGGAGGAGGGTAATCATCAGTTCCAGTCTAGGGTTTTGGAGGGCGAGGTTGTAGAGCGGAGAAAGCAGACAAGGAGAGGGGGAGACAAGGAGAGGGGGAGACAAGGAGAGGGGGAGACTGAACCACTTGCGCAGAGCTCGCCTCTTGGAGCGTGGACAGCTTGGTCTTGGAGCGCGGATCTTCCGTCCGCCCTCCCGCCCTCCCGCCCTCCGCGCCTTGTCTCCCTCTCTTAAAACTCCGCAATCCGCATTCCGCAATCCCCTCCCCCTCTCCTTGTCTCCCCCACTCCTTGTCTCCCCCACTCCTTGTCTCCCCCACTCCTTGTCTCCCCCACTGTGGTATTCTAGGTGAAGAAAAGGTGAATATGGA
>Ga0105104_10003152_pt1 | contig 11863 bp, 13 predicted proteins | sample PPLLaktember2015_3_FD_87034 | JGI IMG/M metagenome (GOLD analysis project Ga0105104, IMG submission 87034) | Freshwater sediment microbial communities from Prairie Pothole Lake near Jamestown, North Dakota, USA - PPLs Lake P7 Core (6) Depth... | ecosystem: Environmental > Aquatic > Freshwater >...
AGGCCGGCGTAGGGTCCGATGGCAGACGGAGGGGTCTGAAGGCGAACGTAGGGGCGAAGCATTCGGAAGGGGCCGAGGCTTAGGTAAACCAATTTGTTCTCCGAATGCTTCGCTACAACAATTGCGCGCCCCATCCATGCCCACCGCTCCCCCGCCCGCAGATCCCGGCGCAGTCCTGATGTCCTCGTCAGGGCGCAGTCCTGATGTCCTGGTCAGGGCGCAGTCCTGATGTCCTCGTCAGGGCGCAGTCCTGATGTCCTCGTCAGGGCGCAGTCCTGATGTAGTTGTCAGGGTGCCTTATTCGGGGCGTCCGCGGCGAGGGCGTGCACCGACGCAAACTCTCCTCTTCCTGGGAAGTACTCCAGGTATTATGCCTACGGTCGCAGGGAATGCAAGACAGTTTGCGCTATATGTTGAACAAACTGTCCAGTTTGTTCAGCGGCCGGTCTGGAATCCAGCCGATCCAGGCAGGATCAAGTAGGCTTGCAGCGGCGCAAACTAAAGTTTGCGCAACATGTAAAACAAACGGTTAGCCTGCCTTGCGACCGGAGGGAGAAGGGTTTGTTCCGCTGGCTCACCCGACTCATTATCCATATTCAATGGCCGGCTCGCCTCGTGCATACCCCCGCCGGCTGCAGGTCCTGCCCGAAGGGGGGCGGCTGAAGCCCTTGTTGCATCCTCGCCCCCTTACGTCTGTGCCCCTATGCGGACTGAGGCGAGGCAGGGAGAGGCGGGATCGTGGGGACAGCCACCGGGTCGACTTCTTCGATCAAGCGCCGCTCGCGAGCTGTAACGGCATGCGTGATAGCCAGGGCATTTCCTAACCCGGCGAGGTCTCCGGCCTGCAGTGGAGCGCCAAAGCGAACCTGCGCTCGTACGGGCCAGGCGGATGGAAACAGCACGTTGGATGCGATCTGGAGTGTGGCGGCCAACCGCTCACGGTCTTCCTCCCGGCGGCGGATGCTTAGCAGAGGATGGTGAAGTGCTCCCTCGGCCACGACGCCACTCACCAGGGCAGGCACCACCAGCGCCTGGGGAACCATACGCACAAATAAAGCGATGCTTTGCGACCAGTTTTCAAGGGATTGGACCGCGCCCGGCATCACAGCCGGGTCAGGCTCGATATGGCCGGCCGGGAAGGTCAGGACGGCGCCCCCCTCGCGCAAATGCCTGGAGATACCGCGTACGGCCTCGATGCGGCCTTCGGTCCCTTCGGGGATAAAGATCAGGTGGCGGCTGGTATGGGTCAGGGCGCGTAAAAAGGGGCGATCAAGGGCGACGATCTTCAAATCTGGCCGGCGGATCGCAGCGAACAGCGCAATGGTGTCGGTCAAGCCGGGGTGGTTGGAGAGGATCAAGAGCGGTCCGCTGGCGGGGATATACTCTCTCCCGCATACCTCGAGTCCTTTGACGAATCGAGCCAGGGTCTTCTCGGAGGCCTCAGCCAGACCGGTCTCCAGGATCCATCGATCGAAAGAAGCCATGCGCCTGGCGAACAGATATGCCACCGGGAATAAGATCCGCTGGAGAGGCCAGCGCAAGAATGGAAGGGACTGCACACCTAAAGCAGTGCAAAAATCGTCTACATTGATACGCGCCAATGCTTGAACCTGTGGTTGGTCTATCCACCCCATCAATTTGTAAATCTCCTCACCCCGGTTGAGAATAGGATTGGTGCCTATGGAGGAACATTCAGCAAACCAATCGGCGCATCCAAAAATATTTATGAATTTCTCTTTGAATGCATTCACATTTAACTACGTAGATTATAATAAATTAGATCTTTCAAGTCTAATATTATGTGCCCTGGTTAATTTTTGGAGGGGAAAGTATATGTACAGCGTAGCCGTCAAACGAGGTTTTATTGCCCAACATTTCCTGATTGGCGGAGATTGGGGAGCAGAGAACCAGCGACATTCGCATCATTATCAATTAGAGGTCCAGATCGATGGGACCGAATTGGATAAACATGGTTACCTGGTCGATATCACTCAGATCGAAAGTTACCTGGACCAACTGGTTAGCCACTTTAGCGACCAGACCCTAAACGAACTGCCAGAATTCAAAGACCTTAACCCATCCATCGAGCTTTTCGCGCGCATCCTTGGCCAGGCGCTGCACGAAGCCATGCAAGGAGTCGAGCTTCCCGGCGTAAGGCAAATTACAGTCCGCCTTTGGGAGCACGAAAACGCCTGGGCGGCATTCCGTATGGAGCGATAGTGCGCGTCGGACTGGTGATCTACGGCAGCCTGGAGACTGTCTCCGGGGGCTATTTGTACGATCGCAAGCTGGTCGAATACCTGCGCGCATGCGGCGACACGGTCGAGGTTATATCGCTGCCATGGCGCAGCTACCCACGTCACCTGGGGGATAACTTTTCACCGGAACTCCAGCGGCGGTTTAGAGAGCTGCGGTTGGATATCCTTTTAGAGGATGAGCTGAACCACCCTTCACTCATCTGGAGCAGGCGGGGGGAGAAAGCATACCCGGTGGTATCTATCGTCCACCACCTGCGCACCAGCGAGCAGCACCCCGGTTGGATCAAGCCCTTTTATCGGATTGTAGAAAGGGCTTATCTGCGTTCGGTAGATGGTTTTGTGTTCAACAGCCAGGCGACCCGGATTATGGTCGAGGATCAGATGCGCATCACCAGGCCAAACATCGTGGCTTACCCGGCCGGGAATGCCTATCCAGGAGCGCCTTCATCTGGAGATGTGCGTGCAAGAGCTTTTCAGCCGGGCCCTCTGCGACTGCTGTTTTTAGGGAACGTTATCCCGCGCAAAGGGCTGCACCGGCTGCTGGAAGCCATAGCTCGCCTACCTGGAGATGTCTGCCAGCTGAGTGTGGTAGGGAGGTGTGACATCGATCCCAGGTATTCCGCTCAAATCGTCCAGCGGGCAGGGCAGCCGGACCTGTCCGGAAAAGTAAGCCTGATGGGAAGACTGCCTGACAGTTGGATGCCCGCCGTCCTGGCCAGTCACCAGGTGGTGGTCGTGCCGTCTGACTATGAGGGGTTTGGGATCGTTTACCTGGAGGGGTTTGCCTTTGGGCTTCCGGCGATCGCTTCAGCGCAGGGTGGAGCGGTTGAACTGGTGGAACAAGACAAAACCGGGTACCTGGTCGATCCGGAAGATATGGCTGGCCTGGCAGAAGCCGTTGCCCAACTGGCGGCAGACCGGGAGAGGCTGGCGTACATGAGCCAGGCTGCACAGATCCGTTTCGCTGCCCATCCCACCTGGGAGGAGACGGGTGAAAAAATCCGCGATTTTCTGGTTAGTTTCGGAACATAATTGTAGTGCTTCCGCCGCAACCACCCAAGATGGGGTAAAATTGGGTGAGTTTGCAGGTGGAGGCCTTTTTGAAAAAATTTTTTCGGACTTATGCCAGCTTGATTGGCCTGGCCGTGCTCGTGGTGCTCATCGACCAGTTTACCAAGGCGCTGGTCCGCACGAACCTGGCGTTTGGGGAGATCTGGTCGCCGTGGGATTGGCTGACCCCCTACGCGCGGATCGTGCACTGGCAAAACACCGGGGCGGCTTTTGGGATTTTCCAAGGATTCAGCCTGGTATTCACCGTCCTGGCCATTCTGGTTTCACTGGCTATTTTTTATTACTATCCGCGTGTCCCGGCTGAGGATAAGACCCTGCGCCTTGCGATGAGTCTCCAGCTTGGCGGCGCGCTTGGCAACCTGGTCGACCGGGTGCTTCAAAATGGGCAGGTGACCGATTTTATATCGGTGGGAAATTTCGCGGTGTTTAACGTGGCCGATTCATCGATCAGCATTGGGGTGGTAGTGCTGCTGTTGGGGGTATGGTGGAAAGACCGCCAGGAGAAGAAACACCTGGCTGACTCCTCACCCGACGAGCCGCCGAAAACCCAAAGCGAGATCCGGGTGGAGGGAAGTGGGGGTGAGTGACCAGGTTATCACGTTTGAGTACAGCGGACCCAAAGGACAGCGGCTGGATAAATTCCTGGTAGGCTGCCTGCCAGAATTTTCTCGTACGCGCCTGCAAGGGTTGATCCGGGATGGTTTTATTCACGTGGATGGGAAAGCTGCCGATAAAGCCGGTCAGGAACTCGATACAGGCCAGACGGTTCTGGTGCGTATTCCCCCAGCCGAACCGGTGGACCTGGTTCCGGAAGATATTCCTTTACAGATCATCTATGAAAACCAGAACCTGGTGGTGATTAATAAACCGGCAGGAATGGTCGTCCACCCGGCCGCCGGGCATGCCAGCGGCACCCTGGTGCATGCCGTACTGGGTTATATGCCTGAGATCGAAGGGATCGGTGGTGAGCAGCGCCCGGGAGTAGTCCACCGGCTGGACAAAGACACATCCGGGCTGATCTTGCTGGCCAAGAACGACCGCGCCCACCGTTGGCTGCAGGACCAGTTCCGCCTGAGGCAGGTTCAAAAAACCTACCTGGCGCTGGTAGATGGCCGGCCGCCGACCCCGGAAGGGCGCATCGAAGCGCCCATCGGACGCAACCCGTCGCAACGCAAGCAGATGGCAGTTGTGCCGCTCGAAAAAGGCCGCCAGGCGGTGAGCGAGTATCACACCCTGGAATCTTTTCCACAGCATACCCTGCTCGAGGTGCACCCTGAGACCGGCCGTACACACCAGATCCGCCTGCATCTGGCGTTTATCGGCTGCCCGATCGTAGGCGACAGCATCTACGGACGAAAGAAAGCGACCTTGACGATCGAGCGGCATTTTTTGCACGCCGCCCGGCTGACCATTACCCTCCCAGGCGAACCCAAACCCCGCGTGTTCGATGCGCCGCTGCCCGAGGATTTACAAAGGGTGCTCGCGGCGTTACGTAGAACTTAATTTCAATTACCAGGCACCTGGATCCGCATCCCATTTGCAGGAGTCAACCAATGGACCTCATCGACCTTCGCTCCGATACTGTCACCCATCCCACGCCCGCGATGCGTAAGGCAATGGCCAACGCGGTCGTTGGCGATGATGTTTTTGGCGACGACCCAACCGTGAATGAGTTACAAGAAAAAGCGGCCTCTTTGGTGGGAAAAGAGGCCGGTCTGTTTGTGCCTTCCGGGACGATGGGCAACCTGGCTGCTGTACTGGCCCACTGCGGGCGAGGGGATGAGGCCATCCTGGGGAACCAGAGCCATACCTTCCTGTACGAGGCAGGGGGGATTGCGGCTCTGGGTGGAGTACATCCTTTCCCGATCCCAAACCAGCCGGATGGGACGCTTTCACTGGCCGATATCCAGGCATCCATCCGGGTCGACGACCCACATTACCCGGTGACCCGGCTGGTCCTCTTGGAAAATACTCAGAACCGCTGCGGAGGTGTTCCGATCAGCCTGGAATATACCCAGTCGGTAGGCGAAATGACCCGGCAGCGCGGTCTCAAACTTCATTTGGATGGGGCGCGGCTGTTCAACGCGGCAGTCGCTCTGGAAGTGCCCGCCGCGCAGTTGGCCGAGCCAGCTGATTCGGTTACTTTTTGCCTGAGCAAAGCACTATGCGCCCCGGTGGGATCGGTTTTGTGTGGCACCCGTGACTTTATCTACCGCGCCCGGCGGATCCGCAAACAATTGGGTGGTGGAATGCGCCAGGCCGGAATCCTCGCAGCGGCGGGGATCGTTGCCCTGGATGAAATGATCGAGCGCCTGGCGGAAGACCACTACCGGGCGGGTCTGCTGGCCACAGGTTTGGCCAAGATCCCGGGGATGATTCTGGATGCTGGTACGCCCGCCACGAATATGGTATTTGTGTCGATTGATGCGGATCAGTTTATCACTGCTTCACAGGCAGCGGCTCGCCTGGCGGATGAAGGGATCCGCGTCCAGGTGGTCGGACCACGCCGCTTCCGGCTGGTCGTCCATTATTGGATCGATGAGAAAGCCATTGGCAGGACCGTGGAAACTTTTGCAAGGGTAATGAAAGGGTAACCAATTGTCCAGCCGTGAAACAAGGCCGCGAATATCTGTTATAATTTTAGTAGTCGTGGCGTCGCGAATCTTAACCACTTTGAGTTGATATCAAAGGGAAGACCTGGGGGACTTTTCATACCAGGGATTAACCGGCGCAGGATCATCTCTTCGGATCCTGTCTTCTTATTAACTCAAAAACTGCGGAGCAGGGATGCAGGATACATTTCGTTTGGATGAAATTGACCAGGTGGCTCAGGCTGTCCGGGCCAGACTATCTTCACAGCCCAAAGTCGGCCTGATTCTGGGTTCCGGACTGGGCGGTCTTGCGGATGCCGTTGAACAACCGGAGATCATCCCGACCAGCGATATCCCTGGCTGGCCGGTCTCGACCGTCCAGGGACACCAGGGAAAATTGGTAGCCGGCAGCCTGGAAGGCGTCCCGGTACTGGTTCTTCAGGGACGGGTGCATTATTATGAGGGTTACAGCATGGCCCAGGTCGCCCTGCCTGTGCGGGTGATGCAGCGGCTGGGTTTGGACACCTTGATCGTAACTAACGCAGCCGGCGCGATCCACCCGGATTTCGAGCCTGGGAACCTGATGTTGATCACCGACCAGCTCAACCTGATCGGAATGGCCGGCCTCAACCCCCTGCGCGGCCCCAACCTGGATGAACTGGGACCCCGTTTTCCGGACATGAGCCAGCCCTACGACCGTGGCCTGATCGAGATGGCGCGCAAAACAGCTCAGGAGAACGGGCTCAACCTGAGAGAAGGGGTATATGTCTGCCTGGCAGGACCTTCTTTCGAATCGCCAGCAGACCTGCGTTTCCTACGCGCCATCGGGGCGGACGCAGTCGGTATGTCGACGGTCCCTGAGGTAATTGCTGCCCGGCATGGTGGTATGCGTGTTTTAGGGATCTCGGGGATCAGTAACAAAGCTAACCTGGACGGAAATACAGTCACTACCCATGAAGAGGTTCTGGAAGCAGGCCGGATAATCGTCCCACAGTTGACGCGCCTGGTTCGAGGTGTACTGAAAAAAATATCAAAAGAGGCTGCAAGGTAGAAACCTGTACCTTATACCAACCGAATAGTACCTTCCCTGGATCTTTCCGGGGATCTTGTAAGTTACCGAATTGACGGTATGAACGAGATTTTACGTTTTCTCAAAACCTACGAAGTATGGGTTTATGTGCTTCTGGGTCTGGTGGGGCTCGTGTATGTACGGAAGCTGATTCTGGCGTTGATCGAATGGCGGGGAGCGATATTTGGCCTGGAACGAGAAAATGCGCAACGGAGACTTAGCGAAGCGACCAGTATGATCATTTTATTGTTCCTGCTAGCCGCCGGGCAGTTTTTATTGGTTTCTTTTGTCTCACCCAGTCTACCGGATGTTCAGGCGTTGGCTACACCCACGCTGAATATCCTGGCGACCCAGACGGCTACTCTGCCGGTTGGAACTCCCGCCTCCTTAAGCGAAACCCTACTACCGGGAACCACATTGCAACCTGTCACACAATCCAGCACAGGTTGTATCGCCGATCAGCTTGAATTTACCTTTCCGGAAAGCGGCAATGAAATCAAAGGCATGGCGGAATTGAAGGGAACGGTTAGCGTCGAGGACTTTGGTTTTTACAAATATGAATATACCCAACCGGGGAGCAGCACGTGGTTGACGATTGCTGCTGGGAACAGCACGATCCTGGATGGCATACTCGGAGTTTGGGATACCAGTCAACTCATTCCCGGCGATTACCTGCTCAGGCTGGTGGTAACCGATCACCAGGGGCAGGAGCTTTCGCCTTGTGTAATCCCCATCCGGGTTGCCGCACCCTGACAGGAGTATCGAATGCCACAAATTGAGATCCGTCACGCGAACCCCGCCGACATACCAGGACTGATCGAGATCGATCATGGATTTAAGAGCAATTACGTCTGGCAAATGGACTTGATCCCCGATGATGGACAACTGGCCGTCCATTTTCGCGAGATCCGTTTGCCAAGGCCGGTCCGGGTGGAATATCCGCGAATGTATCGCAGATTGGCCGAGGATTGGAACCACCGTTCAGCCGTCCTGGTGGGGACGATCGAAGGGCAGCCGGCCGGTTATATCAGCCTGTCCGAAGAGCTTTCTCCAACCACGGCCTGGGTGACTGATCTGGTGGTGGCTCCTGATGCCCGGCGACAGGGAATTGCTACTGCGCTGGTCCTGGCAGGCCAGGAATGGGCCGGCCAGCGGCGGGACCGGCGCATGATCCTCGAAATGCAATCCAAGAATATCCCTGCCATCCGGCTTGCACAGAAATTGGGCTATGAATTTTGCGGGTACAACGATCACTATTATTCGAACCAGGATATTGCCCTTTTCTTTGCCCAATATCTCCGCTGAAACCGGCAAATCTATTTGGGCGCACAGCGCCTTATTTTATTAGCGATCGATAGGCTGTAAATGTAGAAGGTAGTTATGGTAGGCAGTTGGCACAACGCTCTGCTCCTGGGTCTGGAGACGATCAACCAGATCCTGGCGGCGGGGATCGCGATTACCGCGTTCTCTCTCCTCTTATATGCGCTTACGTTCAACCTGCGAGACCGAGTTGCGCGGTCATTTGCGATGATTTTGTTGTGTGTGGTGGTCGTATTTGCTGGGGAGGCGATCGGCAGCACGGTTGGGGTAGACTGGCAGATCGATTTCTGGCTGCGCTTCCAATGGATTGGGATCCTCTTTCTTCCTCCCGCCTACCTGCATTTTTCAGATGCCCTGCTGTCTACAACGGGGAAACCCAGCCGGGGCCGCCGGCGCTGGTTGGTTCGGGTAACCTATCTATTTTCCTTTATCGCTGTCCTCCTGATCCCTTTCTCGGATTGGATGGGTCCAATGGTGTTGGATTCCGGGCCGGCCCCATATCTGAAAAGGACGCTGGCAACCGAAGCATTTACCCTGTATTATGCGGTTGCGATGCTGCTCTCCTGGTTCAATTTTATCCGTGCCTACCAGCGCACCATCACTGCCACAGGGCGGCGCCGGATGGCTTATCTCTTGATCGGGGCCACCGCTCCAGCTCTGGGATCTTTCCCTTATCTGATGTTTGGTTCCGGCCTGGTCAGCCAGTTCCCACTGGTATTCTGGGCGCTTTCATTCCTGAGCAATCTGCTGGTGGGCGGTTTGGTGATCGTCATGGCCTACGCGGTTGCTTTCTTCGGGGTAGCCTGGCCCGATCGGGTGGTAAAAAGCCGGCTGTTCAAATGGTTGATGCGCGGACCGGTGACCGCCTGCCTGGTCCTGTCGCTTACCACCCTGACCCGCCGGGCAGGGGCCGTAGCCGGCTTCCCGTACACGGCGATGGTTCCCATCGTTATGGTTGCCTCGATCCTGCTCTTCGAGTATCTGATCACCTTATTTGCGCCGTTATGGGAACGCTGGTTGTTTTTTGGCAAGGAACGCGGGGATATCAATCTGCTGCGCAGCCTGGAAGATCGCTTGCTAACCCAGGATGACCTGCGCCAGTTTGTTGAGAACGTGTTGGCGGCGGTTTGCGACCGGCTCCAATCCTCCAGCGCCTTTGTGGCCGCCCTGAACGGAGCGGGTATGGAAATGGTTGTGCAGGTAGGGCGCGACCGGCTGTCTGAGGATGAGGATGCTTCGCAAGAAATCTTTCATGTGGTATCTCAAAATATCGAGGTAGACTACCTGTTTGCCTGGAATGGGTATTACTTAATCCCGCTGCGCGAACTGGCTGAAGAAGGCAATGAGGACGAGCATCTGTTAGGTGTGCTGGGTGTGGTCAAACCGGCAGGCGAAGAGCTGGATGATGAGCAAATTTCAGCTCTCATTACGCTAAGTCAGCGGGTAGCCCTGGCGTTACAAGACCGAAAACTTCAGCAAAAGCTGTTCTTATCTTTGCACGCCCTGCAACCCCAGGTAGAATTAATCCAGCGCCTGCGTGCGGCTGCTCGTTACGATGGTTCAGCTGTTTTACTGGGTGATACGGATCTTCCGCCGGGTGACCTGGTTCAATGGGTCAAGGAAGCCCTTACGCATTATTGGGGCGGCCCAAAGCTGACCGAAAGTCCATTGCTACAGCTTCAAGTAGTCCAGGGAGCGCTGAAAGAGCATGATGGGAACAGCGCCAATGCCCTCAGGGCAATTCTGCGGCAGGCCATCGAAGAAGTAAAACCCGAGGGCGAAAGGCGCTTCACTGGTGAGTGGATCCTGTATAATATCCTTGAGATGAAATTCATGGAAGGCAGAAAAGTTCGAGAGATCGCAATGCGTCTGGCCATGTCTGAGGCCGATCTGTACCGCAAGCAACGGGTAGCCATTGAAGCTGTGACGCGGGCGATCATGGAAATGGAAGAACAGGTTCGTGAGGAAATTGCCCATCCTTGATCGTGAGATCTATCTGGGCATTTAGCAATTTGGCAGTCCATTTTAATCGTGATCTAGACTAACATCGTAGGGGAGGTGGGTTGTATGCTAACCAAACGGAAAAGCCCTGGCATTGGAGAAGAGGAGCTACAGCCTCCTGATGAAGGCTGGTGGGCATCCGTGCTGGCAGATGAAGATGGTTACCTGGCCGCTCAACGCGACCCGGGAGCTAAATCTGGGGGCCAGCCCGCACACATGCTTGTCGATTGGGATAGTGTGCGCACTTTATTTGATCAGGATGAGATCGTTAATTTGCAGGTTCACGGCTATAACAGGGGGGGGCTCCTGGTAGCCGGTGAAGGTCTGCAAGGGTTTGTCCCGATCTCGCACCTGGTCGATATGCCAAACGGAGTCGACGAAGAGGAGCGCAAGCGGATTCTCGTGGGTTACGTTGGCCGCAGTTTGGACCTGAAGGTAATCGAATGTGAGCCCGATCAAGAACGCGTGGTATTCTCGGAGCGAGCAGCCCTGGCGGGTGAAGGGCGCCGTAAGTCGTTATTCCAGGAACTCAAACCTGGCGATACAGTATCAGGCAGCGTGACCAATGTGACCGATTTCGGTGTGTTTGTCGATCTGGGTGGACTGGAAGGCTTGATCCATGTGTCTGAACTCTCGTGGGGCCGCGTCCAACACCCAAGCGACGTGTTACAGATAGGTGAAGAAGTTCGGGCGCTGGTCCTGCAGGTATCTGAGGAGAACGGGCGTGTCGCTCTCAGTTTAAAACGCCTGACTTCCAACCCATGGGAAACACTGATCGAGCGCTACTCAACCGGAGACGAAGTCTCGGCGGTGATTACCGGGATTGCACGGTTCGGAGCGTTCGCCCGCCTGGAAGAAGGCATCGAGGGTTTGATCCATATCTCTTCGATGAGCGGCATCCCGAACTGTCACGATATTGGCAATGTGCTCAAGGCGGGGATGCATGTCCGGGTACGAATTTTACATATGGAGGCCGAAAAGCGGCGGCTTGGATTGAGCCTGGTAGCTTGTGAGTAATCTGGATGGCGGAAGCAAAAAAAGGGACCCCCAAAAACCGTAACGGCGGAGCCACGAAGCCGCCCCTTCAGCCGTCCATTTCTCCAATCGATACTGGTCTGGATCTGATCGCCAGCCTGACCACCCGATTCGGCCGGTTCGGTTGGGATGCTTTGGGTGTAGTCCTCCTCGCGGTGTCATTGCTGACCTTATTGGCGTTCTTCAATTTAACCCAAGGGACGATCTTGAGCCCCTGGGTTAAATTTTTAAAACAGTGGTTTGGATGGGGCAGCTTTCTGGTGATCCTTTCCACCGGGATTACCGGGCTGATTGCGCTGCGGCGGCGTCAGTCGCAAGGGGAGAATTTCCACTTCTCGTTGGGGAAGATCGTAGCCCTGGAGGCGGCGGCGTTTATCATCCTGGCGCTGCTGGCCGTAATGGGTGGTGATTCTCTGGAACGGGCTGTAGCCGGTTTGGATGGGGGTAGGCTCGGCTGGGGTTTAGCCCAATTTCCGCTCATGTTGGGTCTGAGCCCAACGATCCGGACGATCTTGCTG
>Ga0105104_10003154_pt1 | contig 11860 bp, 12 predicted proteins | sample PPLLaktember2015_3_FD_87034 | JGI IMG/M metagenome (GOLD analysis project Ga0105104, IMG submission 87034) | Freshwater sediment microbial communities from Prairie Pothole Lake near Jamestown, North Dakota, USA - PPLs Lake P7 Core (6) Depth... | ecosystem: Environmental > Aquatic > Freshwater >...
ACGAATCCCTCCTGCAGCGTTTTGGCCGAAGTCACCTGGAAGTAGGTTTTCGGCGCATTTTCCAGCTTCCTTGTCAGCAATAACGCGTCATCTATACTGTCTTCTATCACTAATAGTTTTATTTTTTTCTTATCCATTTTAAATACTCCTCTTGGAGCATTCGCCAGAGGTGCGGGCCGCGTCTTAACGGTTAATGGGAGGCGGTTCATTGATGAGCAGCCAGTATAGCCCGATATTCTTTACCGCCTCTACGAACTGGTTAAAATCTACCGGTTTACGTACATAGCTGTTGGCGCCGTTCTTGTAGCCGGTCATCAGGTCTGTTTCCTCTTTGGATGAGGTAAGAATGACTACCGGCAGGAGCTTGGTCTTGGTAGCTGCGCGCAGCTCTTCTAAAACCTGGAGCCCGTTCATCTTGGGCAGTTTTAAGTCCAGTAATATCAATCTCGGCAAGTCATTGGTATCTCTATCGCTATACATGCCGCGGCAGAAAAGATAATCCAGGGCTTCTATGCCGTCATGGACAACTGCCATTTTGTTGGCGATGTTGTTCTTGCGGAACGCCCGCATTGTCAGCTCCACATCGTCAGGGTTATCCTCTACCAGCATTATTGTGCCGTCTATCATGGCCATTTCGTTCTCCTTCATCGTTACCTCATCCATTTCAGGATAAAGTGAAATAGAATGCCGCCCCTTTACCTACCGCGGCTTCTGCCCGTATAGTTCCGCCGTGGCGGTTGATGATACGCTGTACGGTAGCCAGCCCTATCCCGGTGCCGGGGAAATCCGCCGTGTCATGGAGGCGCTGGAAAGCTCCGAAGAGCTTATCCTTAAAGGCCATATCAAAACCGGCGCCGTTATCTTTAATAAAGAAGGTCGGCTCTTTACCGTTATCTGATAAACCAAACTCTATCCGGGCTTCCGCGACCTTGCCGGTAAATTTCCACGCATTCCCGAGCATGTTTTCCATCAATACCCTCAACATTTGCGGATCGCCTTTAGCGCTCAGGCCGTGATGGATGACGAATTCCGCTGTACGTTCAGGGTGGGTCTCCTGCAGCCTGCCGGATATTTCCTGTGCCAGGGCGGATAAGTCCACTGTTTCATGGCGCATCTCGCTCCTGGTAAGACGGGATAATTTCAGCAGCCCGTCTATGAGGTCGCCCATTTTCTGGGATGCATGGCGCAGGCGGTTCAAATAGTCTTTGGCCGTTTCATCCAGTTGCGGCGCATAATCTTCCAGCAACGCCTGGCTGAAACCATCGATACTCCGCAGTGGCGAACGCAGGTCATGAGAAACGGAATAGCTGAAGCTTTCCAATTCCTTATTGGTTGACTTTAGACGGGCGCTGGAAAGTTCCAGTTCCACCATAGCTTCTTTCAATTTTTCTTCTGCCTGCTTACGGTCGGTAACATCCCGGCAGACACAGAAGATCAGTTTCTGCCCCGCGAATAAAGCGCCGTTGGTGCTGATTTCGACGTTATACGTACTGCCATCTTTGCGGCGGTGTTGCGTCTCAAAATGGTCACCGGCTTCATCAACTGTACGTATCATTTCCGTCAACCGTTCGCGCGATTGCAGGTATTCCCACTCCCATACGTGGAGCTGCTTCATTTCCACCTGGGTGTAACCGAGCATTTCCGCAAACCGGCGGTTGGCTTCATACACCCCGCCATTCACATCAAGAACAACGATGCCATCGCTTGATTGATCGATAAGAATACGTCTCCGGATAGATTCATCAGCCAGCGATTCCTCCATGCGTTTGCGTTCGGTGATATTATTACTGATAGTAATCATGCAGGGTTCACCTTTGATTCCAATGATGTCAGCGGAGAGCAGCACGGTTAGCGCTTCACCGGATTTTGTCCTTGCGGCATATTCTATGTTGGAAATACCGCCCTGCTCTTTGATCATCCGGATTATCTCTTCGCGTCTACCCGGGGCTTCCCAGAGATGTAATTCATCTACAGTATGGCCGATTACCTCCTCACGGGTGTACCCTTTTTCGCGGCAGAAACTTTCATTAACATCAAGAAATACGCCGTCCTCAACCCTGGAGATGGAAACAGCTTCCGGAATGGCATGAAAGGCCCTGGAGAATTTTTCTTCTGATTCCCGCAGCGCCTGTTCCATACGCCGGCGTTCTGTAATGTTTGTACTGATACTTATCATGCATGGTTCTCCGTGGATATCTATAATATCCGCCGAGAACAGGACTGCTTGCGGCCTGCCGGTTCTAGGTTCCAGCGATAGTTCCTCATTGGTAATCGGGCCTTGTTCCCTTATTCGTTTGATGAAGTTTTCCCGCTGGCCGGGTTTCTCGAAGAGCTTTAATTCTTGTTGGCCATGCCCGACGATCTGTTCACGCGTAAGCCCGATAGAGCGGCAAAAGTTATCATTCACGTCCACAAACACCCCGTCACTCACCCTGGAGATGGCAATAGAGTCGGGGATGGCCTTGAACGCCTTGGAAAACTTTTCCTCAGATTCCCGCAGCGCCTGTTCCATGTCTTTGATATCGGTAATGTCTATCCCGATACTTAACATGCATGTTTTGCCGTTAAAGATAACCGTCTCTGCAGACATCAAGACGTTGCGTATCTGGCCTGTTTTTTGTCGTAAAAGGAACCCTTCATTTTTAAAGCGGCCGCCATTTTCCATCAATTGCGTCATACGGCCGCGGTCTTCTGTATTCACCCAGATATCCATTTCTCTAGATGAATGGCCAATAACCTCTTCCCGGCCGTATCCGTTAAGGGCCAGGAAGCTGTCATTCACTTCCATGAATATGCCGCCTTCAAGAGTAGCGATTGCCACGGCATCCGGTATCGTATGGAAAGCTTTATTGAATTTTTCTTCAGACTCTTTCAGGGCTTTTTCAGTGTTTTTGCGGTCGGTGATATCGGTCCCGATCGCTATGACATGAGTTTCACCGCCGATCGTGATCGTTTCCCCTGAAACAAGTGCATAATGCAGTTCGCCGGAGGGATCTTTTATTTCAAGCTCTCTATTTTGGACGGGTTCATTCCTCCGCAGCGATTCCAATATAAGGTCGCGTTTATCAAATTGGTCCCACAGCCCCAACTCTACGGCACTATGCCCTATCACATCATTACGGTTAAGCCCGTTATGGCGGCAATAATTGTTATTAACATCTGTAAACACGCCGTCCTTTAACCTGGAGATTGAAATAGCCTGCGGTATGGCATGAAAAGCGCGGGAGAATTTTTCCTCGGATTCCCGCAGCGCTTGCTCCATCCGCTTGCGGTCTGTAATATCCGTACTAATGGAGATCATGCACGGTTTACCGCCGATATCTACAATATCTGCAGAGAATAAAGTTACCCTCGGATTATCTGATTGCGGGTTTACTATGAGTTCCTTATTATAAATGCCGTGCTGCGCTTTTATTTGGGCTATGATCTCTTCGCGCCGTTCTTTATGAGGTTCATACAACCCAAGTTCCCTGGCGGAATGGCCTATTACCTGTTCGCGGGGAAGTCCGGTAACATTACAGAATGTTTCATTAGCTTCCAGAATCACGCCGTCTTCTACGCGGGAGATGGAAATTGATTCCGGGATGACCTTGAAGGCTTTGGAGAATCTCTCTTCAGATTCACGGAGCGCCTGTTCCATCCGCTTGCGCCCGGTGATATCCATATTTGTAGAGATCAAGCAGGGCGTTCCGCCGATTTCGATGATCTCCGTAGTGAACAAAATCGTCCGGGGATTTTCAGATCCCGGGCCGGTAATAAGTTCTTCATTAAAAATACCGCGCTGTTCCTTAATGGTTTTTATGATTTTTTCACGCTGCCCCGGATTAGAGTCAAAAAGCCCTATTTCCTCACCGGTATGGCCGATTAACTCTTCACGGGTACGCCCTGTGAAACGGCAAAATGATTCATTGGCGTCCAGGAAAACGCCGTCTTCAACACGGGAGATGGAAATTGCTTCCGGTATAACGCTAAAAGCTTTGGAGAATCTCTCTTCTGACTCTTTTAATGTCTGCTCATTCCGTTTTTGCCCGGTGATATCTGTAACCACGGCCAGGATGCATTGTTCGCCGTTAATATCTATAGGCTCGGCAGAATATAATTCCGTCAATATCTCACCGGATTTGATACGGAATTTAAATTCCTCGTTATAGACGCGGCCCTTTTCTTTCAGCATTGCCAGCATTCTTTCACGGTCTGCCGGGTTAACCCAGACATTTTTTCCCAGAGAAGTTTGCCCCATGGCTTCTTCGCGCGTATATCCGGATATCCGGGTATAACTATCGTTAACATCTATAACCATTCCATCTTTCATCCGTGTAATAATTATCTGCTGCGGGCTTAGACGGAAGACTTTGGCTAATTGTTGTTCGTATTGATTCAGCGCTTTTTCTGTACGCCTGAAATCCGTCATATCACGCAAGATTGTCTGGCTGTAAGTTTTCCCGGCCAGGTTAACAACTTTAGTCGATATATTTACGGGTATTTGCTTACCGTCGGCGCGTTTAATAGTAGTATCATCCTTAAAAAGGTTTACTTTTTGAGGACGGGCGGTAGTAAAGTTATTTTTTCCTGGTTTATCATCGGCAAATATCAATGTATTACTCATCCCGATGATTTTTTCTTTGGGTAAACCCAATAGATCGGCTCCGGCATAATTAACATCGATGATATTCCCGTTATGGATATCTGAAATTATTATGGCATCCTGGGCATATTCAAAAAGATTGCGGTATTTTTCTTCTGATTCCTTGAGGATTTGCTCGACCGTTTGCCTTGCCGTTGACTGATTTTCAGCCTTGACGGCCGCTGGCCGGGTTATATGCCGGGCTAAATCAGCGGCCGTCTTTACGATATTCCTCTTAGGTTTTGTTGAAACCCGTTTTATAGTAGCCATGACCCTTCTCCTCGCGGACCACCGGTATTACTACCGGGCAATTTTTCTAAGGTTATCGTTAACTTGTTACCTTAACTTGTCACTGTCTCTTTGTACGTTAATATCCCGTAGTTACCGGTGTGACCAGCCCTGTTGTTGAGCAGGAATACGTGCCCTTGGTGGTGGCGGTGCGCAGGTAGTTGGGATACAGCGGAGTCCCGGAAGGGAAGGCTGCCATGTCAGCGGTAGTTGCGGTTGCCTCGACTGTAGTGATGTGTGTCTTGGCCATCATCGTGTCCATGGCAGTTTGAATGGTGACGAGCTCTGCCTTGGCGCCCTCGGCTTGTCCCTCGCCCGCCAGCCCGACGACATTAGGCAGCACCACCGCGGTTAATACACCCAGTATCGCCACAACGATGAGCAGTTCGACCAATGTAAAACCTTTTGAGTTCCTGTTAAGTTTCATTAACTTCCTCCAGTGCTTTTTTTATTTCTGATTCATGTAACCAATAAGGTTTCAATGTATTTGCCGGTCATCTCATAATCCCTGCCTCCCTTTTAAAATATGACGGGTAGTGGTCTTTCTTAGTGGTCATGATTGTGATGGGCTTCTGCAGGCATGTGATATTTAGCCAGGAAACCATCGAAGTCTTCTCTATCAATCCTGAAGTGCCCGCCGGGCAGCCTGAAAGCTGGAAGTTGTCCGGTGCTTATCCAGCGCAGCACTGTCGTATTACTAACCCCGCAGCGCTTGGCGATAAATCCTACGGATATATATTCCGGGATCCATTGTTCCGATGTTCTCTCCAAGTTAGTCTCCTGATCGAGTTATTACGCGGGCCGGTCCTTTACCGGAGAGTACTGCCGCAGCATTTTCAGCGCTAGCAGTGTTTGTTATGTTTGAAGTATATGATGCGATTGTCACAGTTTAATCACATTGTGTAGCAAATGATTCACAGATAAGTCACAAGACATGTCACAAAGGCCGGATTAATTGTAACGTGAGATGGAAATGTTATTGAGGATGTGATGTTGGCGGGTAACAGACGCTAACTATGGAAATAAAAAAGACCGGCTCCCTGTAAATATAGAACAGACAGGGGCCGGTCTCTGATTGAGGAGGCGGAATTTATTAAGCTGTGCAGTCAGCAGTAATCATTAATTGTACTGGCATTACTCACTGGTTCTTAGAGGTATCTTGTGTTTGACGGCAAAGCTGTAAAAATCATCCCGATGGATGCGGTTCTGGCCGCCGGGTAATCTAAAAGAAGTCAGGTTGCCTTTTTCGATCCATCTTAATACGGTTACTTTGCTTACGCCGCAATGCCTGGCAACGGCTCCGGTGGTAAGGTACTGCGGATAGTAATTTTCTATAGTAGTCAAGTGTCCCTCCTTTTATGAAGAACGTAAGCAGTTTACCGCCTGTTTGACCCTGAAAATGTTATGATGTTCACAGCGTTAACCGTCTTAACGAACTTTCTGTTATTACTCTAGTACACCGGGTTAACAGAAATATCACAAAAACAGGGAAAAATAACACAAAAAAGTCACAAAAGTAATAAAGGTAAATAAGGGCAATAGCGATAACCCCGGGCATATATCACGAAAATAGAGATGGGGCAGCTTCGTTTACCAGTAGCTGTTATCCCGTTTGCCGTTAACGTAAGGGTTATCCCGGCGTTCGGCCCCAATCGTTGTTTCACGGCCGTGGCCGGCGTAAATTACCGTTTCATCCGGAAGGTGCATTAATTTAGTATGGATACTGTTGAGTAGCTGGCTGCGGCTGCTGCCCGGCATCATTGTCGTGCCGATACCCCGCCGGAAGATCGTATCTCCGGTAAAAACCTTCCCCGGCGTATACAGGGAAATGCTGCCGGGCGTATGGCCGGGGGTGTGGATTACTTTCAGGCTTAACCCTTCGATAGTCAGACAATCTCCTTCGTGGAGCAGCCTGTCCGGCGGGTGGGGTGTTTTGTAAGAAATACCGAATTGCGAGCTATAAGAGCCGAGACCCTCCAGGAAATCCGCATCGGAATTATGTATGGCGACTTCAGCGCCGGTCTTGCCCTGTATATCGTATAGTGCGGCGATATGGTCTGAATGGCCGTGGGTCAGTATGATCAGTTTGATATCCAGGCCGGATTCATCTATCGCCCGGGATATTTCCTCGCCGTTGCCGCCGGGATCCAGTACCAGGCCTTCACCGGAGCTTTCCACCCCGACGATCCAGCAATTAGCGGAAAGGGAACCGACGACTAACCTTTTGATAAATAGTTTCTCATCCATCGTAAAATTACAGGTTGATACTGAATAGGACTCCTATTATCAACATAGCAAAGCGCTGTGAAATAGGCAAGCGGACATAATCAAAGGAAGCGGAAAGGTTGGAGAGCTATGCTGCGGTCAGGCTTTAACCAGGAATAGGGGGGAATTTCCATCCAGCAGGATTTTTTGGGCGACGCTGCCCAGTGAAAACATGTTTATGGGTGTTTGCCCGTGTGTCGTCATGGCTATGAGGTCCGTGGCGGTTTCATCGGCATAATCCATGATCTGTTCCGCTGCGGAGCCTACTCTGACTTCATAACCGGCGGTCACATTCTGGCTTGCCAGGTTATCGCACCAGTGCCGGAGATAGTTTTCAGCTTCAACAAAATTGTTTTCTGCCTTGTGGATTACCCGGAGAAGCGTTAACTCCATTTCCAGGTTACGGGCAATATCTGAAATATACGGCAGGACAGATTCGCTCTGGCTTGAGCCGTCTAGCGGCACCAGGCCTTTCTTTAAAATGCGTTTTGCCCGCACTTCCGGGTGGGCGCCTTTCGCCCGTACCAGCAGCAGCGGTTGTTTGGAAGTTGCCCTTACCACTTTGTCCGCTACGCTCCCGATCGCCCAGCGGGATATACCGGAGCGGCCGTGGGTCGCCATGACAATCAGGCAGGGGTAACCTTTATCGGCATAGTTTAAAATGCCTTCGGCGGGATTGCCGGTACGTGTGGCGGTAGAGATATTTACTTCGCAGTCCCGGTGGTTACCGATGTATTTTTTAACATGGATTTTGGTAGAGGTTACCATCTTTTTGGAATACGTGATGTGATTTTGTACATCCTTTGATTCTTCTGAAGGCAGGACGGTCAGCAAAACCATGTCTGAACCCATTTTGCCCGCAATTTCCTCCGCATAAGGCAAAGCTACTTCAGCCAGCGGGGAACAATCTAAAGGAACAACTACTTTAGTGTACATAAAACAGAAAATCCTTGTATTGAACCGTTATAATGTGTGCTTTTGAGCGGTCAGGAAACCGGAGTAAAAGAAGGGTGTGCCGGTACGCGCGCCGGCTGGCGGGCCAGCGGGCGCTGGGAAAGAGCATTTATTCTTGCCAGTAATTCCATCGGGCCGAAAGGCTTCCTGATAAAGAAGTCTACCCCGGATTCAATAGCTCTGACGCAGGTTTCAGCACTGGCGCCGGGACTGATAACAATAAAGGGACAAGCCGTCAGATCACGGATTTTCCTGTACATCATCCAGTTATCGGCGGTTGCATTTCCCACCATGATTACCAGGTCGTGGGTTTGAGAGCCAAGCAGGTTTATACCGGACCCGGTATCATATACCTCGTTTATATCATATCCGGCGCTGCTTAGCAGTTTAGGTATAAAGGAAGCATTGCCTGAATTGTTTACGAATAATACTCTTTTAACCATTTGAACACTTCTCGTTTAATATACAAAGCTTAATATAATTACCAATGCTTGGAAAGCAATAAAACTTTCATTTTGGGTAGGGGATAACACTCATTGTGGAGTACCCTTATAATAATTGGGGATTAACCCTTACACAAATTAGTATCAGCTATTCAAGAAAAAAACCATTATAACTATTACTATAGTACTATGCCCGGCGGGACGGTATTCCGCGGACTATTTTTCCGTGGATTTTATCCCCTGTAGCATTCAGGCGCGCAGGGTTCCACGGAATTTTCCCCGGTGGAGATACAGAATGGCACAAAACAAACAAACAGCCGGGTTTTTAGTTTCGGTCTTTATCGTATTGGGGATTTTGGGCCTCTTGTGCGCCATCGCGGTACCGCATGCCAATGAAATGGTTTACGCCTCAAAAGCAACGGAGCGGGAAACTGCTTTATTGAGAATCCAAAACGCGGTTACGGAAATGCTGCGCCAGAGCCCCTGCGGCGCCCTGGAAGCGATAGGGCCGGTCACGGATTTAAACATGGTAAAGACGGCGGATGCCGACCCGTTGGCATTGTCCGATTATCTCCCCGATGATAAATCCGGTTATCTTGTGCCGGAGTGCAAATACAGCTTTACCGCGGACGGTACCGTAATCCAGTTCACGGACTAACTAATTGCTTCTTTATACCTAGTCGTCGTAGGGTTCCGGCGGCGGCGGCCCCATGACGTTGATGCGGTGTTTGCTGTAAGGCATAAAAGAGGTAGTCGGTTTATCCGGTTTGTTTTCCGGCGACCCGGCAATGCTCCCGCCAATCGGCTCCTCCACCCAGCCTTTTTCATAAGGGCACATGAATGTAATACGGTAAGCAAACTTGAGGATCTTCCACCGGCCGTTTTCTTTAACGTACTCCATATCGTATTTACCCAGGCACGTGAACTGGCGCGGCGCGCCTCCCATGCCCATGGAAGCATAGCCGTGGGAATGCCACACGCCCTTTGCCTTAGTGCCGGCTTTATTTATCTCTATCAGCGGATTCAGCGTCATATGTAAAGCAAGGTGGCCGGCCGACCGGAATTTCTTATCGCTGAAGACGGTATTCCAGAAGCGGGTCACGCTCTCGATGCCCTCATAAACGCCGCTGTCTTCAATTTCCAGGTTCACACCCGGTGTTTTTTGCGCAAATAAAGAAGGAATTTCCGACATCCTGCCGATGTGATAGAGGTGGGAATAGAGCGATTGCAGTTTCATTATCTCAAGCTGGTCTTTTGCCCACGCTCCTTCCGCCACCTGCTTCTTCAGGTTTTTTACTTCAGCTTCAAGTTCTGCCATAGTCATCGCCATAAAAACCTCCTGTTTAATAACCAATAACCAATTTCCAAACACCAAATCAAATGACAATAATCAATACTTAGTGCTTTGAGACTTAATTTGGCTATTGTATCTTGGTGTTTGTATCTTTTTTAATATCCCCTCTTCTTGTTAATAACGTTGCGCAGTTTTTTACCGGCCGCGTAGCGCCGCAGGTTATCGCAGAAAAGCTCGGCGGCCTGCAGCATATAATCTTCCATACCGCCGGAGACATGCGGGCTTAAAATCACATTATCGAAGTCCCAGAGCGGGCTTTCCGGGGGGAGGGGTTCTCTTTCGGTAACGTCCAGGCCCGCGCCGGCAATCGTTTTATCTTTAAGCGCCCGTATTAACGCTTCCTCATCTATAAGGGGGCCGCGCCCGATATTAATAATGTAAGCGGTGGGTTTCATGGCTTTCAACTCCGCCTCCCCGATGATATGGCGGGTCTCCGGCGTCAGGGGACAGCAGACGGCCACGTAATCGCTTTGCGCCAGCATTTCCTGCATGCGGGCGGTCGGTAAAACCAGGTCAACATTTCTCGCTTTACCTTCTTTTTTCGCGGAACGGCGCGTGCCGATGACGCGCATATGGAACGCTTTAGCGAGCCGCGCCACTTCCATCCCGATATGCCCCAGGCCAACGACCCCCACCGTTTTGCCGCGCAGCGTACGCGCCATGTATCTATCCCAGTAATGCTTCTGCTTGGCGATGAAGCTCAAAGGCGTGTTCTTAGCAAACATCAACATCAAGCCCATGATAAATTCGCCTATGGGTGTAGCATGGATGCCGCTGGCGCCGGTGATCATGACATGGCTTTTCCAGATCTCCGTATCGCGGTGCCGGTCAACGCCGGCGGAAGTGGTCTGGAACCATTTTAAATTGGGCGCGCGCGTGGTGATGTCTGGCGGGGGTATAAACCCGAACAGCACGTCCGCCTCCGCCAGCATGGCGTCCATCTGCGCTTTATGGGTATTATCGCCGCGGGCTTCCGCCATCAACAGCGCCGAGCCGTCCGTGACTTTAATGTCCGGGCTGACGGCGCGGATAAGGTTCATGACATCATCATCCGCGTGGGGCAGGGCTTTATCAAATGACGGCGTGACGACTAATACATTAAGCGGTTTCATTAGGTTTATCTCCTGGTTTAGTTCAGTATGGGGGGATTCACTAAAATTATATAACAACATAGCAGATGGGATACAGCGGCGTCAAAAGTGTTCCGTTTATTCGTTTTTTGAACTTTTTTGATTTTTTTCTTAACCCTTTAGCTTTGGGTTGAGGCTGATTCGTCAGGTATTCGTCAGGGTATTTGTTTGCTTGATGGTATGGCGAATCAGTTTTATTTTCCTTTTTTTAAGACCTTTTTATTCGCTTAATTGTTTACCTCACCCGTCCGCTTCGCGTCCACCCTCTCCAGACCCAAGAGTATCTAAATTCTTCATTATTTGTTCGGAGAGGGAATGTTGGAGAGAGGGGCTCCGCCCCCCCTGTCAAGCTATACCCTTTTTAGCGCAGTAATAGAAATGCGGGGCGGGTGCCAACCCACTGCCCTTTCTTCTATGTCATTACAGCACATTCGCTTCCCGATTCGCTACGCTTATACGGGACAGGTTGCTCAATATAAACTCCGGCTGGAATCCAACAGGGGGCTAAATCCAAAGACGGATTCCCGTTTACACGGGAATGACAAACAGATTTTGTAGGGTAGGTAAAATTCCTTTTACCCTTTTTACCCACCAAAATTTAGGGTGGTCGCCGGATTTATCCCTTAAATAGTGTGCGCCGTGAATATCCGGGTACCGATTGCCATCGGTATGTTGACTGGTGGGTTACACTTCGTTAACCCACCCTACAGGGCTGCCTTCCCGGGGGTCTCGTGAAGCAATAATAACATCCGCCCAATACCCTGTCAACGCGGTTTTGTCGTAGCTAAGCCAGCTACAAATC
>Ga0105104_10003155_pt1 | contig 11854 bp, 6 predicted proteins | sample PPLLaktember2015_3_FD_87034 | JGI IMG/M metagenome (GOLD analysis project Ga0105104, IMG submission 87034) | Freshwater sediment microbial communities from Prairie Pothole Lake near Jamestown, North Dakota, USA - PPLs Lake P7 Core (6) Depth... | ecosystem: Environmental > Aquatic > Freshwater >...
CCGCCATCAGTTAAGCCAGTTGAAATCGATTGACCAGGATGCCGAAGCCATCCTGGTCATGCTGACGAATGAACTCTACGATCATGTCGAGAATGACTTTTTATTGGTCATCGACGATTACCACCTTTTGGATGATGTGCCGGTTATTTCCGATTTGCTGAATCGCTTCCTTCAGCTGGTGGACGATAATTGCCATGTTCTGCTCTCATCCCGCACGTTGCCCGCCCTCACTGATGTGACTTTGATGGTTGCGCGTGAACAGGTTGCTGGATTGAGCCATGCTGAATTGGCATTCGTCCCGCGCGAAGTTCAGGCGTTATACGCGCAAAATTATCACCAGCACCTGTCGGATGACACGGCCCGTGAGTTTATTGAGCAAACCGGCGGTTGGATCACGGGTATGATCCTTTCCAATTTGCCGGGGATTACACGTGTTTCAGGCGTGGATACGTTCGCCTATCTGGGTCACCAAGTTCTTGACCAGCAGCCCGAGCCTGTACGCGAATTCCTCATACGCACTTCCCTGCCTGAAGAATTCAACTCAGAATTCTGTGACATCGTTTTGAGTCCGCTATATTCCGAGCCACAGAACTGGTTCGTTCTCATGAATTTGATCTTTGAGAAGAATCTCTTCGTGCTGCCGCTCGGTGAAGACGGCCGCTGGCTTCGTTATCATCCTCTCTTTCGTGAATTCCTGCAAACCCGCTTGCGAGAGGAACGTCCTCAGGAAGTACATCCAATCCTGGAGCGGATGGTGACAGCTTATGAGAAAGTGGGCGAATGGGAAAAAGCCTACTTTACCTGCAAACAATTGAATGCTCCTGAATCTCTGGCGGGCGTTATTGAGCGCTCCGGGACATTTATGTTACAAACTGCGCTGGTCACATTGGAAGGCTGGATTAATAGCCTGCCTCCCTCCATTGTCCGAACTCGACCAGGGTTGATTTCGTTGCAGGGTGCCATCCTGGCAATGAAAGGCAACCTGGATCAATCCAATGATATGCTCAGCAGCGCCGTGGCGCGTTATCGAAAAAGCCGGGATGTTTCCGGCCTGACCCTTGCTTTGGTGCGCCGCGCTCACACGCTTCGCCTCCTGGGGAATTATGACCCTTCGCTAAAGGATGTGGAAGAGGCGCTACAACGAGCAGGCTCTGACACGGATCTCCAGGCTGTTTACGCCGAGGCTTTGCGCATAAAAGGCTTGAACCTGTTTCGTTTGGGGCAGTCTCGTCGTGCCGGTGAAGAGCTTGAGCATTCGCTATCGCTCTATACAGAACTAAAAGAGACGGGTAGCATTCCAAAGCTACTGGTAGAGACAGCGATGGTCCATGCGACCACCGGGGATGTGGAATCTGCCAAAGCTTTATACCAGGAGGCATTACAGATTTGGCGGGCGGAGAAGAATTTATATTCCCAGGCCGATACATTGAATAATCTGGCGGTGCTGTATCACCAATTGGGAGAATACGAATTTGCCTCGGAAGCCTATGAAGATGGTCTGGTATGCGCCCGTAATAGTCGTAATCAGCGCGCTGAATCATTGCTACTTGCCGGCCTTGGAGATCTTTATTCGGAGATAGAAGATTTCGAAGCTGCCGGGCAGGCTTATGAACAGGCCGAATCCATTGCTGGCGGGCTTTCGGGATTTTTTGTGTCTAATTACTTGATGTTGGCACGTGCGAATTTGGCGTTACTGCAGGACGATACTCAAACTTCAGCTCAGATTCTAAGATCATTCAGAAAAAAGTTGGACACGAACCCGTCGGCCTACGAGCGAGGCTTGTGGGCTTTGCTGCAAGGTCGAAATCATCTTCTGAAACACGAGAACAAGAAGGCGATTTCTCTCTTGCGGGAAGGCAAAGATTGCTTTGTACAGGATGGCCGGGAATCGGAAAGCCAATGGTGCCTGGTCTGGATGATCGCCGCCTATGATCAAGCTGGACAAATAGAAAATGCCAGAGTTGAATTCCGTGAACTGCTCGCGCTGAGAAACAAACCAGCCCATGCAGTATTGATCACACTGCATCAGGCCTACCCCTATTTAAAGGCTTTGCAGAATGACCCGCAGATTGGTAAGAGCCTGGGCGGTTTGCTGGAAAAATCAAAGTGGTTAGGGGAAAGAATATTCTCCATTCGGCGAACATTGCGCCGTCATACACGCTCCATCCAACTGCCGGCCGCCGGACTCACGATTCGGGCATTTGGACGCGCCGAAGTTAGTGTCAACGGACGGACGCTTGTGATGTCTGACTGGCGGACGAAATCAGTTAGAGACTTGTTCTTCTATTTTCTATTCAGACAGGAAGCCGCCACAAAAGAACAGATCGGCGAAGCACTCTGGCCTGAGACGACCGATCCACAGGCGTTAAAGTGGCGTTTCAAGGATGAAATTTACCGCCTGCGGCGCGCGGTTGGAAAAAACGCGATCATGTTCGATGAGGTCTACTATCGCTTTAATCGGACCCTGGATTATGAGTATGATGTCGAAGCCTTCGAATCACACCTGGTACGCGCCCACAAAACCAAGGACGTCACCAGGCGCATCGAATGGCTTCAAAAAGCGGTGGATCTGGTCCAGGGTCCCTATCTAAAAGAAGCGGATGCGTTTTGGGCTGTTGAGGAACGCGAAAGACTAAGACAGATTTATGCTTCGGCTCTTGAGGAACTGGCCCATTTATATCTGGATACCAATCAACTTGATCGCTGCCTTTCCACTTGCCAGCTTGCACTTACTCAGGATCGTTACAACGAAGTGATCTGTCAGTTGGAAATGCGTGCCTATGCCGCCCTCGGAGACCGCGCCTCAATTGTGCGCCGGTATAAAGCCTGCAAAGCGGCTTTAAAGGAGGGTCTTGGAATCTCGCCCTCGCAGGAAACGGAAGCACTTTATCGCGACTTGACTGCCTGAGAAGTGGGATTAACTAAAGAACTTCATAAATAAATGTTCTGGGGGATATGCCTTCATTTCAAGATTTTTGCCTGGCAAATGCCATATTTTGCATCCTGTTTTGCATCCTAGGGGTGAATATGATAAGGCAAATCAATCAAGAAAGAGGTACTTGCACCATGAATAACAGCTTCAACCAGCTTTTGAACAATACCAATCACCGTTCGCCTGCTGATGGGACCGGTGGTGTTCGCCGCTCACCCGCGGATGGGACCGGCGGTGTTCGTCGTTCACCTGCTGATGGAACTGGTGGTGTTCGTTAACCCTTGGAGAGGAGAAATCCATCACTATGCTCACTTTAGACACCTATTCTGCTTCATCCCTTCATTTTCGTAAACCTTCCGTTGCACGAACCGCTTTACATCGGCTGTTTGCAGCCGCAATTGTTAGCGATCAGTTTCGCACAACCCTGCTACGTGAGCCGGAAGAGGCTCTGGCCAAAGGATATCTTGGTCAAACGTTTCCTTTGACGGACCAGGAAAAAAGGATCATCAAGACCATTCGCGCCGAGAACCTGACTGATTTTGCCCAGAAGTTCAACCAGGCGCTGAAAAACAGCTAAAAGTTACTATAAAGCATCAGGCAGCTCTTATTGAATACGTCGCACTGATGTCACACTGGGTGACGCGGCGGAACTGGGGGCGCGGTGATAAAGGGAATCACCGTGCTCCGCGTCCGCCTGCTTTGATAGATCATGGAGAAACCATTGGTGAATTTGTCGAGCGCTGAGCAAACACTTGAAGCAATCCTTCAAACGTACGTAGATGCTAATTTTCTTCTGACCCCGGATGGGGTCATTCTTGGTTATGGTTCAAGTGACAGCTCGCTCCCCTATACATTTTCGGATGCCATACATAACAAGAACATAAAGGATATTTTTCCCCCGGACCTGTCGGAAAAGCTGGAACGGGCCTTGCAGACGGTTGCGCGGACGGGAAACGTCGTTTCATTGGAGTACGTGCTAACCATATCGAATCGCGAGTATTGGTTTGATGCTCGTTTAATCCCAGCCTCGGATTCACAAATTATGTTGATCGCCCGCGATGTTACAGAATGCAGGAAAACTGAAATCCAAATGAAGCGGCAGATGCAGCAACTGTCTATCCTGCGGTCCATTGATCTGGCAATCGCTTCGGGCCTGGATCTAAAGCTGCTCCTCTCCATGTTGCTTGACGGGGTAATGACGCTGATGCACGCTGACGCTGCGACAGTATTTTTGCTCAACCCCAAAACCAATTTGCTGGAATTCGCCTCAGGAAAAGGTTTTCACTCGAATATCCTGCAGCAGATGCGTTTGAGGATGGGCGAGGAATACGCCGGGCGAATCGCTATTGAACGCAACCTGATCCATATTCCTGATATCCGGACGGATCGAATGGAATTTGCCCGATCAGCCTTGTTCCGTCAGGAGAATTTTGTCACGTACTGGGGAGTACCGTTAATGGCAAAGGGCCGCGTCCTTGGCGTGCTCGAAATGTTTCATCGAGCTCCCTTCACACCTGATGCAGATCTGCGGAATTTCCTGGTCACAGCCGCGGGGCAGGCAGCGATTGCGGTGGACAGCGCCAAAATGTTCAGCGAATTGCAGAGGTCTAACATCGAACTCAGCTTGGCTTATGATGCAGCCATCGAAGGCTTATCACGTGCCCTGGATTTGCGTGACAAAGAAACCCAGGAACATACCTTGCGCGTCGCAGATATAACCGCAAAGCTGGCGGTACGTTTGGGGGTGGAACAATCTACACTGATCCATATTCGCCGCGGCTCAATCTTGCATGATGTTGGCAAACTTGCCATTCCCGATCAAATTTTGTTCAAGCCGGGTCCGCTTGCCAAAGAGGAATGGGAGATCATGCGCCGTCATCCGGATCTAGCCGTCGAACTGCTTTCTCCGGTCAGTTACCTGGAACAGGCCCTGGAAATCCCTCACTGGCACCACGAAAAATGGGATGGTACGGGGTATCCTGACGGTCTTGGGCGGGAAGATATTCCATTTGCGGCCAGGTTATTTGCCCTGGCCGATGTTTATGATGCCTTGTTGTCCAGGCGTCCTTATCGTTCAGCCTGGTCCAAAGGGGATGTTGTTCGATATATTGAGAGCGAATCGGGGAAACATTTCGACCCAAGGATCCTCCCTGAATTTTTAGATCTGGTAAAAGGGAATGACTTCTAACGGATTGAACGTTGTGCTATCCCGGCTTTCTCTTGACCTGCCCTTGATTCTGAATTAAAATCCCTGCCTGCCAATGCCCTCGTAGCTCAGTGGATTAGAGCGCTTGCTTGCGGAGCAATAGGTCGCGTGTTCGAGTCGCGCCGAGGGCGCCTTCTGGGAGCGGATCGCCGCTCCTTTTTGTTTGAAACCATTGGGAAGTTTATGCCAAAGTCAAAACCACAGATTTTGCTCACAAATGATGACGGGATCCTCTCTCCCGGATTATGGGCGGCGGCCGCCTCTCTTTCAACGCTGGGGTTTGTTACCGTTACCGCGCCGCGCGAACAATCCTCGGGCACGGGGCGTAGCTTGCCCAACACTTCCGATGGGATCATTCAGGAGCAACGGGTCCAGGTCAACGGTCAGGAATGGACGGTCTTTTCCATCGGCGGGACTCCCGCCCAGACCGTCCTCCACGGCGTTTTGGAGGTGCTGAAGCAAAAGCCCGATCTGGTGGTGTCGGGAATTAATTATGGAGAAAATGTTGCCAGTGGCATTACCATTTCAGGCACGGTGGGAGCCGCGATGGAGGGCGCCTCGCTGGGAATCCCATCCATGGCAGTTTCGTTGGAAGCCGAACCAAAGTATCATTTGTCTTATTCTGACGAAATAAGTTTTCTGGTGGCAGCCGAGTTTACGGCTCGCATCGCCCGTATGCTTTTGGAAAAGCACTTCCCTGAGGATGTGGATCTTTTGAAAGTAGATGTACCTTCCGATGCGACCGTGGACACGCCCTGGCAGTTGACGCGCGTTTCACGGCAACGATATTACCAGCCGGTTGCGCCCGAACGTCAATCCTGGGGCGAGCGCGGCATCATGAATTACCGTGAAGCCGGCGAGTTTGACCGGGAGGGGGAAGACACAGATGTCTATGTCCTGCGCAAGAAGCGCATGGTGTCTGTGACCCCCCTCAGCCTGGATTTGACCTCGCGCGTGGATTTTGCCGAACTTGAGCGCTTGATGAGAACTTAAACACAAAAGACGCCAAGCCTTTTGTGCTCCCTGGCGTCTTTTGTGGTTAAAACGAACTGATTAGTTGAAGTGGGGGCTGACCTTAGCGACCAGTTTTTCCTTGGGGATAAAACCCGTAATGCGCTCCTTGAGTTCACCGCCTTTGAAAAACAGCAGGGTGGGAATGCCCATGATCCCAAACTGCATCACAAGATTGGGATTCTCATCTGCGTCGATCTTTACAACCTTGACCTTTCCATCCCACTCGCCAGCCAACTGCTTGACAATCGGGTCAAGCATCTTGCATGGTTGACACCAGACTGCACTGAAGTCCACGAGCACGGGCTGGGATGAATCCAAAACTTCTGTTTTAAACGTATCTTCACTAACATGTAACATATCAGCCATGCGTACCTCCATCCTAATGGATGTTCCTGCCTAACAGAGTCTTACCACGCAGTGCTATAAAGCCCCTTGCTTTGGCAATGGGGATACATCACACCTGCAGTGCGTGCAGATGTAAGGCGTATATCTTTCTTAGAATATTTGTACTATAATTGAATCGTGCGAAAAACCTTCAAGTATCGTCTCAAACCATCCAAGAGCCAACGGACAAAACTGGTTGAAACGTTGGAACTGTGCCGTTGGGTCTACAACGAGACGCTTGCCACTCGCAAGGATGCCTGGGAGCAGGAAGGGAAAGCTCTCTCGCTGTACGATACCAATAAGCTACTCACCCTCTGGAAGCAGGAACATCCTGAATTGAAGGATGTGTTTTCTCAAGTCTTGCAGAATGTCCAGGAGCGTGTGGATTTGGCTTTCAAGGCGTTCTTTCGCAGAGTGAAGACAGAGGAGAAGCCGGGTTATCCACGCTTTCGGGGGTATGGTTGGTATGATAGCTTCACCTTCAAACAGTTTGGGTTTGAACTTCTCAAAAGTGATTTGTACCTTTCTAAAATTGGTGCAATTAAGATTATCCTTCATCGTCCCATTAGTGGACAGATCAAAACACTCACCATCCAACAAGATGCAGTTGGAAACTGGTATGCCTGCTTCGCTTGCGAAGTAGAACCTGAACACTTGCCACTCAATGAACTGGCTGTAGGAATTGATGTTGGGCTTAAGAGTTTTGCAACACTTTCCAATGGTGCAAAGATTGAAAATCCGCGTTTCTTTCGAAACGACGAAAAGGAACTCGCTAAGGCACAGCGGAAACTCTCGAAGGCCGAGAAGGGAACCTCTGAACGAGCAAAACGGCGCAGGGCAGTTCAGCATGTCCACCAACGTATTGCTAATGGTCGAAAAGACTTTGCTCATAAACTGAGCCGTGAATGGGTGAATAGTTTCGGCTTGATTGCCCTTGAAAAACTGAACAGCCAAACGATGCTTCAAAATCATCGTTTGGCGAAAAGTATTTCGGATGCAGCTTGGAACCAACTAATCGCGTACACTGCGTACAAAGCTGAGAATGCTGGTCGTGTGGTTGTGTTAGTTGATCCACGCAATACATCCAAGCAATGCTCTTACTGTGGAACGATGGTTAAGAAGTCTTTATCCGTTCGGGTGCATGAGTGTCATGTTTGTGGTCTTGTAATGGACCGAGACGAAAATGCTGCCAAGAATATTTTGAGACTTGGGCTAGAGTCTCTGGGCGTTGCCCTAGAAGCCCCCGTCTTTTGGCGTGGGAGTAGTCACGTTGACGATGAATATTTCCCATGTTAGAATGCAGTCCGCAATTATGCCGGGCGCGTAGCTCAACGGCAGAGCAGCGGCCTTTTAAGCCGTTGGTTGAGAGTTCGAATCTCTCCGCGCTCACAAAGGAACGCCAGCTGTGGCGTTTTTTGTTTTGATGGGGTAATCCATTGACATTGCAAAGAAGTAAACTGACTGCTTACATTTTTTAAGCCAATCGCCAGATTGATTGTTGAACATGCGTGCTATAATGCCCGCAAGCCCATGTCCTTCGCACATCTTCACGTTCACACTGAATACTCCATGCTCGATGGCTTCTCCAACATTAAGAAGCTGGTCAAGCGCGTGAAGGAGCTGGACATGCCTGCCGTGGCGATCACTGACCATGGCACGATGTTTGGGGTAATTGATTTTTACAAGGCCGCCAGGGAGGCCGGGGTCAAGCCGATTATCGGTGTGGAAGCCTATATGGCAGCGCGCGGCATGACTGACCGCGACTCCAAACTCGACCGTTCCTCCTATCATCTCCTTCTGCTTGCTGAAAATGAGACAGGCTACAAAAACCTGCTCAAGATCTCGTCTGCCGCCCAACTCGAAGGTTTTTACTACTATCCCCGCATCGACCGGGACTTTTTAGCGGCACACTCTGAAGGGCTTATCTGCACTTCCGGGTGCATGTCTGCGGAAATCCCGCGCGCCTTGTTGAACGACAACCCTGAAGAAGCCGTCCGCCGTATGAACTGGTACTACGATGTCTTTGGTCCTGACCGCTTCTTTGTTGAATTGCAGCAGCACAATATCAAGGAAATCACAGACCTGAACCGCAAGCTGGTGGAAATGGGGACGCGTTATTCTGCGAAGTACATCGCGACCAACGACGTCCATTACATCAATCCGGAAGATGCGCGGTTACAGGATATTTTGCTGGCGATCCAGACACAATCGCTTCTGTCAGACCCTGAACGCATGCGTATGACGGACGACTCATACTACCTGCGTACGCCGCAGGAGATGAGTCGGCTCTTTGCGGAAGTGCCCGAGGCGTTGAGCAACACGTTGCTCATTGCCGAACGCTGCAACGTGGACCTGGGTTTCAAAGGCTACCATCTGCCGGATTTCGCCGTCCCGGAGGGATTCACGGCTGAGACGTACCTCCGGCACTTGTGCGAAGAAGGGGCACGGAAACGCTACGGGAATCGCGCGGCCAGCCAACAGGTCCGGGAGAGGATCGAGTACGAACTTGGCGTCGTCCACAAGATGGGATTCGACGCCTATTTCCTGATCGTGTGGGATTTATGCCGTCACGCGCGCGAACATAACATTTGGTACAACGCGCGCGGTTCTGCGGCCGGCTCCATCGCCGCATTCGTGTTGGAGATCACGCTTGTCGACCCGCTCCAGCATGACCTGTTGTTCGAGCGCTTCCTGAACCCCGGGCGCATCTCGATGCCTGATATTGACCTTGACTTCCGCGATGACCGCCGCGCCGAAATGCTCGAATATTGCACGCACAAGTATGGCAGCGACAAGGTGGCGCAGATCATCACCTTTGGCACGATGGGAACGAAAGCAGCGCTGCGGGATGTGGCGCGTGTGATGGATATCCCGTTGCCGGAAGTGGATCGCGTTGCAAAACTGGTGCCGTTTGTCTCAGGCCGGCAGACAACCATGCAGGATGCAATGGCGATCCCTGAGTTCAAAGAGATCTATGGGAGCCAATCCTATCTGCGTGAATTGATCGACACCGCCGCAAAGATGGAAGGGACGGTTCGCAATGCGGGGACACATGCTGCCGGCGTTGTAATCTCTGATAAACCGATCATGGAGTATTTGCCACTGCATCGTCCGACGTCAAACTCGGAAGAGACGCCCATCAAGACGGTCACGCAGTTCGAAATGGGTATTCTCGATTCGCTGGGCATGTTGAAAGTGGACTTTCTCGGACTCATCACATTGAGTGTGATGGCAAAAGCCTGCGACATGATCGAAAAGCGGCACGGGATCAAATTCGATTTAAGCAATATCCCACTCGATGATCCCAAGTCTTTTGAGTTAATGGGCAATGGACATACGGCTGGGGTCTTCCAGGTCGAAGGCGGAGGCATGACCCGCTACCTCATCCAGATGAAGCCCAAATCGTTGGATAACATTATCGCCATGGTGGCGTTGTATCGCCCGGGACCGATGGCATTCATCCCCGATTACATTGCGCGTATGCACGGCGAAGCTGAGGTGGAATATCGCCACCCGGCTTTGGAGCCGATCTTCCGGGATACCTATGGCATTCCTGTCTATCAGGAGCAGCTCATGCGCGCCGCGGTGGAACTGGCAGGGTACACACCTTCTGAATCGGATGAACTGCGTAAAGCCATCTCGAAGAAGAAGAAGGAAGAGATCGAAAAGCATCGTGCCAAGTTTGTTGTGGGTGCGGTGAAAAATGGAATGGAAAGGGAAATTGCTGAAGCCATTTACAGCGATTGGGAGGAGTTTGCACGCTACGGATTCAACAAGTCTCATGCGGCAGATTATGGTGTGATCGCAGTTCAAACCGCCTATTTGAAGGCGCATTATCCGGCTGAGTATATGGCGGCGCTCATGTCGGCTTCTGCAGGCCAGACGGAAAAGGTCGCCTGGTATGTTGCCGACGCGCGCAGCATGGGGGTACCTGTGCTTGCACCCGATATCAACGCTTCGGATTGGGATTTTGCAATCGAAGACGCCGAAGAGGCGGATGAGGCAGATGGCAAGCCCAATATCCGCTTTGGGCTGGGGGCAGTCAAAAACGTCGGTCAGGCGGCCGTGGAACTGATCATTGAAGAACGCAGCAAGAATGGCAGGTTCAAAAACCTGAATGACTTCGCCCGCCGCGTGGACCTGCGTGGCGTAGGAAAGCGCGCACTTGAGTATCTCATCAAAGTGGGCGCGATGGATGTGTTCGGAAATCGAGCTGCATTGCTCGCCTCGCTTGACCGCATTGTGTCCATCAGCAGTAATCACTTCCGCGCGGCGGAGGCGGGGCAGATGTCTCTCTTCGGAGAGCTCACGGGCGTTAGCGAAGACATCCAGCTTCCCGACGTCAGCAATGTGGATAAGCGGGAGATGTTGAATTGGGAGCGTGAGCTTATCGGTCTTTATGTTTCCGATCATCCACTCATGCCTTATCAGCAGACCTTTGCACAAATCGTCAGCTATTTCTCGGGGCAGCTGAACGAAGCCCAGCATGAAGAGAAGGTGCGTGTGGCAGGTCTGATTACAGCGGTGCGCCCCTACACGACCAAGACCAATAAGCCGATGGGTTTTGTCACCCTGGAAGATATCCAGGGCAACATCGAGCTTGTGCTTTTCCCGAAGACCTGGCAGAAAACACACGAACAACTTGCCATGGGTCGAATCATTATCGTCGAAGGGAAAGTGGACACCGGCAGCACGCCGCCAAAAATTTTGGTGGACGAAATTCGGACCGAGATCAAGATCCTCGAGTCATTGGACTCGTCGCCGAGCACGAACGCTTCGACCGTGCCTGCGGCTCCTACAGTCCCGGTGTCCCTCGGGAGCGCGAATAATCCCTCTCATTCGAAGCCGAGTCCTGATCCTGTTGCCCCGGCCGTTGCTACAGCAACGCAGCCGCCCAGGCAGGCTGACCCTCCCAAAAAGGATATTCCCGTAAAGCCAAACATTCCGCCGTCCGTACGACAGGTTGCGGAGAAAAGTGCTCCTGCGTACATGGCTGATTCCGGGTTTGACGATATGCCGCCACCGCCCGATAACTTCCCTGATGACTGGGATACCCAATGGCAGCCATCGTTCGACGAAGCCAGCCTGGCAGCGCGCCCGGAACCCAAACGTAACCATCAACCTGTCAGTGAGCCGCGCCACGCCCTTTCGAGAAGAATGGAATCCATCGAGTCGGAGATCAAGCGCAATGAACGGGAGCCCATTGAGGCGATCATCGTCCAGCCCATCGAGTCTTTTCCAACGCAGTCAGTTGATATCCTGCCCTCGCTGTATGTTCCACTTGCCCAGGAGGAAAAGGACAAGGATCATCCGCCGCA
>Ga0105104_10003158_pt1 | contig 11852 bp, 9 predicted proteins | sample PPLLaktember2015_3_FD_87034 | JGI IMG/M metagenome (GOLD analysis project Ga0105104, IMG submission 87034) | Freshwater sediment microbial communities from Prairie Pothole Lake near Jamestown, North Dakota, USA - PPLs Lake P7 Core (6) Depth... | ecosystem: Environmental > Aquatic > Freshwater >...
ATGTGGTACATCCAGGGACAGGATGCGCATGCTTATGGCAACAGTGAGAGCATTCCGGTGCCGGGGGATTACAACGCCGATGGCCGCACGGATGTGGCGATCTACGACGGAGGGACATGGTATGTGAAGGATGTGTTCGTGGACAACTGGGGGGATGGGACCTCCTTCCCGCTGCCAGCCCGCGATACGAATGGAGATGGCGATCCGTATCAGTAACCCATAGATTCCAGCAAGGAAGGGAGCAGAGTATTCTCTGCTCCCTCCCAACCTTTCACCGAAGCGGTTTTCCGAGAAAAAGAATTACAAATGAATGACAAATGTCAAGGTGGCTAGTGACTTTCATTTCTGCTAATTCCCCGTCATGTACTTATAATTAGAGTGGTTACATCTAATTATTCATATATTGTGTCAAACAATTGTTGCTCTCATATAACTGAAGAGTTATTAACTTTGCATTCAAAAATTGACGGCATTAGAGGAACTAACTTGATACAGGCGCTCTCTGAAAAACGGCAGCACATGGAAAATTTGCTAAAACTGAATATAACCTTGGCAGATCAGGCTGTCGTGAGCGGGGTGAATTTTCTTACGGGTATCTTGATTGCACGATTTCTAGGCCCGGAGGAATTTGGACGTTTTACGTTTGTCTGGATGATTGTCCTGCTTTTTTATAACCTCCAATATGCATTGATCGTCGCTCCCATGATGAGCATTGGACCCAAACAAACACAGGACCAGTCTTCTGCTTATCTTGGCGCAAATGCTACGATGGAATTGATGTTCATCTCGATAGTTTTTATAGTTTTATTAGGCGGGCTTTGGGCTGTTGATTCTATATCCGCGCAGTGGGAGCTTAGACATATTGCTTTCCCCCTAGCTTTCTCTGGAGTTGTTTTTTTAGCCGCTGACTTCCTGAGACGTTTCTTTTATACAATTGGGAAGGAAAATTTTGCTTTTATTATCGACATAATCGGTTTTGGCGGGCAATTGTTTGGCGTTGTTGCTCTGGTTGTATTACAAAAAGGCACAATGTTGGAACAAGTGTTTTATGTAACGGGAATTGCCTTTACGTTGGCGCTGATTTTTGGGATTGCACGAATGATTCCGGTGTTATCGTTACCTGGTCGAATAAGACAGGTGGTAAACCGCCACAAGTCTTTTGTTTCTGGGATGGTGATATTCACGCTCGTTCAATGGGCAGGTCCTCAATTCATCATGCTGATATCAGGATCTGTTCTTGGTCCCGCAAGTTTGGGGGGAATTCGCGCGATTGTGAATCTGCTGGCGCCTATTAATGTCTTAATGCTGGGACTGCAAAACATTCTTCCCGTTAGGGCCAGCCGGGTTTTACAGGAACAGGATAAAAACGCGCTCTTCCGTCTGCTTTTGAAGGTGTTCTTATTGGTTTTATGCTTGTTGATGATTCTATCAGGGCTGCTGATATTCTCCAAAGAACAAGTAATCATGATGGCATATAGCAATTTGGATTATTTGAAATATGCCCATCTGATCGTATGGCAAGTAATGTATCTATTTTTCGATATGCTTATAATTCTGGTCATAATATACTTGAAGACACTTGAGCAGACCAAACGCCTGTCATCAGCTGCATTAATTGCGCTTCCTATATCAGCTGCGCTGGCGTACGTGCTTTTACCATCCATGCGGGAAACAGCAACATTCTTGGCACTATTGGTCAATCAAATTCTGATTTTAGTGTGGCTGCTGTGGGGACTAAGCGTGCATCGCTATGGGCGGAGTCAGGCACAGGAGGCAGCATGAAGATCCCTGCCAGTGTCATTGTGATGACGAAGAACGAAGAAGCCAATATCTCTCAGTGTCTGGAAGCCCTTTCCGAATTTGCAGAGATATTTGTTGTCGATTCGGGTAGTACCGATCGGACGATCAGTATTGCCAGGCAGATGGGTGCAAAGGTAGTTGATTTCCGTTGGAACGGAAAATATCCCAAAAAGAAACAATGGTGTTTGGAGAATTTGCCATTTTCCAATGATTGGATCCTCTATGTAGATGCGGATGAGGTTGTTACTCCTGTTTGCTTGAATGAGATAAGGGATGTATTGCAAAGTACCTCTGATTTTTCCGGATATTTTGTTGGCTATGATTATGTCTTTATGGGAAAAGTACTTCGCCATGGTCTACGAGTCTACAAGTTGATCCTGTTTCAGTGGAAAAAGGGTCGATTTTTGGAGCTTGATGATCTGGCGGTCAGCAACGCCCAGGAGATTGAGTACCATTATCAACCCTTTGTTCAAGGAAAAGTTGGGAAGTTAACTGCGCCCATGCTGCATCGTGATCATGAAGATTTATATACGTTCTTTGAGAAATTGAATCGGTATTCCGACTGGGAAGCTTATTTGCGTAATCGCCGTTCACTGACTAATAAGGCCTCAACACGATTGAAAGGCCGGGCGTTTCTGCAAAATCTGAGAGGTAAGCTGCCCTTCAATTGGGCTGCGGTCTTTTTTTACAGTTATTTTCTGAAGCTGGGATTTCTGGATGGGATCGCCGGTTTCTATTTTGCCCTTGTAATGGCAATTTATTACGCAATGATCGATGTAAAAAGCCGGGAACCGAGGATGCAATGCAGGGCAGAATAGTAAAAGACCGCAGGGTTCCTCTGCATGTCGCATTCGTCAGATGGTGGTATCGTCTAGCGAAGTTGGCGCTTTTTCCCAAAAAGCCGACCTTGAAACAAGTAGAAAGGGATGGGTTGAATTTCCTCGTTTGGGCGAATGAGGATATTGGGAAGCAACTACTGCTGAGAGGCAGTTATGAAAAGGAGACGATCCTGGCATTTCGGAACTTCATCCAAAAGGGTGATGTCTGCATCGATGTTGGCGGCAATATCGGCTATTATGCCCTTAATTTTGCCAGGATGAGCGGTGTGGAAGGTCAAATATTCGTGTTCGAGCCATTTAGAAGGAATGCACTCGTTATCGAGCTGTCGGCCTGTTTGAATAACATCCCTAACATTCAGATCTTCAATAAAGTTGTTTCTGAGAAAAATGGCCAGGTGGATTTCATTATCCCACCTGATAGCGCTTATGCATATCTGGAGGCTGAAGCAATCTCATCCTCGCAAGGCGAACATATTAAATGCCCCAGCACAACTTTAGATGACTTTGTTGCGGGCGCGGGAATTCAAGGCAGAATAGGTGCCGTAAAAATAGATGTGGAGGGAGCTGAAGGTCTTGTGTTGCGGGGCATGCAAAAAACCCTGTCGAATGACGAACTTCGTCCCAGGGTGATCCTGTTGGAGTTGGTTGACGAGTATCTTGCAACCTTTGGTTTCAGTTCAGATGAAATCATTGACGAGTTGTCTCGATTTGGCTATAGCCCATTTTCAGCCGATGAGCGGGGAAAACTGCATAATGTTTTGCCAGAGCATAAAGGCCAAAGCTTTAACATTTTCTTTGTTCACTCGGAATTCATACAGTGAAACGATATTCCTTCGGCGCGCGGACTGTGAACAATGAAGAATAATCTGCAAAAGATCGTTTTATGGATCCCTTACATTGCATATCCTTTAGTTAATATACTCTTACCGCGTATAGTATCGATGCCCGCCTGGATAACAACCTGGATAGACATAGCCTGGCTCGGACTGTTTTTTGTTACTCTGCTTATCTTCATCGTAAAACTAAGCAGACAGGCCAACCAGCGAGTGACATACCTGGTCTTGTTTGCCTTGTTTTTTATTGCTGCCATGGTGATGTTGCGGTTTTGGGACTTGTTTGATTACTCTTTTTCAGCCACCATCATTCCCTATGCCATGGAAGTTCAGCCTGTGTTCTTCGGGCTGCTGGTGATCCTATGGATATATACTTTTGGTCCGCCGGCAAAAACTGCATTTATCAATGCAGGTGCCGGGTTGGGCGTCATCCTGATTTGTCAGTTTGTCGTTGATAGTCTTATGGCTGGTAGAGTCGTCCGGATAAATGGATCAGGCGACATCAACTACGATGCGGTTTTGTTGTTGATCGCCTATGCACTCTCGCTCGAGGAGGAAAAGCAACCCCAAATCAAAATCATGTTGATCATGGTGGGCTTTGTAGCTACGTTTTCCCGCACGGGTATGGCGGTAGCCATGATCAATGTGCTTCTCTTTGGCAGACATAAGTGGATATACAAAGTAACCTTTCTGGGAGTTGCGCTGCTTGCGATCATCATTTCGTTTCAGATACGCGATATTCCATTCCGTATCTTTAGCGCAGACAGGTTTTGGATGTGGAAATCTGCCTTCGAGTTATTTCAAAGCCAGCCCTGGCGAGCCTTATCAGGATTCCCGATAGGAGATCCCTTGCCGGTTTACACGCCTCAAGCCCTGGCCTGGCTGTGGGAGACACAACGGCAAGGCTGGGGGTTACCAGGAATATACCCGTATAATTTTCATGCCTTTTGGCTTCGCATTGCGATCAGTTGGGGGGTTCCCGTTGCGCTGGTCATCTTGAGCCTGTTCGTTGTTCTTTTCATTCGAACCCGTTCGCGCTCGTTGAGGAGTTTGATCGTTACCTGCGTCGTGAGCGGTGTAACCATGGGATTGTTTTACATTAGTAATGTCAGCATTCCCATTTTATTGGCATTCTTTGTCTCTCGGGATGTACGCAATCGGAAAAAGAGTCATGTGTATACAATGGCAAATTCACCCCTGAAGCCAGCCGTCTCTCCACGCCTAGCGGAATCCATGGAATTCCAAGGCGCAGGAACAGATAGACTCGAGATGTAGCTTATGCTTTGGTTAAGAATTAGGAAATTCTTCGCGATCATTTTTGATCCATTTCTTTTCTCGGCGCTCCTCAGAGGAACAGCCGCGGGAGTGGAGCACAAGGTGATCCTGGAGAATATGAATTGTGATTGCATTGTGGATGTGGGCGCGAATCGAGGCCAATTTGCGTTGATAGCACGAAAGGTATTCCCACACACAGCCATTTATTCCTTCGAACCTTTGGAAGAAGCCTCATGTGTCTTCCAAAAAACATTTGCCGATGATGCGAATGCTCATTTATACCCTTATGCCATTGGCCGGGAAAACACCTCTGCTACCCTACATGTCACCCGGGTTGATGATTCTTCATCCATGTTGCCAGTCACAGAGACTCTCTCAGCCATTTTCCCTGCTGTAACCGAAAAGGAAACGCGACAGGTAAAGATTTTGCCCTTATCACAAGCATTGGCGGATGTCTTAATCCCTCCAGCCTCGCTTCTGAAAATAGACGTGCAGGGGTTTGAACTTGATGTATTATGGGGTTGTGAAGATCTGCTTGGAAAATTTTCACATCTCTATATTGAATGCTCGTTCATTGAATTGTATAAAGGCCAGGCGCTGGCACATCAGATCATCGGCTGGCTTCAAAATAAAGGCTTTATTTTGACAGGCGTCTACAATATGTATTATGAAAAGAATGGCAGAGCAGTACAGGGCGACTTTTTATTTTCCCGCCTGGCGTAACAGAAAGGTCGCAACCGTACTGTGAAAAAAATTCTTATCATCGGCCTCAACTTTTATCCGGAAACCACCGGCGCAGGCAGGTACACTGCTGAAATGGCGGTTCATTTGCACGATAAAGGAAGTGCAATCCGTGTGATTACTTCACATCCCTACTACCCTTTCTGGCGCATACAATCAAATTCCAGCGCCTGGCAGTACCGTTGGGAAGAATGGCAGGGTATACAGGTATTTCGCGCGCCGCTCTGGGTACCCAAAAAGCCTTCCCGGTTGAACCGGCTCCCGCACCTGCTGTCATTTGCAGCCTCCTGCCTTCCTTTGGCGCTAATGCAGGTGACTTGGAAGCCCGACCTGGTATTATGTGTTCTTCCCACGCTCTTTAGCGCTCCGGTGGCTCTGCTGGTCGCACGATTGAGTGGGGCGAGATCCTGGCTGCATATCCAGGATTTTGAGATGGATGCCGCTTTCAATTTAGGTATTCTCCCTGGGCGCAGATGGCTAAATAAATTGGCACTCTCTCTTGAACGGTTCATACTCACCTGTTTTGACCGGGTGTCCAGCATAACAGAGAATATGCTGGCCCTGGCTGCAAAAAAGGGTGTTTCTGCAGATAAGCTTTCTTTAGTGCCCAACTGGGTGGATACCCAATGGATTCATCCAATGAGTGGTAACAATCCTTTACGCGTAGAACTGGGTATCCCGGACGATAGCCGCGTGATTCTCTATCATGGCAATATGGGCCACAAACAGGGGTTGGACATCCTTCTTGATGCCGCTGCGCAACTGCGCGGCCAGCCTGATATTCTGTTTTTGTTGTGCGGGGAGGGTCCGCTGCGTGCTGAACTGGAGCAGAGAGTACAAGGATATTCGAATGTGCGCATATCGGGTTTGCAGCCGGAGGAGAAATTGAACCAACTGGTTAATCTGGCTGATGTCCACGTTCTACCCCAACGCGCCAGTGCGGCCGATCTGGTGATGCCCTCCAAGCTTACCACCATGCTGGCCAGTGGCAAACCAGTGGTAGCTTGCGCCGAGCCTGGAACGCAGTTGTGGAAAGTTGTCAAGGATGTGGGCATTACCATCCAGCCTGAAGACGTATATGCCTTAGCCGCGGCGATTTCGGCCCTTGTGAAGGATTCAAATGAATCCGCCCGGCTGGGCAAGTTGGGACGCGAGTATGCCTGTAAATACCTGGAAAAGGAAGCGCTCCTGGAGAATTTCAGACAGGCGCTCGCTGCTGAACTCGTTCCAGCTTAATCTTAGTCAATCTTGATTTTGTGAGGTGATACTATGGAAACAAATCATACCCGGGAAGTTGATCCCGTAGATGTGGTGGATCTCAGACATCTACTGGTCTTGTTGCGCCGTTGGGCTTGGCTGCTGGCGCTGGCCGTTCTATTGGGCTCTGCCATTGCCTTTACGGTCGGTAAGTTGCAGACGCCCATCTATGAGGCACATACTCAGGTCATGATTACGCGCTCCTCTCAAGGGTCTATAGCCGATATCACACAGACTTTGAACAGCCAGCAGATCGCCCAAGTCTACATCGAACTGCTTTCTCAAGACTGGCTGCTGGATGCTGTGGCAGGCCGTATTGGTGGAGAGATCGATAAAGATCGGGTAAAAATCTCAGAAGCGGCCAACACCCAAATCATTGGCATCTCGGTCGAAGATGAAGATCCGGCGCGGGCCGTCTTGATCGCCGATACGTTGGTGGATGTGTTGGTCGAGCAGAATGAGAACATCCAGTCTGGGCGCTACGCGGAGGCAGAAAAAAGCCTCGATGTTCAGATCCAGAAGATGGAGGAGCAGATTGCCAGCATTCAGGCGCAGCTCGAGCAAGCCAAGTCAGACGCGCTGACCGAGCAGATCACGACTGCCCAGAACAATATTCAATCCACACAATCTGCGATCACGGCTACGGAGGCTGAGATCAGAAAACTGAATGGAATGACAGCTCCTCGTGCAGAGGCTCTGATCGATTTTGACCGCGCACGCACGGAGGAATTGCAGACGAAGCTGACGAGTCAGTTGGCTGAAAGCCAGAGCCTGACCACTCAGTCGGCAACAGAGCAAGACCCGGCTTTGGCCAGTGCCTTGCAGACTCGGCTCTTGGAAGCCGAAACCGCCATCGAGGTCACGCGCCGGGAAATCCAATCTTTGCAGGAGGAAATTGACTGGCTGACTCCCCTGGCTGAGCTGGGCATGGTTGAAAAGAGATTGACTGAGAAGGAGGAGTATCTGGCCACTCAGCAGGCACTGCTGCCCTCTTATCAAGAGATTTATACAAGCCTGGTGGTCTCAGGCAAGATTGAAGGCACGACCGATAAGATCAGCAACCTGGAGAACAACCTCAGTCTCTACCAGCAGATTTACCTCAACCTGTTGGATGGCCGCGAGACAGTGCGCCTGGAGCGTATGCAGAACATGCCCAACGTAGTGCAGATCAGTTCCTCCACTGCCTCCGAGGAGCCGGTGCGCCCCAGGGTGTTACTAAATACCTTGCTGGCCGGTCTTGTGGCATTAATGCTGGCGCTGAGCGTGGTGTTCTTGATGGAGTATTTGGACGATTCGGTCAAGACCGCCGATCAGGTTAATGAGAAACTCAGACTGCCGGTTATCGGATATATCGCCGAGATGCAACGTGGGCCAGAGATGGCTTATGTGGCTGAACATCCTCGTTCTCCGGTAGCGGAGGCCTTCCGCACATTACGAACCAACCTGGAGTTTGCGGATGTAGACAAGCCGATCAAGCTACTGCTGGTTGTCAGTCCAAACCCGAGCGAGGGCAAGTCAAGTGTAGCGGTCAACCTGGCAATCACCCTCGCGCAAGGCGGCAAGCGCGTTCTTCTGATCGATGCAGATTTGCGGCGCCCACGCGTCCACCGTTTTCTTGGTTTGACGAATCGTAAGGGCTTGAGTGACATGTTCCGAAGCTCGGCCACGTTCGAGCAAGTCGTGTCGGCTTGGAAGAATGAAAACCTGGCGGTGATCACGAGCGGCGGCCTACCTCCCAATCCGGCCGATATCCTTGCCTCAGACAAGATGGCGAGCATACTGAAAACTGTGAGAGAGAAAGCCGATATCGTTGTTATAGATGCACCCCCATTCCTGGTAGCCGATGCCACGATCCTTGCGGGTCGAGCCGATGGAGTCTTGCTTGTCATTCAGCCGGGCAAAACTCCCATGGATAGTGCCCTGTTCACTGTGGAACAGTTAAAACGCGCCGATGCCCATGTGCTTGGTGTGGTACTGAACCGCATCCCGCGTAGTCGCGCTTACTCTTACGGCGGATACCGCAGTATTTACTATCAGAAAGGCTATGGTCACTACTATATTGAGCCTGAACGCGAAGGCGCCGCTCCGGCTGCTCCTGCGCCCACTCCAAAATAGGCTCTTCTCAGAGGGATGATCCATGAACATTTCCACCTGCCCATATCTTGGTCTTCAGGCTGACCCTGAGACCCAGGTATCCTTTCCGTCCCAAAGCAACTTTTGTCATCACTTGAAGACACCAGGACCTGTGGGCTTGGAATACCAACGCACTTTTTGCCAGTCGGCTCTTCATGCTCGCTGCCTCGTTTTCCCACAAGGACGGCATACCCGTCTCCCAATTGAGGCACAGGTGATCGCGGCAGAACGCAAAATCATCCGCCGGCCCTGGGTCATGGCTGTCGCGCTTGTGCTTATCCTGGGATGGATTACGTTTTCGCTGGCTCCGGATCTTTTGCCATTTTCCTTTCAATTATTTCCGCAGACTCAGAAAACGCTTCCCGCGCCGCCGATCACGGCCCCTCCATCTGTGACTCTGCCCTCATTGACGGTGAGTCCTGACTCTGTAACGCCAACAGCTCGTACTCCGGTCGCTTCCTCGCCGTTTGGAATGGTCGGTAGCGAGGTGGCTTTGGCTACGGCCACTTATGCGCCCCTTGGCCTTGAGACACCCATTGGAACGGATCCAATGCTGCTTATTCATCGTGTCCTGCCTGGCGAGAATCTTGATCTGATTGCTGCACGCTTTGATACGAGTGTCGAGGCGATTCAAGCGATCAATTATTTTTTGCCCTCTCCACTCTGGGCCGATTTGCCGCTCGTTGTACCGCTGGGTAAGATTCAAACAGCAGGCTTGCCTCAATTCGAGGCCTATCAAGTCAGCGCGGCTGGGGTTACGGTTGAGCAATTCGCCCAAAGTTTGGATGTAAATGCCATGCAACTGTGCAAATACAATCTTCTACCAGAGGGTGCAACCCTGATTGCCGGGCAATGGCTTCTTGTACCCAGGCCTTCAAAATAAGTGTATGCCTGATTTGGAGTAGTGAGAAATCCGGAGTCCCTTATGCCATCCATCCTATTTGTCTGCACTGGAAATCGCTGCCGTTCCCCGCTGGCAGCTGCCATTTTCCTGAACCGTCTGAGTGAACAGAATTTAAGAGATACCTGGCGTGTGGAAAGCGCAGGTACCTGGGCCCAACAAGGCCTGCCCGCAGATCCCCTTGCGCAAAAGGCCGCCAAGGAAATCGGGCTTGACCTTCAAGATCATCGCACGCGTTCCATCGACCAGACCTCTCTCTATGACCACGATTTGATCGTCGTTATGGAAGAGGGTCACAAAGAGGCTCTCAGTGTCGAGTTTCCTGAGTGCGCCGGAAAGATACAGTTGCTTACTCACCTGGCCGGTGAAATCGAAGGCGTGCCCGATCCCGTTGGGGAAGATTTTGCATTCCATCTGGAAACAGCCAGGGAACTGACCAAGTTGATCGACACAGCCTACGCGCGCATATGCGAGTTGACCGTCGGATAGCCTCTCTTTTCAATGCGATCTTTGTTGCGTTTCTCCAGTGTGTTTCCGCCAGGTAAGGGGGGAGCGGAAACACGAACTGACAGATGATACCTTCTCGCCAAACTACTGACTTCCTAAAGATTGTCCTCGCCAATCTCCCTACGCCAGAGAGATTGGACAATCATCCCTGGACGAAAAGCCTTTTCGTTCAGGAAGTCTGCAGTCATGACCCTCGCTTGCAGGGGCAACCATCTGGAATTCAACTCGCGGCTGCGATCAGTAGTATCTTCCGCCGCATGCGCCCCTCTGCTCCACCCAGGCGGGGTCTGCGGCTGGATACGCGCTGGGGTGAGTTTGGTCTCCTGGCCGCGCGATATTTTGGGCCCTACTTGTATGGCTTACCCTATCCCTCATCTCTACGGGAGGCTTGGCAGGGTATAGATAGTGCCATCCTGCTCTTTCTCTGCGATGGGAATGATGAGATTGGCGAAGAGGAGCGTTCTCAATATCATCTGGTCGCAAACGAAACGGAAGTCGCTGCAAATAGTACGATAAGTGACTGGCATCGTAAAGGGCTTCAGGCGTTGGCAGAACTTGTGATACAGGAGGAGAAGCGGCTGGGAGGTCAAGTTGCCGGACTGTCTCCTGAAACTGAGGTTCCTGCATCCTCGACAACGCCGCCGCATCAGTATAGCCTTCCGGTGCAACGTATCTGGCGCTGGATTGGCAGAATCTCTCTTGGCCTGCTCATTCTCCTGGTTATGTTGGCTGGCTGGAAGAGTTGGCAGATCTATCAAACCCTGCGTTCAATCCAGGCGCATGCAGGGGCATTGCTGTCGCTGTCCAACTCGCTCCCGAAACCGGCGCAATTGGATGAAGTCGGGGGACATCTCTCGAACCTGCGCCTGGATATGCAGTCTTTAAAAGAGGAGACTGCGCCACTGATCGTTTTAGCTCCATATCTCGAGTGGGTTCCAGTCTATGGTGGTGACTTGCAAGAGGCTCCTCTTTTACTCGAGATGGGCATCCAATTGAGCATTGCCGGCGATGAAGCCTTTCAGGCCGTCGCACCGCTGCTGCCGGCCGTTCTGGAAGATCATAGTTCTCCACAAATCCTCAAACTGCTGGGAGACTTGGATGACGTGGATGTGCAATTGCTGGCCGCGCAAGCGGCTCTCGCGCGTGCCCGCGCGGCACGCGAGCAAATTCAAGACGGCCGTCTCTCATCCCAGGTCCGTGATCTTTTAATCGATAAGGTTGACCCTTTATTGGTTTCCATGGAGGGCTCATTTCCAGTGGATGAAGTGTTGCTCATGGCTCGCTTGTCGCCTCGACTGTTAGGTGCAGTGGGCAATGGGCCACAGACCTATCTCATTCTCATCCAAAATGAAGATGAACTCCGCCCAACCGGCGGTTTCCTGAGTGCTGTAGGCATCCTTGAATTGGAAAATGGGGAAATAGTCAGCCTGACATTTGAAACTTCTGAACTGCCAGATGACCTAAATAAACCTTATCCCAAAGCTCCCTGGCAACTGGATGAGTATATGCGGGCAGATATCCTGCTTTTGCGTGATGCAAATTGGTTCACAAATTTTCCCACGACCG
>Ga0105104_10003159_pt1 | contig 11846 bp, 5 predicted proteins | sample PPLLaktember2015_3_FD_87034 | JGI IMG/M metagenome (GOLD analysis project Ga0105104, IMG submission 87034) | Freshwater sediment microbial communities from Prairie Pothole Lake near Jamestown, North Dakota, USA - PPLs Lake P7 Core (6) Depth... | ecosystem: Environmental > Aquatic > Freshwater >...
ACCGGGTTGGCAGATACGAGAAATACGGCAATATCGGCTGCTGTGAACGAGTGGATATTACCGCTGGATAGTGATGATATGTTCGAGCCGACATTTATGCAGAAAGCGGTGTATATTATCCAGCAGGAGCAAAAGGTAGATATTGTCTTTGCTAACTTGCAGGAATTCGGGGCTTCAAGCGGCGAATGGATACCTGCCGCGTTCTCAAAGTTGCAGCTTATGATTGAGAATACAATGCCCTACGCATCCCTTTACAGGAAAGAACTCTGGCGCAAGGTCGGCGGATATGATAACCTGTTAAGCGTTATCGTTCAGCCGGAGGACTGGAACTTCTGGTTAAGCTGTCTCGAATATAATCCCGTTGTCCGACGGATAAACGAGCCCCTTTTCCTCTACCGTGTTAACCCTCAAAGCATGTATCATAAAACAATCAAGGGCAACTTGAGGTTGGCCTGGGCATTTATCGCTGCCTGCCATCCTGATTTATATCCGGTTACAAGCATTGTTCTGGCCTGGCAGAAAATTGCAAACTGTTCGGATGACACTTATGAAAAAATCCTTAAAGCAGTTGAAAAATACCCTGAATGTGGCCTGGCGTATTTGTGGAGAGGATTAAGAAAGATACGCATGGGGCAAGTTCATGAGGCGATTGAAGATTACCGGATGGCTGTTGAACGAGCCAAAGAAAAGGATTGGCAGGCATCCTTCGCCATGATGATGTTGCAGAAAAGCCGGGGTGATTTTGCCGGAGCGCGCAGCAGTTTAGAGAATCTCTTAAACATCAAGCCCGATTTTGATTGGGCGCGAGATATGTTCTCACCGCGTGCCAGTCAACAAAAGATATTATTTTATTATGATGCGATAGGCAACATTAGTGAAACCAGTCCCGCAGGAACCGTAACGGCAGTACTGAACTTCGCAAAAATGCTCGGCAATAATTCCGATATGGAGATTCATATAACCGGAGACCTCGTTCATTATCCTGAGCAGTATGGTTCTTTGCATATTATTCCACTGCCGCCGATAGACAAAAGAGGAGAAATTCTTGCATACTACGATGTGGTGTTCTTTGCGACACATGTTCGCTACTTCAAAGGTTTGACCAAGCCCCCCGGACAAATTTGGATACTGTGGCAACACTGTTGGAATGCCGACGACATTGTGTCGTTGTCATATATGAGCGACTTCGATATAGTCGGTTGTCTGTCGGAATTACACAGAGCATCACTGCGCAATCATGGCATCGGAGATGAAAAGTTCATTATTCTTCCTAATCTTATCGATACGAATATATATTCTCCAAAAGCTGTCAGCAGGAACAACCGCTCCATAATGTATGCCGGCGCGTTGCATGAGCATAAATGTGTTCAAATTCTTATAGATGCTTTCCGGCTGGTACGTCTGAGGATAAGTGATGCCGAATTGCACATTTATGGGGATGGTTTAATGTGGCGCGGGGGCAACGACTACGGAGATAACCTCAAGAGAACAAAACCGGAAGGCACTTACTTTCATGGCTATGTAAACAATAAAGATATGCCGGAAATCTATTCAAAGCACGGCATATTATGCCTGCCCTCCAAATACGAAACTTTCCCGATGGTAATTTTAGAGTCGCAGGCATGCGGATGTATCCCGGTTGCGCATAATGCCGGAGGCACGGCTGCTACCGTATCTGATGGACAGACAGGTCTGTTATATTCACCAAATACGCCTGAAAAACTGGCAGAGACAATAATCGCTGCCTTTATGATAATCGATGCCGATCCTTCTATACGTCACAGAGCGGTTAATTATATACGAGAAAACTTCAGTGCGAATAGAGTTCCAGAATATATTTCAAAGCTCTGGGACAGAATCAATATTGCCAGGGAAGTTAATGCTGTCAGGATGCTGCTCGAAAATAATAATACCGAGCTGGCTGACTTTAAATGTGAACAGTTATCCAGGAAGTGCCCGAATCATCCGGAAGTGCTATTGCTGCAGGCGCTGATTATGAACCAAAAGGGAAACGGGCTGAAAGCTAATGCACAAATCAGAGAACTGCTGGGAAAATACCCCAACTACGTCAGGGCATTAAATGAATACGGTTTGATGGCGATGAAAGCAGGAGAAACAAAAAATGCTCTCGGCCTCTTTACTAAAGCATATAAATTCAATCAATGGGACAAGAATACGATTACTAATTGTTATAAGGTTTTAAAAACATCCGGCAGCTACGAGCAAGCCAAATTACTTCTCTTAAATTATTTGACAACTATCGGCGTAGATTCCCGGATTCTTTATCTGCTCGGGGAAATCGATGCTCTTATCGCAAATGAAGGTTCAGCAGTAAACCTTGTCTCCCAGCAACCGGTTAATAACAAACAGCATGTACAAAGCCCGGACAGCACAAGCAAACCACTGGTCAGCATAATAATGCCTGTTTACAATGGCGCCGACCATATTAGACAAGCAATCGAAAGTGTCCTTAGCCAGAACTATACAAACTTTGAATTGGTGATTGTTGACGATGGCTCCGCCGACAATACTAAAGAGGCGGTCCTGCGATACAATGACGACCGTATCAGCTACATTTATAAGGAAAATGGCGGGGTGGCGTCTGCACGCAACTTCGGCGTGCGAAAGGCACAGGGTTCATTCATAATTATGCTCGACAGCGATGATATGATGACGCCCGATTACATCGCCAGGCATCTGCAGGTGTTCCAGCAGCATCCCGATGCGGATATGATTTATTGTGACGAACTCCTTATCGACGAGCAGGACAAGCCCATTCGTGTAATCAACAGGCCGCAATACTCAGACCGGAACTCTTTCGTATCCGACCTGTTTCGATGCGGCTACCCGGTAGTTCATTTCAAGACCTTTATCAAAAGAAGCGTCTTCGACAAAATCGGGCCGTATGACGAACGGCTGATTATCGCAGAGGATTACGATATGATAAGGCGTTTTGTAAAACACGATCTAAAGATGATTCATTTGCCCGCGGCGCTTTACCTCAGACGCATGACGCAACGCGGTCTTTCGAGAAGCTTCAGCGCCGAAAAGGCAAAGAGCCACTTTGATGTCGTTGGCAGATTCACGGAAACGTTTACGCCTGAGCAATTATTTCCCGACGTGCAATGGGAGGAACTTCCGGCCGGGCAAAAATCCGTGCTTGCCAAATGCAAGACGGCGCTTGTTTATCTGGGCATAGCGGAGCAATACGTCGCCAGCTCACCTGATTACGCGGCGACAGCTTTTGAGATGGCCAACGCTGAATTGGACGATTGCTGCAAAATCGAGCCGGATAATTTCGAGATCAGGAACCTGCGGGAAAAATGCCGGTCTATTCAATCCTGCCGGCTGAAATCCTCCAATCAAGCCGTTTGTCAGATGACATAAGCTTTGAGGTTTAAGATGACAGAATCGCTAAACAAAGCAGGATTTCGCTCGATAATGAAACTACACGGATGTTTGCACTCGAGGCGAGGATGCGTCTTATAAAACAGTGTAATATAAAAGGAAACGGCGAATAATGAGCACTATACGTTTTCCAGGTCTGTTGACAGGCATAGATACAGGTGCGTTGATTCAGCAGCTTATGGCTGTCGAACGCCGGCAGCTCAATATTTATCAGAACCGAATCGATAAATGGGAAGAAAAGAAAAACGCCCTCGGCGATCTCGAAAATAAGCTCAGCACCCTGCGGACCGCAGTGCGGAGTTTATCCGACTCCGAGCAATTGCGTGCGTTTAACGTCTCCTCAAGCGATGAGGATATCCTGACTGCCGAGGCGACCAATAAGGCCTTCGAGGGAAATCACACCGTTGTGATAAACCAGTTGGCGACCGCGGACCGGTGGGTCCATAATTCCGGTTTCACATACGCGGAAGATTATGTCGGGGCGGGAACGTTTATTTACTCGTACAACGGCAAGGAAACCACCATTACGACCACCGCGACGACGACACTCGAAGAGCTTGTCGGCTTAATCAATAACGACGCCAACAATCCGGGCGTAACTGCTTCGCTGCTCAATTATGATGACGCTTATCACTTAATCCTCAACGGCAACGACGCCGGCTCCGATTTCCAAATCTCGGTCAATTCGAGCAGTACGGAAATCTGGCAGGCCGACTCTGCTTTCACCGTCAATACCGATAACGCGACTCTCAGCACCCGCATAACCGAGCTTGACCAGTTCGGCGAAAATCCCTTGGAAGGCGGCGAGGTCATTCAAATCACAGGCACCGACCGCTCAGGCGTCGCCATTACCTCCGTCAATATCGCGATTACCGCAAATACAAAGGTAAGTCATATCATTGACGAAATTACAGATGCCTTCGGCGATAACGTTGTAGCTACACTTGAAAACGGCAAAATAGTCGTTACCGACAAAACCGCGGGCGTAAGCAGTTTATCGATTGCGCTAACCTATAACGCCAACGGCTCAGCCGCGACGCTGACGCTTCCGGCGATGGCGGTCTCTTCCGAAGGAGGCGCGACGGCTGCAACGCTGGCCGGTTTCGCGACTTCGGATTTCAGCAATTCTCAGGCCGCACAGGATTCTCAAATTAAGGTCGATGGTTTCCCGCCGGGGGCCGATGAATGGATTAGCAGAAGCTCCAATACCGTCGATGACGTAATTTATGGTGTTACCCTTCATTTGCACGACCTTACAGACGCCACAGGCGAGGAATTGACCCTTACCCGCGATATCGAATCGGTCAAGGAAAAGCTTACATCGATGGTAACCGCTTACAACGCTGCGGTCTCGTATATCAAGGAAAAGACCGGCTACAACAACGTTCAAAAAACAGCAGGCGTCCTGATGGGAGATTTCGTCGTCAGCACGATTAACTATCAGCTTTATAATCCCGTCATAGCGCAAACCGCCGGCTTTCTCGAAGATGTTGATTCGTTCCTGCTGCCGGGCCAGATTGGCATCCAGAAAAATAGCGACGGCACGCTGACCTTCGACTCCAATAAATTCGATGAGGCAATCGCCGAAGATTATATGGGCGTTCTTTCCATAATCGGAGCGAACAAAACCGGCAGCTCCAGCAGCAATTCAATCAGCTTTTATGGCGCAAGCTCCACTTACACAACCGCAGGCGAATATAACGTCGAAGTAACCGTCTCAGGCGGCGCGATAACTTCTGCGAGAATGAAATTAGCCACCGATTCGACCTGGCGAGACGCGACATTTAGCGGCAACACCGTTACGGGCAATTCCTCGTTCGACGATAACGGCGACACGGTTTACGCCGAAAAAGGCTTGCAGCTTAGCGTTGATTTATCAGCCAACGGCACCTTTACCTCAACGGTTAGGGTCAAACAGGGTTTCGCAGGCGCGATGGAGGACTTCTTAGACAGGATGCTAAAAGTAAGCACCGGCTCAATCGATATTGACCAGGAGCATATCGACGAGACGATAGAGAGTTTACAGGACAGAATCGATGACGAAGAAGACCGTCTCGTCGATAAGGAAAGACGATTAGTGGAAAAGTACGCCCGCCTCGAAAAAATGCTCGCCCTCCTCCAAGCCCAAATGTCCGCCTTGGGCCTTGGTTCTTCGTAACCGAAGCGTAGCTTCGATTACGAAACCCCCAGCGTCTCGATTTACGAAGCGTAGCGTAGTCCCGAATTTCGGGATGAAGTGGAGCGGAGTAAATCGGCAGGGGGCTGATTCCGAATAATTTAAAAATAACCTCACTTCCTTATTCTCTTTAAGGGCTTTCGCATAGTCCGCGAAGGCGAAGTGTAACGGAGTCCCATCCTGGGAGGGCTGTTTTCCATTGTAAAAGCAGAGAAATTCTTCTTGCATTTTAGGTAAAGCCGCTTCATAATATTGGTTGGTTAATAACAGAGGCGGCAATGACTGAGGAGAAAATAGAGTTTTACGCTCATACCGGAGCCAAGCCCGACCGCAAGGACTGGCAGCCGTTAAAAGAACACCTCCAAAACACCGCAAACCTCGCTAAACAGTTCGCACATCAATCAGAACTTAACATGAGAGAAGAATAAATGGATAGATTATTTGCACGCCCGGGACAATACCTTTCAGACCACCTCAAACAGGTTGCATGCAAGGCCGAAACGTTCGCCAGACACTTTGATGCCGCCGAGTTTGGGAGAATAGCCGGACTATTGCATGATCTCGGAAAGGCTGAGAAGCAGTTTCAGCAACGTATAGCCAATGATGACAAAGACAAAGCCAACAAGAAACCTCATTGTCATCATGGGGCAGCATTTCTGTTGAATCACGAACCAATACGATGGGCTGAGGCGATTGCTATTAACGGGCATCATTCCGGGCTTCATAATCGCGGGGATGTTGATAAGCAGCGAGAATATTACAGGAAGGCGGCCTCCGAATGCGAAGCCAAACTGAAACAAGATTCGCCCGATTTCCCCATTCCCGTTGCGATGAAGAAAATGCTCCCTGATTGGCTCAACGATTTGACGTTTCTGCCAAATCACAAAAGCGATGGGTGGTTAGCCACAGACCTTTTCACACGATTCTTATTCAGCGCACTGATTGACGCCGACCGTCTGGATACGGAGGAAAGCAAGTTTGGCAAAGATGCGTCTGTGAAAGCCCGTGAGTGGCAACCATTCGATTCGCGGGCACTTCTCGATATATTGGAAGCGGAACTCACACGAAGAGCAAGAGCGGCTCGTGACCAAAAGACAGCGTCTGAAACGGTTCAGAATGTCTGGCAAGAAGTTGGTAAGTGCTGTCGAGAAGCCGCAAAGCAAAAACGGGGACTATTTTCCCTGACAGTGCCGACAGGTGGCGGAAAAACGCTGGCAGCAATGCTATTTGCCTTGCATCATGCTGTCTATCATAATAAGAATGCTCCCGATCACAAAAAAATACGACGGATTATTGTTGTTATCCCCTATTTAAGCATCATTCAACAGACCGCCAAAGAATATCGTGATGTCTTTGAGAGCAACGAAAAAGACAAAAGGGGGCTTATTCTTGAGCATCATTCACAAGTCGAAAACGAATACGATGAAAAAGACGAGAAGAACGACGTCAAAATCGATGAGATATCTGAACGACGAAAGCTGGCTGCTGAAAACTGGGATGCTCCGATAGTAGTTACCACCAGCGTCCAGTTCTTTGATTCGCTGTTTTCCCGTCGTCCAGCAAAAGCCCGAAAACTTCACAATATCGCTCAGTCAATTGTGATATTCGACGAGATACAGACCCTGCCCCCTTTGATGATGCAGCCGATTCTAAGCGCAATTGGCGAGTTTGCTAATCCGGCAAGGCCTTATGGTTGCTCTTTCGTTTTATGCACGGCCACGCAACCAGCTTTCGGGAAAAGTGAAGACCTGCCTGTTGGCCTTGAAGATATTCGTCCCATAGTGCCGCTTGGGAGGGCGATAGAACATTTCAAATCATTGGAAAGGGTCAAATATAAATGGCCCGAGAAAGATGAATCCTTAACTTGGGATGAACTTGCGGATGCCATTCTACGACATAATACTCCGCAAGCTTTGGTGATTGTCAACACCCGTAAAGCTGCGAGAGAGCTTCATAATGCGATCAAAAAGAAACTTGGTAGTAATTTGGATGGGCTTTTTCATCTTTCAACATGGATGATGCCCTTGCACCGAAATGAGATTTTGGAGGAAGTGAAGAGCCGTCTCAGTCCAGAAAACCAAAAGGAAAATCGCAGACGGTGTATACTAATCTCCACGCAGTGCATTGAGGCTGGCGTAGATGTGGATTTCCCGGCTGTTTGGCGTGCCTTCGGACCTTACGATTCGATTGTTCAAGCGGCAGGCCGTTGTAATCGCAAAGGTTTAATAAAACAAGAAGAAGCTGTTGTTAGCATCTTCTATCCCAAGGACGGCAAGACACCAAAAGGCCTATATGATACAGCGATTGCTCAAACAGAGCTTCTCCGCAAGATGAACTTGGCAAGGCCAGAAAACCCGGATTCTTTCCCCACGTATTTTCGTTTGCTTTATCAGCTTTCTGTTCCTAACGAATGTGGTATTCAGCAAGCACGTAGCCAATTTCATTTCAAAGAAGTTGACGAAATGTTCAAGTTTATTGAACAGGATACAATTTCTGTGCTGATTCGAAACCAGTACATAAACGGCGAATTAAAGAAGACGTTTGCCGGTGAACAATATGAAGAATCGCAGAAGCGAGGTTATTTTACCCGCGAAGATTGGCGTTTTATTCAGCCGTTCATCATTAATCTGCCATATCACCTCTTGAAGAATAAGGAAATCTGTAAAAAGTTGGAGAAAGCATTCAATGAGGACAATTCTGGATTATACGTTTGGTGGGGTTCTTATCAAGGCGGATTTCAGGGAACGGGAATTGATTTTGAAGGACCAATACCACAGGAGGAATTATTAATATGATAAGTGACCGAATACGAATCCGGGTGTGGGGGCCGTATGCCTGCTTCACTCGACCCGAGTTTCATGTCGAGCGTGTAAGCTATCCAGTAATAACACCTTCCGCCGCACGAGGTATTCTTGAAGCAATCCTGATGAAGCCAGTTGAGAAACCGGAAGGCAGCAGGCGAAGCGATAAAGAAGGTTTCTTGTGGCGTGTGTTGCGTATCGGCATTGTTCGAGAAGGAATAATGATGCCAATTCTTCGCAATGAACTGGGCTATGAAAAACACGCCTATAGTGGATACGACATTATGGAAGAGCGCACACAGCGACATAGCTTAATCCTTCACGAAGTCGAATATCTGATAGAAGCAGTCATTGAAACAAAGGGCAACAATATGGGGAAGTATTACGGTTGTATCGAGCGGAGAGCATTAAAAGGGCAGTGCCATCATCGTCCCTATCTTGGCTGCCGTGAGTTCCCTTGTGATTTCGAGTGGGCACCGAATGCCGAACCTGATGCAAGTATCAATAAGCCCTACGGAAATATTTTCCGCGACTTCAATTTCGACCAAGTTTGGAAACATTGGCCAGCCCAAGAACGGCCCCATTCTTGGCAGAAGGAAAACGGACTAACAATATCACCCTTGCCGCTTCCTTCTTTGAGCGCTGTCGCGGTGAATGGCTGGATAAATGTTGAAACCGATGGCCGAAAGAAGGTGAAGCCAATATGATTGCTGAATTGCTGCAATTGGGAGACCGACTGGCTTTAACAGGCCATGAACCCTTCGGAATACGAAGCATTCATTGGTTTATCGACCTCGATGAAAGCGGCAATTTCATTGGAATTTCTCCAACAGTAGCGGGCGCAAGGCGTGGCAAGAAAGGCGAGTGGGTCGAGGATATTGGGAAGGAGTATTCGTGTCCCGTATTTTTCTTTATGTGTCTAAATAACAAAGGAGAAATCACTGCAACAGCAGGCGGGGGTCGGGCCGTGGCTGAATTAGCAACTGGTAACATTATAGAAATATGGGGTAAGCAGATTGAGGTAAAAAAAGGCGAAAATCCAAAGGTCAACGACCTTCCAGCCAAAGATACTTATAAGCACGATAATTTCCTCGCTCTTCACAAGATAGCCGCCGAAGCATTGACAAATTCAACAGCTATTTCCGCAATCAATATATATTTGCAAAGTAATCCGCCATTCCCACTGGACAAATTCAATGATACTGGAATTCTCAAGAAAGCTGTCAGTCAACAGTTTTCGTTTCGTGTTGCAGGTCAGCTTATTGTTGCCGATTCGAAAATCAGGCAATGGTGGGAATCGGAGTATGAAAAGAGACGTAACGCTGTTGTTGAGAAGCTACCGAAGGGCATAGATGCTTTCCCGCACAGCGATCGCGATGATTGTTATGGTACTTTGACATTGTACTTTCCACATGTTTCTGGAGTTCCCGGTGGCGGCGGATGGTGTCCTTTGGCCTCTTTTGACAAAGCTCCTTCTCAATCTTACGGATTAGGGCCGATGACAGCCTCTGTTCGTTTAGAGGTAGCGGAAAAAGCAACAGCAGCACTTAATTGGCTATTGCACGATGAATCTTCACATCTACGAATGGGTGATGCTGTGGTTATTTTCTGGGCCGTAGATGAAGCGACCAGCAGTAATCCTCCCCAACCCTTGGGATTCGGTGAATTGATGGAAAAAGCCGACCCCTTGCAGGTACGTGAGTTTCTTAAGAGTGCATGGGGTGTTCATTCTAATGTCCCTGTTACATCGCGGTTTTATGCTGCTGTATTATCATCGCCACAATCGCGTATCACAATTCGTTCGTGGCATACCGAAACGTTGCCCAACACCATTGCGTATTTCCGTCGGTGGCTCGAATCATCACTCCTTCCTAATCGATACGGTGACGACTGCCCAACGTCCATTATGGATCTTGCGGATTGCACCGTTCGAAAGAGCAAGAACAGCAAACCTTTACCCCGTACATATAGCGAATTGTTTGAGGCGGCTTTATTTGGGCAACCTCTTCCTTCACGGCTTTATTCCGCTGCTTTGGAAAGGCAATCGCTTGAACTTGCCAAAGGATGCGATAAGAAAACAAGAACTGAATTTGAAGACCGTCTTCGTGCCCGAACGGCACTAATAAAGCTTTATCTAAACAAGAAAGGAGTTGCTATAAATATGAACAACCGTACAGAACAAAATGATTCCGCATATCTTTGCGGGCGACTGCTTGCGATGTTGGATAAAATCCACATCGAAGCCCATAGGCAAAGCGGCGGGACAAATTCTTCGCCGGCTAATCGTTCTTATTCTGCGGCATCGACGACACCGGCCTTGGCCTTTCCGCAATTATGCAAGCTGGCGCGTTATCACCTTAATAAAGCCCCAGCTTGGCTCGAACATGGTTATACCGATAAATCTGGCAATACCGTTGAGGGCTTGAAACATATCTGCGCCCGGCTCAAAGAGGCCGCTGGCTGCAATTTCCCGAGAACTCTGTCCTTAGAGGAGCAGGGACGCTTTGCCATCGGTTTTTATTATGAACGCTGCCGACAGTGGCCTAAGGGTAAAGGCAAAGGCGGCGAAATGAATGATACAAACGAAACCACGGAATCCGATTCCAACAAACAGGAATAACCGAAAGGAGCAATTTATATGGCCAAGCAAGAGAAACATGAAAACGGACTTCATCACAATCTAATTGAATTGCCGCACGACAAGAATGCAAGCGACGCCGTAGGTGAACGCCACGAAATGGTTTTGTTAATCGAGGTTGACAAGTCGAATCCAAATGGTGACCCAGACACCGGCAATATGCCGCGTATGCAACCCGACACGATGAAGGGTTTGATAACGGATGTCTGCCTGAAACGTAAACTGCGCAACTTCTTGAGTCTATATAAGCCAGACGGCACACCCCTTGGAAATGGCTCCCATGACGGTTATAAAATCTTTATCAAAGAAAATGCGGTCCTTCAGCAGCTAATGGAGAGCGATGATATCGCAAATATTGCAGAAGGTGTTTTCAAAGCATACCCTGAGAAGGAGAAGGGAGAATGGAAGCGTGCTGAAAAGAAAAAAGCAGGCAAGAGCGAATTTATTATTCGCGCATATCGCGATGCGTTATGTAAGGTCTTTTTCGATGTTCGAGCATTCGGAGGAGTAACATCAACCGATGGGCCATTAAAAAGCAGTTTCTTCGGACAAATTCGTGGGCCGATACAATTTGGATTCTCTGAAAGCTTAGATCGTATTCTGCCGCTTGACTTTTCGATTACCAGATGTGCCGCCACAAGTGAAGAAGAGAAAAAGCAACAAGAAGGTGAAGAAACCGGCAACCGCACGATGGGCCGAAAGCACATTGTGGACTATGCTATTTATCGCTGCCATGTTTACTTCTCACCAGCTTTTGCCTCTATAACGAAATTCTCCTATTACGCTTTGGCTTACTTCCTGTTTGCGCTGAACCATATGTTTA
>Ga0105104_10003160_pt1 | contig 11843 bp, 7 predicted proteins | sample PPLLaktember2015_3_FD_87034 | JGI IMG/M metagenome (GOLD analysis project Ga0105104, IMG submission 87034) | Freshwater sediment microbial communities from Prairie Pothole Lake near Jamestown, North Dakota, USA - PPLs Lake P7 Core (6) Depth... | ecosystem: Environmental > Aquatic > Freshwater >...
AGCGGCCAAGGCCATGCGTCGCGTGCTTGTCGAGCACGCAAGGAAGAAGAACGCCGAAAAGCGCGGCCGGAAGGCCGAGCACGACACGCTTGACGAGCACAAAGCCTGGGTCCCGGGCGATCAGCTCGATATTCTCGTCCTCGACGAAGCTTTGACGGCCCTCTCGGGCGTCGATCCCCGGCTGACCCGTGTCGTGGAGCTGCGTTATTTTGCCGGGCTGGACGTCGAGGAAACAGCCGAATTGCTCAATGTTTCCCCCGCCACCGTCAAGCGGGACTGGAATTACGCGAAAGCCTGGCTCTACGACCACATGAGCAGAACGCCCGGGCGACCCGAACCCGCCGAGAAACGATGATCATCAAGCGCCCCCGCCGTTGGAGTTCGTGGAATCGAGGCTACCCCGACGTAGGGTGGGTTTCGAAGCGCGTCAGCGCTGAAACCCACGGAAACAAACGTTGGGTGCTTCGGCGCCGTGGGTTTCAGCGCTGACGCGCTTCGAAACCCACCCTACGTCGGGGTAGCCTCGATTCTACGCACCAAAGTGGCCGCGGCTTTCCAACGCCTTAGTTCTCTGCAGGAAAAAATCCCGGGAACCCGCCCAAAACCGGTTATCATTGGCGTCCGGCTGGCGCTTTTCCGGCCCGATGGTCGTGCGTGTTGGTTCGCAGATTTGGAGCTCAGTTGCAGGAGAGGAGCGTTATGGATCGACGAGAATTTCTGAAGAGCGGTTTTTGCTTGCCGGCAATCCCACTGTCTCATGCCGTTCAGTCATCGAGCCCTGAAAGCGGCTCCGTAATCTTGTTACAGGGGGAACCGCCCGCCGACATCACCAAAGCGGCTGTGAAGGCTCTGGGTGGGATGTCCAAATTCGTTTCGAGAGGCAGCGTGGTTATGGTGAAACCTAACCTCGCTTTTGCCCAAAGCCCTAAGGTGGCCGCTACGACGAACCCGGAAGTGGTGAAGGCAGTCGTCGAGATGGCGCAGGAAGCAGGCGCCGCCAAGGTCATTATCATGGACAACCCGGTCGGTCCCTGGGAAGGTCCGTACAAGCGCTGCGGGATGGCCGAAGTGGCAGGGGCGACGGGCGCCGAGTTGCGTCCGCCAGACATGAAGCGACTGGTCAGCCACGACTTCAAAGGCGGCGGCTTGAGAGGCTGGCGTATATTCAAGGATTTTCTCGAGGTCGACGTCTTTATCAACGTTCCGATCCTGAAGACCCATTCCGCGACCGACCTGACCATCGGGATGAAAAATCTGATGGGCATCATCGAGAATCGGGAAATGTTTCACGGGCGCGACATGGGATACAAAATAGCCGAGCTTGCGTACGGCTTCCCGCCGCACCTCAACATCGTCGACGCCAACCGCGTGATATCGTCCGGCGGGCCGATCAGCGGAAATATCACCGAACCCAAGACGGTCGTGGTTTCTGCGAATATCCTGGAGGCCGACGTCGTAGCCGCTGCAGTGCTGGGCCGATCCCGCCGTTCCATCCCCTATTTCGATCCCGCCTTCAAAAGAGGCATGGGCCAGGTCGATCTGAAGAAGATAAACCTGAAGAGCTACCGGCTGGGGGCGTGATACCGCGGAAGGACGCGGAAAACGCGCGGAACAGCCGAAACCGCGCCAAGGTCGAGACTCCTTCCGCGCGTTCCGCGCTTGTTTCCGCGCTGTTCCGCGGGACTATAATACGCGGTCATGAACAGGCAGTTGTCGAGTCGCCGTAATTTCTTGAAAACCTCCACTTTGGCTGCCGCGTTTCCGTCGATCGTGTCGTCTTCTGCCCTGGGGCTGAACCGTGTCACAGTCCCGAGCGACCGGATCGTCATGGGGATGATCGGAGTAGGCAGCATGGGGAGCGGCCACGTACGAGGCTTCCTGACACATCCCGAGGTGCGCGTTGCAGCCGTTTGTGACGTTCGGGAGGAATTCCGGACAAGGGCCAAGGAAACCGTGGACGCGAAGTACGGAGACAAGGCTTGCGCGACCTACGCCGATTTTCGCGAGCTCCTGGCACGTCCTGATATCGATGCGGTCCTCATAGCCGTGCCGGACCATTGGCACGCTCTGATCGGGATTGAGGCCGCCCGCGCCGGCAAGCACATGTACTACGAGAAGCCGATGGCCCGCACCTTCGCAGAGAGCGTCGCAGCTCGCTCCGCGATTTTGCGGCACCAGGTGGTCTTCCAGTTCGGAACTCAACAGCGCTCCAGCTACAACTACCGATTTACGGCCGAGCTCGTCCGAAACGGACGCATCGGAGAGCTGAAGAGGATCATGATCGGGTCTGCAACTTCGCAGTTCGTTCCAAATCAGCCCGAACAGCCCGTCCCGCCCGGTTTTGATTACGAGATGTGGCTGGGCCCCGCTCCCTGGGCGCCTTACACGTTTGAGCGGTGTACTCGAAATTGGACTCTCATTTACGACTACTCCCTTGGTTGCGTGAGCGGCGCCTGGGGCATTCACGACGTGGACATCGCACAGTGGGTTTTGGGTATGGACCACAGCGGGCCGGTGGAGGCCGAAGGCTGGGGGATTTTCCCGAAAGAGGGGCTCTACGACACAGCGACTGCGTGGGAGGTGGAGCACACGTATGCCAATGGCGTGAAACTGATTCACATGGATATGCGGACCGCGCTCAAGAAGGCTCGGCAGTTCTCGCTCCATTGGATGGGCATGCTGTTCGAAGGCACCGAGGGCTGGGTCTACGTTAGCCGGGACGGGATTCACGCCGAACCGCAATCGTTGCTCACGGCCGTGATTAGGCCCAATGAAATTCAATTCGCGAGGAGCACCGACCACCGGCGCAATTTCCTCGATTGCGTAAAAACACTTCGACCGCCAATCTCGCCGATCGAGGCGGCGGTGAGGTCGGATACCGTCTGCCAGCAGGCGGACATCGCCATGCGGCTAAAGCGCAAGCTCAAGTGGGACCCCGTTCGCGAAGCGTTCATCGGGGATGACCAAGCCAATCGGATGCTGTCCCGCGCCATGCGCAGCCCGTGGCATTTGTAGAGACTGGCAAAGGGCGAGTTTGGAGCCCAAAGTCCGGTTCTCTTTCGGAGTGCGGTGTCAAGGCCACCGGACTCCGAAAGAGACGTAGCCGGGGCGCGATGCTTGCCCCGGAGAGATCAATATGAAAATCATCACGATTCTGGGGTGCCTACTTACCTGTCTCTCCTTCCAATCCCCCGACCTGTCCGACCAGCTCGCTCCGGATCAGCGCGAGAAGGTTGAGGCGGCGGTTCCGGGCAAGGCCCCGGCGGCTGTCCGTCAGCCGCGCAAGCTGCTCATCATGGCGCTAAACGTCCGGGACGGCCAGGTGAGAAAGGGACACGCCTCGATTCCAGCCGGCAATCTGGCTCTCCGGCTGATGGGCGAGAGAACCGGTGCTTACGCGGTGACTTTCAGCGACGACGTCAACATGCTCCGCAGGGAAAACCTCGCGCACTTCGACGCCGTTTGCCTCAACAACACCGTGGGGGTATTGACCGAGGACCCGGAATTGCGCAAGTCGCTCCTTGACTTCGTGGCCGGAGGAAGGGGCTTTGTCGGTCTCCATGCCGCCGGCGCAACGTTCGTCCAATGGCCCCGCTATGACCAGTTCCCGGAGTTCGGGGAGATGCTGGGCGGCTACGAGAACGGCGGGCATCCATGGAAGCCGGATGAAACGATCGTCTTGCGAGTCGAAGACCGGCAACATCCGATTAACCGCGGATTCCAGTCGGATAGCTTCGAAATCAGCGATGAGGTCTTCCAATTCCAGGCGCCGTATTCCAGGAGCAAGCTTCGGGTCTTGCTGAGTATCGATACGAACAAGACTGATATGAATCCCGCTCGGCGTTTTTTGCCCGAACGCTTCGCGGATCGGGATTTTGCCATCAGCTGGGTTAAAACGTACGGCAAGGGAAGAGTCTTCTACTCCTCCCTGGGCCATAACCCGCACATCTTCTGGAACCGGCCTGTGCTCGAGCATTTCCTGGCCGGGATTCAGTTCGCATTGGGCGACCTTCAGGCCGACACCAATCCCGTTTCGCAACCCGGCGGAGGTCAGTGATGACGAAACGACGGCTGATCTTGTCACTTTCAGCCTGCCTCCTCGTAACCAGCTTGGATGCCCTGGCCGCTCAGAAAGCGTCCAAGCAAGTTGAGACAGACGAGCTGGATGTCCTCCTGGCGAAAGTCGGCCAGTACAACTACGGAGCGAGCCGGGAGGCTGTGGTGGACTTGGCGGACTACCTAGGCCCGCACCTGTCGGACCCGAAGCGGGTGTCGGCGATTGAGAAGAGGTTCATCAAGTTTCTGGATTCGGACGCCGGCCTTGCCGCCAAGGATGTGATTTGCAGGCAGCTCGCTCTGATCGCGTCCCAAGCGTCGGTTCCGGTATTGTCGAAGCTCGTGCAAAAGCCGGCGGCGAGCGACATGGCCCGCCACGTGTTGGAAAAGATCCCGGGAGAAGCGGCCGACAAGGCCCTCCGCCATGCGTTGGCAACGTTGGACGGGGAGCTCCGGGTGGGAGTGATCAACAGTGTCGGCGCCCGTAGAGACCGAAAGGCCGTCCGGCTTCTGATCCCTCTCCTGAATTCACCGGACACTGTTGATGCTGCTGCTACAGCTCTCTCTCGCATTGGCGACGGGGAGGCAGTCGACGCGTTGTTAAGCGCGAAAACGACGGCAGACGAGCGGATAAGAGGCAAGGCCCAGGAAGCTCTTATGGACTGGGCCGATGAGCGCCTGGCAGAGGGAAGGAACCGGGGCGCGTTCCTGATTTATCGGGAAATGGCGTTCATGAGCGAGATGGAGCACATCCGGATCGCCGGGCTGCGCGGCCTGTTGAGATCAGCCGGCGCTGCCGCCCTTCCGACACTGCTTTCCGCTGTCACCGACGGAGAAGCGGCCGTACAGGGCGCCGTGGTCAAGCTCCTGGTAGAGCTTGAAACACCGAACGTTACCAAACAGGTCATTAAGGCGTATCCGACGCTCCCTGATCTGGTAAAAGTCCGATTCCTGTCCGCCTTGGGGGAAGGAAAGGACGGAGCTTCGGTCTCGTTTGTTATGGGGGAGGCAAAGAAAGGGGCGGATCCTGTCCGGGCCGCCGCTCTCGCAGCGTTGAGCCGTATGGGTGACGCCTCCTGCGTTTCGCTGCTGTCGACAACGGCAGCAGACTCCTCCGGCACTGTGCAAGACGCAGCGCGCGGCGGCCTCTACAGGATGAAGGCCAAGGACGTCGACCAGGCGATCGTGGCCGGTCTTCTCGGTGCGGTCCTCCCCGTGAAACTGGAACTGTTGCGCGCGATCGCAGAGCGAGGCATAACCAACGCTGCCCCGGTTCTGGCCGAGGCTCTGAAAGAACCCCAACCCGACGTCCGACGCGAGGCTCTGAAAGCGCTTCTCGAGGTGGGCAGCGAGGCCGAGGTCCCGGCGCTCCTCTCGCTCCTCAGCTCCACGGAATCAGACCCGGAGCGAGATCAGGCCGGCCGTGCGGTCGCATCCGCGTGCCGAAGGTCGGCAGGAAAGGGATTGGATCAAGTTCTGGCGGCATACTCATCCGCCGGCCGGCCGGCGGTCCGAGTCGCGCTGGTAGGGGTTGTGGGGAGCGTCGGGAGCAAAGAAGGCCTGCCGCTTCTGACTGGCGCATTGAGGGAAAGCGACATGGAGGTCAGGCGGGCGGCGATCCTGGCATTGGGCGAATGGCCCAATGCCGATCCCGTGCCGAACCTGCTCGCTGCAGCGCGAGAGGCATCCCTGCCCGCGCATCATGCGCTGGCGTTACGCGGTTATCTCAAGCTCGTCTCGCTCCCGGCTGATCGGCCGCCCGCAGAGTCGGTAAGCCTGGTTTCAAATGCGCTCCAGGCGGCAAAGGACCCGGAAATGAAAAAAGCGGCGCTCGCAGTGCTGCCGCGCTTCGTCTGCAAGGAGGCGGTAGACCTGGCGACCGCCGCCAGCCAAGACCCGGCCGTCAAACCCGAAGCCGACCAGGCAGTCACACGGCTGAAGGAGGCGCTGGGGTACAAATAGAACGATTGCGGATTGCGGCAACGGAAAACGTGGACAGACACGGACTAACACGGACAGACACGGACTAACACGGACAGACACGGACTAGCACGGACAAAGGGCTTCCAGTCCGTGTCTGTCCGTGCTAGTCCGTGTCTGTCCGTGTTAGTCCGTGTCTGTCCACGTTTTCCGTTGCTAATCCCCAATCCGCAGTCCTTCGAACGTGGCTACCACCGGAGCGTGGTCGCTGGTGCCGACTTCCCGGAAAGAGGGGCAACTGACAGCATGCCTGGCCATTTCCTCGCTGGCAAGGACGTAATCCAGTCTCCAACCGATGTTCCGTTGACGGAGATTCCGCCAGGGCGCCCACCAGGTGAAGAGCATATCGTTGTCGGGGTCGAGAGCTCGTCCGAGGTCCACCAACCCCCCGGCCGCAATAACCTGTTCGAGGGATGCGCGCTCCTCGGGCAGCTGGCCGATGGCGTTGGGCTTTCTTTCTTTGGGATGAACATCCATCTCTGTCCGGGCCACGTTGAGATCGCCGCACAGCACCAGCAGCTTGCCTTCGGCCCGGTAGCTGGCCGCCAGCCGCTGGATGTCTTCCAGGAAGTGCATCTTGGCCTGAAAATCCTTGCCGCCGTTGGGCACGTAGACGGAGGCCAGCGTTAGCCTCCCCAACTGGACGGCTACGATCCGGTTTTCGAAATCAAACGGCGGGTGGCTGAACTCCGGGCGCGTCGGAAACGCAGTTTTGCAGATGTGCAGCCCGACGCCGGAATAGGCCCGCTCCCCGTGCCAGTAGCACCAGTAGCCTTCCAGCTCGCAGAGCTCAGGAGGCAGCTGGGAAGGAGAAGCCTTGATTTCTTGCAGGCAGACCGCGTCAGGTCGCTCGGTTGCTATCCATTCCCTGAGCTGGTCCTGCCGGGCGCGGATCCCGTTTACATTCCAGGTTGCGATCTTCATCGGTTCTTCTGCTCGCACCTAGTGTACGCCAGGCGCGAAAAGGTGTCCCGATCGGCATTGTACGAAATTGATTGACTCACACAAGAATCTGGCTATCCTAATTGGGCTCTTTTCATGGCTCGCGGGTTCAGCGGCCGAAATCAGCTTTCCTTGCCGCCGAATTACGGCTGAATTTTCGAGCTAGAATAGTGCCTTGACTCAGTTAGGGGGAACGATGGCAGAAGCGCCGACACGCAACAGGAAATTGGTGGCTTGGGTTGAGGAGATGGCCAAGCTGTGCCGGCCGGCTCGTGTGCACTGGTGTGATGGATCGGATAGCGAGTATCACTGGTTGTGCGGAGAACTGGTCAAGCAGGGAACATTCACTCGCCTGGACCCTGGCGTACGCCCGGATTCGTATCTGGCCAGATCACATCCGAGCGATGTCGCCCGGGTGGAGGATCGTACCTACATCTGCTCCGCGCGCCAGCAGGATGCCGGCCCGACCAACAACTGGGCTGACCCGGCCGAGATGAAGCGTGTCCTTCGGTCTCTCTTCGAGGGGTGCATGGAGGGGCGGACACTGTACGTGATTCCGTTCTGCATGGGCCCGTTCGGGTCTCCGCTGGCGAAGATCGGTGTCGAGATCACCGATTCGGCTTATGTCGTCGTGAACATGCGAATCATGACCAGGATGGGAAGCCGGGTGCTGTCGGAGCTGGGCGAGCACGGGGAATTCGTTCCCTGCCTCCATTCCGTCGGGGCTCCGCTCAAGCCTGGTCAGCCGGATGTCCCGTGGCCCTGTGAGCCCGATCCTGCGAGAAAGTACATTGTTCACTTCCCTGAAGAGCCTTCCATCTGGTCATTTGGTTCGGGATACGGCGGGAATGCGCTTCTGGGGAAAAAGTGCCTCGCCCTCAGAATTGCTTCGGTCATGGCCCGCAGGGAGGGGTGGCTCGCGGAGCATATGCTCATCATGGCCGCTACCTCCCCGGAGGGCCGAAAACACTATATTGCGGCGGCGTTCCCCAGTGCCTGCGGCAAGACCAATCTCGCGATGATGCAGCCGACGTTGCCTGGCTGGACCGTCCGTTGCCTCGGTGACGACATCGGCTGGATTCGGCTGGGCGAAGACGGCCGGCTTTACGCGATCAACCCGGAGACCGGCTTCTTCGGCGTTGCCCCCGGGACCTCTCGAACTTCGAATCCCAATGCGGTCGCCACTTTTCAGTGCAACAGCATTTTCACGAACGTCGCTCTTACCCCACAGAACGATGTGTGGTGGGAAGACATGGGAGTCGCCCCGCCGGCTCACGCGATTGACTGGCAAGGGAACGACTGGACACCTGCCTCGGGCACGAAAGCGGCACATCCCAATGCCCGGTTTACGGCGCCTGCGTCACAATGCCCCGTGATCGACCCTGATTGGGAGAACCCGGCCGGAGTGCCTCTCTCGGCGATACTCTTTGGCGGACGCCGCCCCAGCACGATCCCCCTGGTAAACGAGGCATTCAGCTGGGAGCACGGGGTTTTTCTGGGTTCCTCGGCTGGTTCGGAAACGACAACCGCCGCGCTCGGGAAAGCGGGCGTGATGCGGCGTGATCCTTTTGCAATGCTTCCATTCTGCGGCTATCACATGGGCGACTACCTGGCCCACTGGCTATCCGTCGCCGAACGGACAGGTCGGAACAAGTTGCCGCGCGTTTTCTTTGTCAACTGGTTCCGAAAGGACGAGCAGGGACGTTGGCTGTGGCCCGGCTATGGAGAAAACAGCCGGGTGCTGAAGTGGATCTGCGGACGCGTTGAGGGCAAAGCGGACGGCGAGCGGACGCCTATCGGCTTCCTTCCCACGCTTAAGTCGCTTGATTTGGAAGGCCTCGCTGTCGACCGGGGGAGCCTCAGCCGGCTGCTCGAGGTGGACCAGGATGGCTGGCGCCGAGAACTGGACGACATCGGTTCTTACTACGAGCGGTTGGGAGACCGGTTGCCGAAGCGCCTGTGGGAAGAGTTGAAGAGTATGCGTTCCCGGCTCGATGTGTAAACAACTCTAGCTTCCCAAAGGGACATAAGCGACACAAGGGACACAAGGGACACGGGCAACCAGTCGCTTGTGTCGCTTGGGTCCCTTGTTCTGCGGAATTGTTCAAAAATTATCGTTTTTCCACAGGGATTTGCACAATTGTGGAAAAGTGCGTAAATAGGTCCGGCAGCCTTGCCGGACCTACTGCCCTTTCCCCAGCCCTCGCACTTCCTCTTCCGTTAGCTCCCGGTGCTTGCCGATCGGCAGGCTGGATATACGGATTCGGCCTATCGCAATCCGCACCAGTTTTAAGGTCTTGCCTCCGGCCGCCTCGACCATCCGGCGAACCTGGCGGTTGCGGCCCTCGGTCAGCGTGATTTCGAAGAAGGTGTGATTGCCCGAATCCCGCGTCCGCGTGACTTGTGCAGGCCGTGTCGGTCCGTCCTTCAACACGATGCCGGTGCGCAGCTGTTCCAGTTGCTCATCGCTGAAGCGCGGGACGACCTTCACGAGGTAAGTCTTGGGCACCTTGAATTCCGGATTCGTGATCCGCTCCGCAAACTGAGCGTCATTGGTCAGTAAGAGCAACCCGCTGGTGTCCTGGTCCAGGCGGCCAACCGGGAAGACCCATTGTTTGACGTCCTGGAGCAGGTCGTACACGGTCGGTCTGCCGTCAGGATCGACGCGGGTCGTGACATACCTTGTAGGTTTGTAGAGAACCAGGTAGACACGCTTTTTCTTGGAAAGCGCTTTCCCGTCCACGGAAATCCGGTCGCGCTCGAGGTCGATCCAACGCTCGGGGTCGCGAATGACTGCCCCGTTGACTCTGACCCGCCCGGACTGAATCAGGCGTTCCGCTTCTGTTCGCGACGCCAGGCCCGCCTTGGATAGGACTCGGTCGAGTGTTTTCAGGGGACGTTTTGCGGGTGCCTGCTTCTTCAATTTCCGGACATCTTATCGATTTTCGAACGGGTCTTCCATGACCGTTTTAGGACAGATCAGACGGATCGGTCGGATCGCTCTGATCCGTCCTAAAAATTAGATCCTGACTTTGGCTTTCTCTGCAAGGCTTTCGAGCGCTATCAACCAGGATTTGGCCAGCTCATCGCCGCGTTCGGCCCGTTTCTTCATGACCGGGTAGCGGGTCTGGATGACTTCGTAAAGGACATTCTCGAGGTCCCAGAGAACGACTTGAAAAGGAAGCATCTGGACGAGCTTCACGAGGTCCTCCAGGCCGGTGAGAATGGCTACATCAGCCGGTTTGCTTCGCAGACGGGTGCTCCGCTGCCGGATGACTCTCCGCAGCTGGAAACCAAGCTGCTGCGAGTCGAGCGCAATCCGGCGGACCTTGGCCTGTTGCAGCAACGAGCTCATTTCCGCAAGATCCAGAGGCTCTTTTTGAAGTGCTCTTTCCAAGCCGCTGTTGAGAACGAACTGCGCGGCCAGATCAAAGGCTTTAGGCAGGGGCACTCGAAGGTCTTCCAGGAACCGCATCAAAGGGACGTTCGGCTCGTAAATCTCCAGGTAGCCGGCCTCAACATCCGACAACGTGGGCTTCAGCATCAGGTCGACTATGTGCCGCTGCTCGTCGCGAAAAAGCTGTTTGAGGGAATAGATGTTTCCCGGGAAGTGACGATCAAAGAGACGGACGACGCGAAGGAGATCGGCCGTTCTGAACACTTCCTCCATTTCTTCAACGAGTGCCTTGTACTCCTCGATGGAGCGAAAGTCGCGAACACCGCCGGTCAGGTTGTGATCGCCGAAGTGGACCGCGCAGAAGGTGAAGCTTCCGGTTTCCAAGGTAGTGTTTGAAGTGACGTCCAGCCGTCCGGCCGTCATTCGTGCCCGTCCGGCGCGCAGTCTCTCGGTCCCTCCCGAGTAGACCGTGTAGGAGTAGAGCTGGGTGGTCTCGGGATAGTTCTCGAAGAGCGAGCTTATTGCGTAATGGGCGGCCACCTTCCGCAAGTCGGTCACTGCCGGCCGGACTCGAGTCTCATAAATCTGCTGTCCATTGAACTGCTCCGGGATGTTGCTGCGCGCCTGTTGCAGGTGCTTGAGGAACCCATCTTCGATCTCAATGCCGAAGGCTTGTTCCGCGAGTTGGATCGCCCGAGCAGCATAGAGCAGGTTTTGAACCGCCTCAATTCCCGAGATATCGTCGAAAAACCAGCCGCAGCTTGTGAACATCAGCATCGAATACCGCTGCATTTCAAGCAGGCGGAACACCAGGACGCGCTCTTCGTGCGGGAGCGGTCGGACTGCGTGCCGATCGAGGAAAAGCTCCACCGACTGGGGCGAGCGGTCAAGGACCACCTCGATGTAGTCGTCCTGGGCCTTCCAGGGATCCCTCAGGTATTCCGTGATGCACTGGTCGTAACGGCACGAAATCTCGCTTTCCAGCCACTCCAGGCTCGCTCTCATTGGGGTGCGCCATTCCTGGTTCCAGCCGGGAATATGGCTTATGCAGCAGCCGCAATTGCTGCGCCATCTTTCGATTCCGTGGGAACAGCTCCAGGCAGTGTTCTCATGAATCTCGACTTCATGAGTCGGGGGAAAGCGTTCGAGGAATTCCGCGTAGTTGGTGAGGGAGGCGTAATCCGAGGAGTCGATTTGCCTGATGGCATATGCTAACGCCATCTCGCCGTATCGATGGTGATGACCGTAAGTTTCGCCGTCCGTTGCGATGTTAACCATCTGAGCGCTGCCCGAGTGGTGGCCGAATGCGCCCAGCAGGCGGCCTGCGAAGTTGTCCCCGTTGTCAAGCAGTCGCTCGAAAGCCACCCCGCGGGAGATGACGGCGTCGAAAAAGAAGAGGACGATCGAGCGGCCTGAGGGCAAAGACGCCAGGTAAGGCTGTGGCGTGTCGACCGGCCGGTCCGAAACG
>Ga0105104_10003162_pt1 | contig 11840 bp, 11 predicted proteins | sample PPLLaktember2015_3_FD_87034 | JGI IMG/M metagenome (GOLD analysis project Ga0105104, IMG submission 87034) | Freshwater sediment microbial communities from Prairie Pothole Lake near Jamestown, North Dakota, USA - PPLs Lake P7 Core (6) Depth... | ecosystem: Environmental > Aquatic > Freshwater >...
ATCCTGGAATGTGATTTCGTTTTCAACAGTTGGTATCCGGTCAACAGGACATCTGTGGTGATCGTGGATGCCAACAATCAGGTAGCCGAAAGCAATGAAGGCAACAATCAAGGCGCCATTTCGCCTTTTGGTGTTGCACAGCCCTGACGATTGAATAAGATTGCTCCTGGGTAGATTCCGCTGGAGAGACATGACTCACCCCGAATGTAATCTTGCAACAATTTAGCCACGGATTTCACAGATGAGTCCACTGCAAAAACCTTTTTCACCACAAAGGACACGAAGTCCACTAAGGAATTCGTGAAGGTCTGCCTGAAAAACTCAAATTCTTGCGCTCTTGATCTTTAAAAATCTTTGTGCTCTTGCCTGGCACCGCCATTTCGAAGCATCCCCGAAGCGGAGCGAGTGGGAGGGCAGGTGTGCGCGCTTCGCGGTTAAATGGTCTTTTTGCAGCGCAGTCACAGTTTTACACAGAATCAGCCGCCTTAATGCATCCAGGGCGGCTGATAGTTTTGTCTCCCAGGACTTTCAGGGTGGGCAATTACCGCTTGTCTCATTAATACGTAAACTTTTTGAAATGCTTTGTAGGCTAGAATCAAATCATGAAGTTTACTTAATTATGCGGTACTCTGTAAAGCGAGAATCCGTGTAATCTGTGGCTGAATCCTTACTATAGTCCCGATGCTTTTCGGGAAGTCTGGTGTGTCAGTTTCATAGTGCGGACCCCAGTTGCAACCAAAAGGCGATATGAATCTCGCGAAATTCGCCCATTCGGGGCATTCGCGTTCCAAAAACGCCCGGACTCAAGCCGCTTTGCAACCTCACACGTGAGGTTGAGCGATGAGAAGCGTGAGGTTAGGCAACGAGACATGTGTTGCTTAGCATAATCACAAGGTGGTCGGTTAAGGTGAGTAAATAACTAATGTTTCGTTTCCCTCACAGCCTTCGATATTTTGGTACAGGTATCCCCTCAAGAACTACAGCTACAGTCTCGTCCAGTTGATGCTTTTCAAATGAAATAGGTGCGTTGCGCGCTTCGGGCGGCATGGCTAAATAAACATCACTGATGAGTTTCACAGGTAATGTCAAAACAGCGTTCGCCCACCCTTTTCCGCCGTTTCGAGCGTTCTCCAATGCAAGCTCACGAAGATCCTGATCGGAGTAGCTCTCGCTGTTCGTCAGCATGGCACGTGCTAAGGAAAGGTTCAGGATGCGGGCCTCGAAAATACGATAAATTCTGGCTGTGAGAGAACCTCTGGCGTATACATTGTCTGTGGGCGACGGAGCATTTTCAATGATCGTTCCCACTGGCTCATAGATAAACTGATCTGGTTGTAAACTGATTTCCAGCGTCTCAGCAAACTCTTCAACCAGTTCCCGCCTTGGGTCGGATTCCAGAACAGGATCATTAGCCTGACTGAAATGTCCCAAGCAGAATTCCTGAACTGTTTCCCAGGCTGAGGGTGGTATGAATATGCGGAAGTCCTGTTCGGAACGGGAGTGTTCGCTGTCAAAATGAAAGTCTCCAACTGTGCGTTGCAGCATCCTCAGGTCGAGAATCTGGAGTGCTCCTCCAAAAGGTTGAGCTTTCACATCGACAAAACGCCCACTTTCGCCTTCTGGAAGGGTTGCCTTTCGTTCCAGTGCCAGCATTGGTTCGCCATCTTCGGGATTTTCGAAAAGGACTCTTACCAGAGTAGCAATACTCACGCGCAAACTCAATTCGCGTGTTGCGCCAATGCCAGGATTATGTTTATGATTCATTGGAGGCGAAGTTAATGGCTTGATCGATTGTCATTGCCCCGCCTATCTTCCATGCTTCTGTAAATTCATCTTCTGTTAGTGTGGATTGCATAATCTCACGGTTTTGCTCCACCTCAAAGCGGTCTGCGGGCCACCACTCACCGCCTGTGGAGTGCAGCAAGGACTCTGCCGCGCTGAGCAGGGCGGCTCCCCATTGAGGTTCTCCCTGCCTTGCTTTCAAACCAGCTAACCCAGCCAGGCATTCGGCAATTCCACGCCGATTGCCCAGGCGCCGAAACATCCTCAGGCTTTTCCTGAATTGGGATTCCGCGCGCTCAAAATCTTCTTCGTGTTGGGCGATATATCCCAGACTATGTACGAAGCGTGCCATATCGCCCCGGTCACCTGTATCGCGGAGCAATACTTCACACTCCTCATAATATTTACGCGCCAGGTCGTATTGACCCTGCGTACGCGCTACCTCACCCAGGTTATTCAACGCAAAGGATATAGCCCAGTTTTCCATCAATTCGCGGGCTTGGGTTAGAGCCTCCTCATGCAAGGCATGTGCACGCTCTATGTTTCCCAGCCCAAGTTCCACGTTTCCAAGGTGGATATTTGTAATGGCATGAAAAAAATGCTGGTTCTGTTCTTTGAAAAATGCTTGGGCTTGTACCAGCAAGGGTTGTGCCTGCTATCCAGACCCATATTGATAAACGTTACTGCAATCTGCAGGTTCGAAACGGTGATGAGAAACTCATCTTCATGTCTGTGCCCCAAAGCTAACGCCTCTTGCAATTCTGCCAGGCCTGTCTCCTGTTTGCCCTGCCATAACGCCATCACTCCGCTGGCCAGAAGAGTCATTGCACGCTCTGGGGAGGCCACCTTCAAAGAAGGAGATGCCAGGATGCGCTCACACCACATACGCCCTTCGATGAAATAGCCGCGTCGATACCAGAACCATTCCAGCGCAAAGACGACCTGGGCACCTAGATCGATGCCTTGTGGCGCAGAGAGACACCATGTCAATGTGGCACGGATATTATCATATTCACGTTCGAGCCAGTTCAACCAGTAGAGGGCGTTCGCAGAAGTAAGTTGAGTCCAAGTCTGGTCCACAACGATATTGCCGAAGAATCTGGCATGCCGTTCTCGCAAACTTTCCATTTCAACGCTTTCCGCCAGACGTTCAAGGGCATACGCGCGGATGGTTTCAAGCATCCCAAAGCGCGGGTTGCCAGTATCTGTGTCTTCCTGGCGCAGAAGGCTGTTATTCACCAGCGAGGTTAGTCCCTCCAAGATATCGAGTTTTCCCTCCGGATTGCAGACTGCTTCGGCGGCTTCGATTGTGAATCCACCTACGAACACGCCAAGACGAGCATATAAAGTCTTCTCATCCTGATTCAACAGGCTGTAACTCCACTCTAATGTGTTGCGGAGAGTCTGATGGCGGGCCGGAAGGTCGCGTGCCCCGCCCGTGAGCAGTTTCAATCGATCATCGAGTCGCGCCAGAATCGCTTGCGGCTGGAGCAATTTGACGCGCGCGGCAGCAAGTTCGAGGGCAAGAGGCAGCCCATCGAGGCGGCGGCAAATTTCAGCTATGGCAGAGGCGTTATCATCCGTCAATGCAAAGTTGGGATGAACTGCTCGCGCGCGTTCAACGAACAAGAGGACGGCTTCGTTTCCAGCCAAATTTTCCGCCGTCAATTCATTTTCTGTTTGGGGCAGGTCCAATGGCGGAATCGGGACTTCGCGTTCGCCATGCAAATTGAGCGCGATCCGGCTGCTGACCAGGATCTTCAACTGCGGGGCAGTGGCGAGCAAATCGGCTGCAACGGGCGCGGCTGAAACCAGTTGCTCAAAGTTATCCAGTACCAACAACAAGCGCTTGTCGCGCAGATAATCTTTGATGTTCTCCAGCAAAGGACGACCACCTTCGCGCACTTCGAGCTGTTGAGCAACACGTGAGATGAATTGATTGGAATCCGTATCGTCAGCTAGCGGGATGAAGTAGACGCCATTGGGGAAGTGGTCTAACATCTCCTGCGCTACCTGTAAACTCAGGCGTGTCTTGCCGGTGCCTCCCGGACCGATCAGAGTGACCAGACGAACATCCGGGCGCAGCAACAATTCCTTGAGCGCGGTGATTTGTGCGGTGCGCCCGATGAATGGAGTTGGTTGTGCAGGAAGGTTGTGACGTGGTTTCTTGGCCTTCGGTATGCCGGGTGAGTCTGCGCCGGATTGGTTCTCGTCATAGAGTAACTCGACTTCCGTTGGTAGCGGCAGGTTGAACGTTGCAGCATAGCGTTTGAGATTGGCGGCGGCATAGATCAATCCAGCCAGGCGTTGTTCATGGGCTTGGCCTGCTTTATGGCAATAACTCAGTCCGGCGGCAACTCCAGCCAGCCAATATTGACCCCATAAATCATCATGCAAACTCGGATGATTCTCTTGAACCCACGCGGCAAATGCATTTCGTGCAGAAGCAATGACCGCGCTGACTCCAGCCATTTCTATGGACACCTTATGCGGGTCGGGAATATCCGCTACTGCAATCAGCGTAAGGAAGTTGACGCACTTTGCAAAAGAGATTTGTGACATGGCGTGCATCAAGTAAGACATTTCCAGATAGCGCTGATCGTATAACAGCGGCATGCCTTCTTTAAAGAGCGCGAAGTCAATTAGATAGTAGCCTTCAAGCGATTCGTTGTTCTCAGAGAATTTGACCAATATATTATTGGTGTTCAAATCACCGTGGATGAAGCCAGTGGCAACATCCAGGGCGCGGACCTTGCCCCACTGTTCAGGCTGGCGGGCATAGAGCAATGGATTGGGAAAAACATGTCCGTTGATGAGCAGGCCTGCAATGGCTGGATCGACCTGGCAGGTCTCTTGCAGGAAGCGTTCAATATTTCCTCCCGGGTCAAGTCGAAAGCCGAGCCAATTTTTCAGCAGCTCCTTGGGGTGAACGGCTTGCTCAAATGTTTGGCTCCTATTCCACCCTTCCAAAAGAACAGCATTGGTCTGTGTAAAAATGGTTTTGAGTTGACTTTGCCGTTCGTAGTTCGATAACGGACGATACTTGAGCAGGGACTGACCTGCGATCCGATAAAAGATCGCAATGGCGCCTTCATGCTCGACGCGCTCAAAGACTAATTCGGCAATATGAGCGCGGGCAAATTCGGGCGTGGATTTGCTCATCACGGTATTGTGCCGTGTGACCTCATCGGATTTCGCCGACTTGCCTTTGCGATCCAATTTAAGGATGCAATGTTCCACACGTCCAGAATCGTTCGCTGAAATGCTGACAAGATAAACGACTGCTCCTGACCAGCCTCCAACCAGTAGCTGAAGCGGAGCGACGGTAATCTTGTAAGTGTCTTGAGCCAGCCGAATGACTTGCTGGTATTCAGCTGGCAGAGATTGAAAATCAGTTGTCAGTTCGGGCATTGGTTATCATTACGAGCTCGGCTCTAAATAAACGTCGCGATCTCATCCAGTGACTTCTTCTTTATCTCAGGCACTTGCGCATCTTCAGCGGGATACCCCACAACCAAAATTAAATATGGCTTCTCATCTGGCGGTATGTGCAGAATATCGTTCAGGAACCCCATAGGGCTTGGTGTATGGGTAAGAGAAACCAGTCCTGCGTTGTGAACGGCCGCGATCAGAAATCCTGTGGCGATGCCAACGGATTCATTCACATAATAACCTTTTACACGGCGCCCATCGGGTAACTGGCTGTGATTCTTTCCGAAGACGACAATCAAACAAGGAGCGGTTTCGAGGAATGGTTTATGTTCATCTGTGCCGATCACGGAAAGAGCATCCAGCCATTCCTGTGGGGCACGGCGATGGTAGAACTCTGCCTCTTCCTGCTCCGCCGCAACGCGGATCTCATGTTTGACCCTCGGGTCACTGACCACAACGAAATGCCAGGGCTGCAAGTTGGCTCCGTTGGGAGCTGACCCTGCCACGAGCAAACATTCTTCAATGACCTCGCGTGGTACGGGGCGATCTGAAAAATCCCGTACAGTGCGGCGTCTTTGCATGTGCAGGCGAAAATCAATTGCACGTTGTTTCATTTCTTCAATGGGATATTCAATGTAAGAAGACAGCGGTTGGAAGATTGCTTTTGACATCTTGATCCTCACTAAAGCAGACATGTTTTTGCCAGTATAGCATACTCATCTCCCCGTTTTTTCTTTTCGTAATCTTTTTTTATCCTTCACACAATCTTTACATTCAAGAAGTATCCTGTAGGCACAGTAAGACATTGTAAAACAGTAAGTCGGGATATCGTTCCGACCTGCAAAAAGGAGAAACTATCAATGAAAAAGACACTTTTGATCGTTGCTTTGATCGTACTGGCCCTTGGTGTGGTTGGAGTGGGCGTCGCTTTTGCACAAGGTGGACAGCCTCCTGTTGGTCAGGGTGGTTATGGCTGGATGCATGAATACGTCGAACAGGCGCTTGCCTCGAAACTCGGTCTCACCGAAAAGCAGGTGGAGGATCAACTTGCCGCGGGCAATTCGATGTACCAGATCGCACTCGATAACGGCATCAAGCAGGAAGACCTGGCGAACTTCATGAACGAAGTCCACAAAGAGGCGTTCGCCAAGGCTGTCAAAGACGGCGTAGCGACCCAGGAGCAAGCCGTCTGGATGCTTCAGCGGATGCAGACCATGTCCCAGAATGGATACGGTCCGGGTAACTGCCCGATGCACCAGCGTACTCGCAGTCCTGTGGACAGTGGACAGGGCGCGCCGTTCGGGCGCGGACGTGGGATGGGTCCCGGTATGATGGGAGGTGGCTACGGCCCAGGCATGATGGGTGGACAGGGAACTCAAAACCCGTAATCATCAAAACACGCTCATAAAACATCCCGCAGGTTGTTCAACAATCTGTGGGATGTCCTGTTTAAGGCAGGCCAGCCTATTCTTTCTTCTCCTCCAATGGGATCAACAAAATTGGAACGCGTGCCCGCCGCACTACATTGGGGGCAACACTGCGCGCCCAAAAGGCCGCTGCTCCAGCTTTACGGTGTGTGGTCAGTACGATCAAATCGGTATTGAGCTTCTCAGAGGTACTCACGATCTCTGTTGCAGGATCACCGCGTGCAACTTCGGCTGTCACCTGAAAGCCTGATTGCTTCAATCCATCCAGATGTTCCTGCAAATCCTCTGCCGCATTTTCAACTTTGATATCCAATAAGGCGGAGGTCGTTGCTGGTAGCAAACTACTGGCTGCTGCCGCTTGACCGGTGACGGTGCTGAACGTAGGGATCACGGTCAATAAATGAATGTTGGATCTATATGCACTTGCCAACTCTTGTGTCACCGGCAGGCTGTCATCATGAATGGGACCGGTGTCCAATGGAACAAGGATCTTCTCTAACTTAAAGGTCCCAGAAATGCCAGCTTCAGGTTTGATGAGCAATAGTGGGGTCATTCCTTGCGCCACAACTTGCTGGGCAATACTGCCAAATAACAATTCGCGAACCCCACTTTTACCATGTGTACACATCACAATCAGGTCAGGCTGAAACTCTCTCATGGCGTGTTCCACAATACTGCCCGCCACATCTTTCACTGCGGCCGTATGGACATGCGTATCAACCTTACCCCCAGCAGGGAAGTCACGCTTTGCAACCTGCTCGAGATAAGCCGAGGCTTCGTCAGCTCTTGTAATGTGGCGGTCTTTGTGAATCTCTTGCGGCGCGTCCTGCTCCATGATGTGAAGCAGGGTAACAGGCGAGTCCAATGTTTGTGCCAGTGAAGCTGCAGCAGGGATCGCAGCCTCTGCCAGTTTTGAACCATCCAGGGGGACAAGAATGTGTTTGAACACGCTAGCCTCCAAAGAAGACCTGGTACAACAGAAAGAGATTGAGTACGATGATCAACACCGCGGCAAGACTTGCTGCAATAGTGGTAATGCGGTGATTGACCAGTCCACCCATAATATCACGTCTGCGGGTGAACATGATCAGCGGGATGATGGCAAATGGGAGTCCAAACGAAAGGACTACCTGACTGATGACCAGCGTGCGCGTCGGGTCCAAGCCAATGAAAATGACAATCAGCGAAGGAAACATGGTGACGAGTCGCCGTACCCATGCAGGGATATGAAAATGCAGGAAACCCTGCATGATTACTTGTCCCGCCATGGTTCCCACTGATGAGGAGGAAAGCCCCGAAGCCAGCAAAGAGACGGCAAAGATCCAGGAAGCGGCTGAACCAAGCAAAGGCTCTAGAGTCCGATGCGCTTCCTCAATGGTGCCGATTTCGGTCAGTCCGGCGTTGAAAAATGTCGAAGCAGCCATGATCAGCATTGCCATGTTGATGAGTCCCGCCAGGCCCATCGCGATGAAAACGTCGATCAATTCAAAGTGAAAAAGTTTGCGCTGCTGCTCGGGATGGCGCGTAACAATCCGGTCCTGTGTTAGCGCGGAGTGTAGATAGATCACATGCGGCATGACTGTTGCGCCGAGAATGCCTGTTGCCAGCAAAACGCTTTCAGTGCCCGAGAATTGTGGCACGACTGCATGGAACAAAACATTGGGCCAATCGGGTTTATCGAGAAACGTTTCAACGAGATAGCTGAGAGCTACGACCCCAACCAATGATGTGATCACTGCCTCCAAAGGGCGAAAGCCATAACGCTCCAATCCCAAAATCAAAAAGGTGGCTACGGCAGTGATAAGACCCGCGATCCAAAGCGGCATTCCGAAGAGCAGATAGAAACCAAGTGCGGCCCCGAGAAATTCAGCAAGGTCTGTTGCAATCGCAACCAATTCGCCAATGATCCACATACTGATGACCACAGGCTTTGAAAACTGATTGCGGCAATGTTCCGCCAGATTTTGACCTGTTGCAATCCCCAGCTTCGCTGAAAGCGATTGGATCAGCATTGCCATCAAATTGCTTGCCACAATGACCCACAAAAGTTGATAGCCGAATTTCGCACCGCCCTGAATGTTGGTGGCAAAATTGCCAGGATCCATATAGGCAACACTGGCAATAAAAGCAGGCCCGAGAAATGGCATAAGCCGCGCCAGCCCGCTCTTCTTGCTCGTGCCGGTCAAAACCTCCGTTGCAGACCGGACGGTCTGATCTTTCTTTTCAACACTATAGTCCCGGTGGTTTTCGGGAGCAGGTGTCGCTGTCGTTTGTTTCATTTCATGATCCTAATTTTGGAAAAAAGCGCCCCGTGCGTTTCATATACTCGCGATATTCGTCGCCGAACTTTTCGATGAGGTTGGCTTCTTCCTTCGGCGTGCGGACTGCCATTGCGATAAATGCAAGCAAGCCAAGTGCAGCAATGAACCAGTTATCCGCCATCATCCCAAAGGAAATGAACATGGATGATCCCACCGTGTAAAGCGGATGGCGTACCCAGCGATACGGTCCGCTGGTGACGAGTGTGTGTTGTTTGCGCGTGGCGCTGGTTGGTGTGATACCACTCCCGATACTGCTGAACAGCCAGTAGATTCCCAATATGCATAGAACCCCAATCCCCACACCCAGCCAGCGAATCCATTCTGGCAAACCGATCTTTGCCCAAGCCATCCAGGCTGGATTGATCAGGTACACAAGCGGACTCAGCCAAAGAATCAGCCCACCGATCTTTACGATTGTCATAAATGCTGTGCCGTCAACTTTGCGGGAAATTGTTTCTCCACTGTCTTTATCTGCCTTGCGGCGGAAGTATATTGAAATGCCCATCCCTGTGAAAAGGATGAGGGCGGCTAAAATGCGAAAGATGTTTTCGTTCATGGTTTCCTCGAATTGTTATAGACTTCGTTGGTCGAGTAGGGCGAGCGTTCTTCGAGCCTGTATCGAGACCAGCAGATAATCCAAGTTATTTTCTTTTTGGCTGTGTACTCGCCGCCGGGGACGGCGGCGGGAGCAGCATTGGCAGCAATCGCCCGGTTGTTTTCATATATTCGCGATATTGATCGCCAAAATATTCAAGCATAAGGTTCTCTTCAAAACGAATGCGTGAAGCAATCTCAAGAACAGTCATGCCTATCCACGCGAGTCCGATCAGCCAGTTGGCTGAAATCAAAAGTGTTGCGCCTAAGATCAAAATGAATGCCGTGTAAATCGGATGCCTGATGAATTGATAAGGTCCGCTTGTAACCAATGATTGTTCCTTCATCATGCGCGGTGTATCGCTCCAATTTTTACCAAGCGTGTTTTGCGCCCATTGCAGCAAGGCAAATCCCAGCAGCGCGACCCCAACTCCTGTCCAGCGCAACCAATAGGGAAGTGGCAAAGATGCCCACGAGAGCCAATCCGGTTTGATGACATAAACAAGGACAGTAATAAACCCCACAATACCGAGAAGGCCAGCCAGCTTCGATGCCAATCCCTCTTCACGCTTTTTCAGAGTACTCCCTTCCTCGCCATGCTTGCGAACGTAATACCCGCGATGCACAGCAAAAGCAATAATTAGTGCAGGCAGAAGGATCCTAAAAACAGTTTCCATCAATTCCTAGCTTTCTTCAACGTAGATCTTGCTTGTAATACTTAATCCAAGGACTGGCGACTTACGCCCGACTCTGATCGTCAGGTTGTGGTCAAAAGGTGAATAATCCCTCACCTCGATCTGTGCGCCTGGGACAAGTCCCAGCCCTTCGAGATAACGAAGCAATTCAGGGTCTGGTGCTTTAACACGTTGGATCGTCGCGGTTTGATTCGGGCGCAAAGCTGAAAGCGGAGTTAAATCATCAGATGGCATTTTCAAGTCCGCGGTGGGGATGGGTTCCCCATGTGGGTCACGGACAGGATGTCCCATTGCCGCGGCGATGCGCCTCTCGAAATCCTCCGAGATGACATGTTCGAGTCGCTCTGCCTCTTCATGGACTTCATCCCACGAATAGCCGAGTGTTTGTACGAGCCACGCTTCCAGCAAACGGTGATGGCGGATGACCTCCAACGCGGCTCTTTTGCCTTCTTTTGTCAATGTCACGCCCTGATGTTTTTGATACTCAACGAGCGCCGGTTTTGCGGAGGCAAGTTTCTGCATCATACCCGTGACAGATCCTGGTTTGATACTAAGCTTCCTGGCGAGGGCATTGGTGCTTGCAGTTTCGCCGCTTTCTGTCAATTCGTAGATATTCTTCAGGTAGTCCTGGATTGAAATCGTAAGTGTTTGTTCCATTCGTTATCCATTCCAAAGTGTGATTGTGGTGCAGGCAAAGAAAATCAAATAGGCAATGTTGAAGCCCGCGCCTTCCGTCCAGTCACGGACAAATTGCGGGAGAATGCGTTTGATGATTAGCCACGCGATGGTCATAGTGACAGGGTTGACCGCAGCCATCCAAACTGGGAAAGCCGTTTTCCCTGAGGCGACTAATATAGAAAACAGGATTGATGCAATGATGATCAAAATCATGAGAGGCGCGTAGGTGATGATCAACACCTTGCGATGACGGGCGATCATCTCTACAATCACGGCTTGAGAGCCATCTTCGACTTTGTTCAGCGCCTGAATGTATTCACCCATGTAATAAAATGTCCCATGGACGAACGCGCCAATCACTGAGGCGATGGTAAACAAAAGGACAGTAATTAGGGTGAGCGATTCATTCCCACCGTTCAATCCCTGGTATACCTGCCAGAAGCCTGCCAATACCAATGGCGTGGCAAAGACTCCGAGCAATGCCCCCCAGATCATGCGATTTGTTGGAAGTACAACCATTTTTTCGGCATCTGAAAGAAGTCTGGCATATGGTTTGAGTTTGGGGTAATCATCTAAGTTTGTTTTGCTTGCAAGCAAAAGCACATCGCCTATCGCGTATAGTAGCGCGCCTAGAAGAGCGAGTAACCCAGTGACACGAAGGGGAGTGACGAGTTGTTCCATAGTGTTCTCCGTCATTGCGAGCCGAAGGCGAAGCAATCCATAAATCGACGGGGAGATTGCTTCGGGTGGGCAAAGTACACCCAAACGCCCTCGCAATGACATATTACTTAATAAGCAATCCTGTTACCCAGAGCAATAACATGCCGGTCACCACACCCCTGAACACTGTCATTGGCATGGATAAACGCGCCGTGTCTTTTTGAATGAGAATAGCAATTTAGTAGACGACC
>Ga0105104_10003163_pt1 | contig 11839 bp, 9 predicted proteins | sample PPLLaktember2015_3_FD_87034 | JGI IMG/M metagenome (GOLD analysis project Ga0105104, IMG submission 87034) | Freshwater sediment microbial communities from Prairie Pothole Lake near Jamestown, North Dakota, USA - PPLs Lake P7 Core (6) Depth... | ecosystem: Environmental > Aquatic > Freshwater >...
GCACCGCCCCCGTCAAGGCGACACTGGTCTCCTGGGTGAGCGTGCCGAATGCGCTCCACACCGCCTCGGGGACCTCTTTCTTGGACAGGACACCTTGCACGTAGCCCGAGCCGTCGCGCAGCACCACGAATGCGATCTTCCCGCTCGACCGGGTCGTGACGACCCAGCCGCGCAAGATGACTGTCTGACCTACGTGCGCGTGCAGCTCGCTGATCTGGACCGGCGTCATGCCTCTTCCGCTGGGAGTTGGGGGCTGAAGAATGGAGCGTTGAGTCTAGCCCTGGTCCTAGGGGGCGTCAACGCGGCGTGCATGAACTATCGACCGCCGCCGAAGCCACTTAGCCCGGCGGCGAGCGCCGCCGCGCCGACCCAGGTCTGGTCCACCCGGGCAGGACGCCGTTTCACCGGCAACGTGGCGCTGCTGGACGGCACGCTCTACGGAGCCGGGGTCGATCGCAAGGTCTACGCGGTGGATCTCACCAGCGGCGAGGTCCAGTGGTCGCAGCGCCTGTCCGGAATCGTGGCGGGAGGCGTGCTCGTGTCGGGCGATACTGTCTTCGCGGCCAGCTCGCGTCCCGACGGGCGCGTCTACGCCCTCGATCGCGCCACCGGAGAGCGCTTCTGGCGGGAGAAGACTGGCGCGGTCGGCGCGCCGCTGGCGCTCTCCGGCGGTGTGCTCGTCGTCCCCACGCAGCGCGGCGACATCCTCGGCATGGGCGCGAAGGACGGGCAGCTCCGCTGGCGGCGGCGGCTCGGGATGTCGCGGGTAGCGCCGCTCGAGGTCGGCGACGGCGCAGTAATCGTCGCCACCGTCGACTCGGTCTTCCGCCTGGGCACGTCCGACGGCGTGGTGACCCACCGCGCCCGATCGCCGGGCACGATCCTCTCGCACTGGATCCGGGTGCGCGGATCGCTCATCGCAGGCACGACTGATTCACAGGTCGTGTCGCTGAATCCGGCCAACCTGGCGTTGAATTGGAGCGTGAAGGTGGATGCGCCGGTGCTCGATGCCCCGGCCGCCAAGGGCGACACCCTCTACGTCGCCACCCGGCGCGGGACCCTCTACCGTATAGTGCCCGCGGAGCCTCGCCGCGCCGAGCCGGTGGTGCACCTGGACTGGCCGGTCACAGCGCCGGTCACCATCGTGGATGGGCAGATCCTGCTCGGCGGTGCCGATGGGATCCTTCGCGCCCTCTCGTCCAAGGGCACGGAGCTCTGGCGGGTGCAGCTCTGGCGCCCGGTCGAGCTCAGCCCCGTCGCCCTCGACGACGGCATCATCGCCATCGGCGGAGCCGGCGACCTTCACCGGTACCGGCCATGAGAAGGATCTTCGCGTTGGCGCTTCTGCTGAGCGTCTCGCTTCCCCTGGGCGCCACCGCGCAGGAGGTCGGGCCGCTGATCCGCTACGGAAAATGGCTGCTCGGAGCGGGCGCCATCAGCATGAACCTGCTGGCGGCCAAGGCCCACGGGAACGCCGACGACGCGTTCGACCAGGTGGAGCTGGCCTGCTTCGAGGATCCCACCCGGTGCGCGCTCAATACCGAGGGCGAGTACGTGGACCCCGCCGTCGAGGCGAGCTACCAGTCCTCCCTGCACTACGACCGCATGGCCCGCCGCTGGTTGGTCCTGGGCGAGACCGCGCTGGTTGGCGCCACCGCCATGTTCGTCTGGGAGTTCACGAAGAAGAAGCACGAGCCCGACAACATTCCTTTTGAGCCGGAGATCTCGACCATGCCTGACGGCACCACGCGTCTGGGCTTCCGGGTGCCCTTCTGACAGCGTGTTAGCTCACCGTTTCACTTCCGCAGTCACAAACAGCGGGTTCGCGGGCTCCCTGTGAGGCTGGTGCAGGTCCAGTCCGGCGAACCAGCTTGCCTCACCCCACACGGAATAGCTCCACTGCTCGCGGATATCGGGCCACTGCCCGCTCCCGCAGCCGCTGATGGTCGGTGCGCTGGAGAGCGGGGTCGGCGCCGATGAGCTTGCCGGCCAGCTCCCGCGCCTGGCCCAGGAGGTCGGCGTCGGCCGGCAGTCGAGCGTGTCTGACCTCGAAGCCGCCGGACTGCCGAGCGCCGATGAGATCGCCCATCCCCCGCTCCTCCAGATCCAGCTCCGCGATCTTGAACCCGTCGTGCGTCGCGGCGAACGCGTGGAGGCGCTCCGGCGCGGGGCCATCGGACAGCAGAATGCAGTAGCTCTCTTCCGCTCCGCGTCCGATCCGGCCGCGGAGCTGATGAAGCTGTGCGAGCCCGAACCGCTCCGGGTGCTCGATCAGCATGATCATCGCATTGGGCACGTCGATCCCGACCTCGATGACCGTCGTCGCTACAAGGACGTCTATGCCGCCCGCGCGGAAGTCACGCATCACCGCATCGCGCTCGTCCGCCTTGAGCCTGCCATGTACCAGCGCCACGCGCAGCTCGGGCCACCGGGCCGCGAGCGCCTGGGACATCGTCGTCGCTGCGCGCAGATCGGCCCGCTCCGACTCCTCGATGACCGGCAGCACGACATACGACTGGCGCTTCGCGGCGCATTCGGTCCTGATGAACTCGAGCACCCGCTCGCGCTGGGTCGAGAGCCGCACGGCGGTCCGCACGGTTCCCCGACCCGGCGGGCGTTCACGCAGGGTAGACACGTCGAGATCCCCGTACAGGGTGAGGGCGAGCGATCGAGGGATGGGTGTGGCGGTGAGGAGCAAGACGTCCGGTGCCGCTCCTTTCCCTATCAGGGCCGCCCGCTGCTCGACGCCGAAGCGATGCTGCTCGTCGATCACGACGAGCCCCAACCGCCGGAACGAGACGCTCTCCTGCATCAGCGCGTGGGTGCCGACCGCCAGCCGGGCCTGGCCCGACGCGAGTCGCGCCCGGATCGCGCTCTTTTCGGCGGCGGTCTGGCGGCCCAGCAGCAGCTCCGGACGGATCTCCAGCGGGGCGAGCAGATGCTCCAGCGTGGCGGCGTGCTGCTCGGCGAGAAGCTCCGTCGGCGCCATGAGCGCCGCCTGGAAATCGTTCTCCACCGCCAGCAGCATCGCGAAGAGCGCGACGACGGTCTTCCCGGTCCCGACGTCACCCATGAGCAACCGGTGCATCCGCTCGGGCGAAGTCATATCCCCGGTGATCTCGCGCAGCGCGCGCTGCTGGTCTGCGGTCAGCTCCCACGGCAGGTGCTCCCGCAGCCGGGTGGTCAGGTCGCGCTTGATCTCGAAGGCGACGCCGCTCCGTTGGCGTTTCGCGATGGTGCGGGCGCGGATCAGCATGAGCTGGAGATCGAGCAGCTCGTCGAAGGCCAGTCTCCGCCGGCCTCGCTCGGCGTCCTCAGCCGAAGCGGGGCGATGGACCGCGCGGAGCGCTTCGGCTAGAGGGAGAAGCCCTGCGGCCACGCGCATCGCCTCGGGCAGCACGTCCTCGGAGGCCGCGATCAGCGAGTCGAGATGCCGCTCGATGAGCCCGCGAATGACCTTGTGGCTCAGGCCCTCCGTGGCGGGATATACGGGCAGCACTTTTCCGGCGGCCAGGGGATCGGCGTCGGCTCCTGCGTCCGCGAGGATGATGAATTCGCGGGGTGCCAGCTGCCGGCCATGATAGAACCGGACCGGGCCCGAGACCAGCAACGTCTGGCCGATGTCGATGCTCCGGTCCAGGAACGCCTGCCCCGGCCAGACACACTCGAGTACTCCGCTGTCGTCTCGGAGCACGGCGTGAAAGATCCGGAGACCCTTCCGGGTGGGCAGGACACCCTTCGCGACCACTCGCCCGATGCACGCCACTTCCTGCCCGATCTCGGCCTTCACCAGGGGCGTGACGCTCGACGCGTCCACGTATCGATGCGGTAGGTGCCACAAGAGATCACGCGCCGTCCGGATCCCCAGCCGCTCGAGCTGCTCCGCCCGACGCTCGCCGATCCCCTTGAGGAACTTTACGGGTGTGTCGAGCCTTGGCGGCGGCGACGCGCGTGCTCCTGCTCGGGACTCACGCTGGGGCACGAATCCTCCCGTCGGCCATATGCGGCTCTATGCTTCCTTCGTGTCCTTCGTGCCTTCGTGGTGAGTGCAGCAGAGATAGCCGTCTAGACGCCTTCGGCAAGCAGGTGTTCGGCAAACCGCTTGGGGTCGAACGGCTCGAGAGCGTCCACCGACTCGCCGAGCCCGAGGAACCGGATGGGCAGGTTGAGCTCGCGGCGCAGGGCGGTGACCGCGCCACCGCGAGCGCTGCCGTCCAGCTTGGTGACGACGATGCCCGTCGGTTGGACGGCCTCGGTGAAGAGTCGCCCCTGCTGCACGGCGTTCTGCCCCACCGTGCCGTCGAGCACCAGCAGCGTCTCGTGCGGAGCCCCGGGAAGCCGCCGGCTCACGACTCGGACCACCTTGCGGAGCTCCTCCATGAGGCCTTCCTGCGTATGCAGGCGCCCTGCCGTGTCCACGATGACCGTATCCAGCCCGCGGGAGACCGCTGCATCGATGGCGTCGAACGCGACCGCCGCCGGATCACCACCCGAGGCACCGGCGACACAGGGGATGTCGAGGCGGTTGGCCCATACCTGAAGTTGCGCGATCGCCCCCGCGCGATAGGTGTCGGCCGCTGCGAGCATGACCTTCCGGCCCTCCCGCTGGAGGCGCCGCGCCAGCTTTGCCGCGGTGGTGGTCTTGCCGGTGCCGTTCACACCGACGAGCAGAATGACCGTCGGCCCCTCCGCCGCGCGCGCCAGCTCGCCAGGGTGCTCGGTGCCGTTCAACAGGCTGGTCAGCCGCTGCTCCAGTGCCAGCTTGAGGTCGGCCTCGGTCTTGAGATTGCCTTTCCGCACCTCGTCCTCTAGCGCCTGGGTCAGCTCCACGGTGGCGGCGACGCCGAAATCGGCCTCGATCAGGACCCGTTCCATCCTTTCCAGATCGTCCGCGTTGAGGCCGCGCATCAGCGCGCCAACGTCCGTGAGCGCGATCCGCTTGATGCGGGCCCAGAGCCCGTCTTTCCGCTCGCCCAGTCTGCTGTTGGCCATGGTGAATCCTAACACCGTCCTATCGCAGTCCGAGCCGCCGGCGCGCGAGCCATTCGCCCGCGAAGGCGAGGGCGGCAATCGCGAAGAGCCACAGCCAGTCCCTCGCGGCGCTCCGTCCCGCCGGCCGGCTCACGCGCGCGTCCCGTGTGGTCAGCACGACTGCTCGCGGAAGGAGTTCCTCGGAGTATTCCTCCACAGCCACTGTCCCGCCGCCTCCACCCTCCAATCGGTACCGGTATTCGCCAGGGCTCAGCCACACAGTCGCGCGCCCCGATCCGTCGAAGCGGAGCGTATCCGCCCTAGGCGCATCACCATCGGACCAGGTGACGGCCAAGGAGCGCGCCGGACCCGAACCGCTCCACTCGAACACCAGCGGGCGGCCGCTCGTGACGACGGGCCTGACGGTTCGTGCGAGTCCGCGCGCCGAGTCGGCACCGCCGAGCAGCCAGCTGGCTGTCGCCGCCACCCATGCCCGGTAGCTCTGCTCGCTGGCACCCCCGCGGAACGCCCACCGCCAGAGACCATCCACCACGACGGTGGCGGTCCTCACCCGACCCGCGTCCCGGCCGAACACCGCGGGACGAGCCGCGCCGCGCCGACCAAGCTGGGCCGTGAGCGCCACCCAGTCGCCGGCACTCGGGACGATCGGTGCCAACCCAGAGGCGGGCGGGAAGGAGTCCACCGGCTGCCCCAAGAGGGCACCGGCGACCGGCGAGACGTCAGACGCGGAGATATACCAATCACCTTGAATGGAGCCTTGCCCCTTGCCCCCGGTCGGCCACCTCCAGATGCCTCGCGCGGTCGTGCCTTGGGTCAGCGATCCGGCGTCGCCCTTCACGATGAGCAGGTCGGCCTGTCGTGCCGCCTGACGCACGCGCTCCGCCGGCACCGGCTTGAGGTCCGTCATCGAGCGCCAACGCTCGCCCTCGATCCGGACGAACCCTCGCACCGGGAGCTGCGCGACGTCCCGAAGAGCACGGTAGAGAAATCTGCTGTCCCAGTCGCCTGGTGAGGCCAGCAGGACCACACCCGGTGTCGGCGCGACCGTGACCAGGTGCAGACGGGTGTCGGTGCGCGGCTCGGCATCGCTGCCCGCGAGCTTGATCCGGAGGACATGATCCCCGGGGCCGACCTCGGACGACGACAGTGCGATGCGGGCGCGGCCACCGGACTGCTGCATACGGACCGTCTGTCCGCCCACCCGCTTGGCACCGGAGAACACCTCGAGCCGCGCGTTCTCCGCCGGCGCGCCCCCGACGAGCTGCACTTCGGCCTCCAGCACGATCGAGTCCCCCGCCGTCACCCGGGAGGGGCCGGTTACCGAGCTCACGATCCGGTCCGGCTGAGTATCCCGGGGAAAGACCCGAACGCCCGCTCTCCCCAGGACCTCGGGCGGCAGGTCCATGGCGTCCTCGACCTCGCCGTCGCTCACCACGATGAGGGGGCGGTCGGAGGCCGCTGCAGCCGTGAGCGCCGGACCAAGCAGAGAGCGCCCGCGGTCGGGAACGGTGTCCCCGCCACTGCGCTCGTCACCGAAGAGGCGCACTTCGCCCAGCTTGAGCGCCGAATCGCGCGCCAATGGCCACTGGCCCCCCGGCGCTCCGAAACTGAGCGACCCATCGAGCAGCACGAGAGGTCGCTGCACGGTTCCGGGAGCGGGACAGCTGACGTTGAGAATCAACAGGCCGAGAGCCGCCCAGGCGATCGCCCGGCACACCATCGGAATCCAGCCGCGAGCGCCGAGGCCCTCGAGCCGGAGGTAGGTGAACGCGGCGAGTGCCGCGGCAAGAAGGACTACGAGCGCGACTCGCATCGCGCCGCTTCGAGGGCCTCACCGAGGGTGAGCCGCTGTTCATACAACGCCCGTCCGACGATGGCTCCCGCGAGCCCGGCCTTACAGGCGGCCTGGATATCGGCCGCGGTTGTCACGCCTCCACTCGCGATCACTCGGGCGCCGCCGCCCTGCAGGGTGACGGCGCCTTCCAGATCGGGCCCGGCGAGCATCCCATCCCGGGTCACATCGGTATAGATCACGATCTCGATGCCTTCCCGGACTACGCGCCGCGTCAATTCTTCCGCACTGGTCGTGGAGGTCTCGGTCCAGCCGCGTATCGCGACCTTCCCGTTGCGGGCGTCGATGCCCACGGCGAGGCGTTCCGATGCCGCGACGCCCAGGGCACCAGGGACGAAGGTGGGATCGATCGCCGCGGCGGTACCTATTACGGCCCGAGCGATACCGAGTTCCAGCCCCTGCCGCAGCCGGTCGAGGGTGCGAAATCCTCCACCAAGCTGCACCCGCGCCCGGCCCTCGACACGGCGAAGGATCGATCGGACCGAAGCGTCGTTGCTGCCCTGTCCGAACGCGCGGTCCAGGTCCACCACGTGGATCCACTTGGCGCCCTCTTCGGCGAATCGCGCCGCGACCGAGGCGGGATCTTCCCCATAAACGGTTTGCCGCGTCGCCTCACCCTGGCTCAGGCGAACGACGCGGCCGCTGCGAATGTCGATGGCGGGATAGAGATCCAAGGTCCGACGGAGGGACTACTCGACCAGCGCGATCGCCTGCCCGGGGTGCAGCAGTGCCAGGAGACGGTCGCGCTGCCGCTCGAACTCCTCGCGGTCGTTCCGGGCGACCGGTGTTCCGTTCCCGAGTTCCACCCGGCGGGAGTCCCGCGCCAGGCCGTTCACTCGAAACTCGTAGTGCAGATGCGGGCCGCTCGCGAGGCCGGTGGATCCCACGAAGCCGATCGTCTGGCCCTGTCCGACGCGCGCTCCTGCCCGGATGCCCCGGGCGAAGCGCTGCAGGTGGCCATAGCGCGTGGTGATCCCGTTCCGGTGACGCAGCTCGATGAGGTTTCCGTAGCCTCCGGCGCGACCGGCGCGCAGTACGACGCCGTCGCCCGCCGCCATGACGGGGGTGCCGGGCGCCGCGGCGTAATCGGTGCCTTCGTGCCGACGCGTGATGCCCAGCACCGGATGGCGGCGCGACCGGGCGAAGCTGGAGGATATCCGCCGGAACTGCACCGGGGCGCGCAGGAACGCCCGCCGGAGCGAGTTGCCGGAGCCGTCGTAGAACGCGGAGCGCCCGCCCTGTTCGAAGCGGAACGCCGTCAGGCTCTTGCCGGACATCGTCAGATCGCCCGCGAGCACCCGTCCGAAGCGGATCTCTCCTTCGTCCGAGACCAGACGCTCGAGCACCACCTGGAACCGATCACCGGACTGCACGTCGCGGGTGAAGTCCACCTGCCAGGCATAGATGTCGGCGATGTCCCAGGCGAGGCGGACGCGCTCCCCCGCGTCGAGGACCGCGTCGTCGACCTGGGCGTCCAGCGCTTCGTATAACGAGTTGTCGATGGATCCGTCGATCCGGATCACCTCGGGCTGCCAGGCGATTGGCTCGACCACGGCGTCCCATCGATCCGAGACCCGACGGAATGAGATACGCTGCTCGGGAGAGGTCCGGACGCTGATGCGGGTGGGAGCGCTGTCGCGGTCGCTCTTTCGGAAGCTGAACACCAGTCCCGAGCGCAGTCGCCTGGGATCCAGGGATGCCTGCGAGCGGAGCGCGTTGAGATCGAGGTCGCTCACACCTTGCCGAGCGAACAGCTCGGAGATCGTCTCACCCCGCCGGAGCGTGTCGAGCGTCTCGCTATAGAGGATGGGCCGAACGACGACCGGTTCCGCGACCGGGACGCTCGCCTCCTGCCCGGGCCGGTGTCCGCTCAGGGCGAGCACCGCGGCGCCGCCGAAAACCACGACGGATCCCGCCAGCCAGAGCGCCCGCATCAGTCCATCTGCCGCCGGATGAAGGTCGGGATTTCCATCTCCGGCACGTCACCGGTGCCCGCGGCGGGCGGAGCCGGGTGGACCCGGGGTGGCACCCGCGGCGTGGCCGGCGCGGGAGGCTGCACGGCCGGCGAGGAGGGCCGCTGGCGCGACGTCGGGAAGCTGAGCACGCCGGCTGCCGGCGTGGCGGGCCGCACCACCATGGCCCCGTCGCCACTCACCACCCGGTCGAACCCGGTGGCGATCACCGTCACGCGGACCTCACCATGCATCGCCGCGTCGTTGCCGGCGCCGAAGATGATCTCGGCCTCGTCACCGACCGCGTCGTGGATGATGTCGTTGATCTGGGTGGTCTCGCCCAGGGTGAGGTCGTCGCCGCCGATGATGTTGATCAGGACGCCCGTGGCACCGGCGATCGAGACGTTGTCGAGCAGCGGGCTCGAGATCGCCTGCTGGGCCGCCTCGAGCGCCCGATTGTCGCCCCGGCCGATGCCGGTGCCCATGAGCGCCGCGCCGCCATTCTGCATCACGGTCCGCACGTCGGCGAAGTCCACGTTGATGATGCCGGTGCTGGTGATCAGGCTGGCGATGCCCTGGGTGGCGTGGAGGAGCACCTCGTCGGCTTTCTTGAGGGCGTCCTGGAAGGGAATGCCCTTGCCCACCACCGCGAGGAGCCGCTCGTTGGGCACGACGATCATCGTGTCCACGTTCTTTCGCAGCTCGGAGATCCCGCCCTCCGCCTGCTTCATCCGCCGGCGCCCCTCGAAGAGGAAGGGCTTGGTCACGATGCCGACGGTGAGCGCCCCGCTGTCCCTGGCCATCTGCGCCACCACGGGCGCTGCACCGGTGCCGGTCCCGCCCCCCATGCCGCAGGTGACGAACACCATGTCGGCGCCCTGGACCGCGGCGGAGACCTCGTCACGGTTCTCTTCGATGGCCTGCCGGCCGATCTCGGGACGGGCACCCGCGCCCAACCCCCGGGTCAGCTTCCGGCCGATCTGGATCTTGACGTCCGACTTCGAGATTGCGAGGGCCTGGGCGTCGGTGTTGACCGAGATGAACTCGACGCCACCGAGATGGTCCTCGATCATGCGGTTGACGGCATTGCCGCCGCCGCCGCCGACTCCGACGACCTTCATGCGGGCGGTCTGGAGTCCGTTCTCTTCCAGCTCAAAGATCATGGTCTGTTCCCTCGGTGCGACTCAGAAGAAGTCCTGGAGCCACCGTTTCACCGGAGCCAGCACTTTCTCAACTGCCGGCGACTTCCGTGTTCCTGCTCCGAAGCCACCACTCACCGCGACCTGCCGGGCGCCGTAAAGCACCAGACCGGCCGGTACCGCCATCCGCGGGGATTCGACGCTGTCCGCGAGGCCACGCAGGCGCTGCCCCGGAATGCCGCAGCGGGCGGGCATGGCGAACACCTCACGGGCAAGCTCCACGATGCCCGGGGTCAGTGCGCCGCCGCCCGTGAGGACGACTCCAGCGGGTAGACGTTGATGATAGCCAGCGCGCGTCATCTCGTCGAGCGCGTATTCGAGAACCTCCTGCAGCCGCATGTGCATGATGTGCGCCAGAACACGACGCTGCGCGTTCCGCGGTCCCTGCCCCGGTGTGCTCGGCAGATCGAACACGTCGCTCTCGGGTACCAGCGGCTCGAACGCGGCGCCGAACCGCTCCTTGAGGCGCTCCGCTTCGACCTGCGTGACCTGGAGCCCGTGCACGATGTCGGCGGTCACGTGCCCGCCGGCGCAGAGCAGCGAGGCTGTATGGCGGATCTTTCCGTTGTGAAAGATCGACACATTGGTGGATCCGCCCCCCAGCTCGACGATCGCGCACCCCAGCTCGATCTCATCCGGCGTGAGCACGGCGAGCGACGCCGCGAGCGGCTCGAGCACGAACTCGGCGACGTGATAGCCGGCCCGTTCGACGCACTTCCGCAGATTCTGGAGCACGCTCGAGAGGATGGTCACGAGGTAGACCTCCGCCTCCAGCCGCGAGCCCGTCATCCCGATCGGCTCGTTCACCCCACTCTGCTGGTCGATCAGGTAGTCCTGGGGAATGGCGTGCAGCAGCTCGTGGTCGCGCCCGAAGCTGATGTTGCTCGCCATGTCGTTGACCCGGGCGACGTCGCTGGTGCGGATCTCGTCGCCCGTCACCGACACCATGCCGTGGGAGCTGCGTCCCGCGACGTGCTCGCCAGCGATCCCGCAATACACTGAGCCGACCTCGACGCCCGCCATCCGCTGGGCGCTCTTCATCGCCTTGTCGATGGCGCGGGTGGTCTCTTCGATGTCGCGGACCACCCCGCGCCGGATGCCGGCGCTCCGCTCCACCCCGAGTCCGAGGATCCGTGCCCCCGGGTCCCGCGCGTCCCCTGTCACCTCCGCGATGATCGCGACAACCCTGGCCGATCCGAGATCCAGACCCGCGACGAGCCGCTGTGGCTGTGCGCTCATGCCCGCGACCTGCGGACGATCACCTGGCCGGTGAACCGCCCGTCGAGTTCCTCGAACTTTCGCCCCTTCTGGGCGAGGTCTCGCTCCACCGCCGTCACCGCTCTGATGTCCTCCGCGGAAAGCTCGGGCCCGAACCAGAACCAGCGTCCATCCACCTCGAAGACGATATCCGGACCCACGCGCCAAGCGGCGTCGATCCGCGCGAAGAGCCCCGGATCGAAGTCCCTCGTCCGAGCCAGCGCGCTTGCGACCGGCCGTCCGCCGCCGATCAGGACCGGAAGATCCGGTGCCGACGCCAGCGGGTCGAAGGGCAGCAGGGCGCCGCCCGCATCCACCAGGGCCAGGCGATCGGCCCTCGGAGTCAGGGCCACGGGGTCCGCTTCATCCACGCTGACGTACAGAGTTCCCGGAACGCGCCGTCCAACGTTCGCCGCCACCACTCCCGGCAATGCGCGAAGCCGTCGCTCCAGAGACCGCGAATCGTCGAACACGCTGGCCGATGGCGGAAGCTTGAGGGCGGCGACGATCTTCGCCGCCTCAAGATAGTGCAATCCGGAGATCTCCACCCGCCGCACCCGGAAGAACTCCAGGTGTCGGAGCGCATA
>Ga0105104_10003164_pt1 | contig 11832 bp, 7 predicted proteins | sample PPLLaktember2015_3_FD_87034 | JGI IMG/M metagenome (GOLD analysis project Ga0105104, IMG submission 87034) | Freshwater sediment microbial communities from Prairie Pothole Lake near Jamestown, North Dakota, USA - PPLs Lake P7 Core (6) Depth... | ecosystem: Environmental > Aquatic > Freshwater >...
ACGCTGATGCCTTTCATGTCCTGGAAAGGATCAACGGCGAAAGCATCGCCAAAAAGGAACTCACGGATATTCGTGATTCCATATTGTCAGAAAAAGGTACCTATAAAGAAGTTTTCTCAACGCGGATGAGACCCGTTTTATGGCTCGGGGTTCTGCTGGCTGTTTTTTCGCAAATTACCGGAATCAATTCGATTATGTATTATGCCCCGGTTATATTCCAGAAAACAGGAATCGGGACAAACTCTGCCCTGTTCCAGACTGTTACCATAGGGGGCGTTAATTTCCTGTTTACCCTCGTAGCCATTGCATGGGTTGATAAACTTGGCAGGAAACCTTTGCTGATAGGAGGTACGATCGGCATGGCCATTTCACTCACTGCATTAACCTTTGCTTTTTATATGCAAAAATTCGGAGGTTTTATTATCCTGACCTTTATCCTTATTTACATCGCATCGTTTGCCGCTTCACTTGGCCCGGTTACCTGGGTAGCCATTTCAGAGATATTTCCGAACAAGCTGAGAAGCAAGGCTATGTCGGTTGCAATTGTTTCACTCTGGCTGACAAATTTTATTGTAATTCTCACATTTCCGGTGATTCTCAACAGGCTGGGCGGGGGATCGGCATTTCTGATTTTTGATATCATGTGCATTTTGCTCATCCTTTTTGTTTTTCTTAAGGTACCTGAAACAAAAGGAAAAAGCCTTGAGGAACTTGAGAAAATACTCATCAGGTCGAAACATCCTGCAGCAGATCCGGAATGAAATTGATATACCGATCCTATGAAATTCAATCCCGGCTTTGATATTCAGCCTGCATTCAACCCTTCGGGATTTATTTACGGGCCTGATTGTTTTGGTCCCCCCGTTGAGAACAGAAGCCTTGACTCAATCCGGAAAAGTCTTCTGGAACCAGGTTGCAGCGGACCTGACCCGGTTTATTCCATTGCCATGGATGTGGGAAAAACAAAGGACTGGCCCCTTCTCCGAAAGATGAATCTCCTGTTTGGTGCGGTGATCTATGCTGCCGGAAGACTTGGCAAAGAACCCGTACGAAGCCAGGGACATGTTCACCGGAAGACCAGGACAAACAGGTTGCCGCCTCCGGAGGTCTATGAGATATGGAATGGAAAGGCTATCGTTTATATGCAGGAAAGTGCCGGGGATGATCCCGGACGGTGTTATGCAGTGGAGGCAGACCCGGGTGAAGTTGTTATCGTTCCGCCCGGATGGGCGCATGCCACAATCAGTGCACACCAGTCAGAACAGCTGGTATTTGGCGCCTGGTGTGACAGGGACTATGCCTTTGATTATGATCAGGTCAGGGCTCACCATGGATTAGCCTGGTTGCCTGTTTTCAATGCAAACAATATGATCTCGTGGAAATCGAATAAAAATTACTTATACCGGAGACTGACTGTTAAAAAGCCCGGAAATTATCAGAATCTGGGCCTGGTCCGCGGAACTTCCATATACCGTCTTTTTGAACTAAACCCCGCTCTGTTCAGCTTTGTACCGGATCCGGCATTAAAAATTCATATCTGGGAGAAATTCATACCCTGACAGGGTGCAGATACCCTGTCAGGGTGTTAACGGATGTTACATGTGTTCCTTGTGCATCTTGTCAATCTGATCCGCTGTAAACTTGTTGACTTTTTTAAGCTTGGCGGTCTTTTGGCCGATTTCAGGCAGCATTTTCCGTACATTATCCTCAGAAGTCCCTTCCAGGAATGCATAACCTGTATGATCTCCCGACATGCAGCCGAATTCAAACTTGGACAATAAATTGTTCCCTTGTCCTTTCATTTCATTAAGCATATTCATACATTGTTCCTGCGTATGGGGAACCTGGACGAGATAAGTGGATTTGCCGGCAGCCTTCTCATTCTGGGCGGAAGTACTGCCAAAAGTGCCAAGCAAAATGGCAACCAGAAGAAATTTAAATGTTTTCATAAGTCACGCTTATTTAGATTTAGTATAAATAAAGTTAATTCAATTTTTTATCCCCATCTGTTAAAATGCCAAAATAATTTCCTGCAACCGGTTCATTTACACTTAGGAGGTTAAACTTTGACCTGAAGTTTTGATATATTTGAACCGCGGGGCATGCTAGTCCTGAATATCATAAAATAAATATCATGAAATGAAAAAAGTAGTTATCGTTGGTTTTGGTTTTATGGGGTTATCTCATTCAATCAGCATTCTTAAGAATCCCGGGCTGAAACTGGCAGCCGTCGTTGACAGAAATATCCGGAATATTGAAAAAAAGCTCGCAAGCCAAACAGGGAATTTTTCAACCGGAAACATAACAATGGAGTCCCTTGCGGGAGTCAGTCTTGTTTCTGATTTCGACAGAAGTCTGACTGAAATTGATTCTGACGCATATTGCATTTGTGTGCATACGGATCTGCATTACGAAATGGCAAAAAAAGCCATGCTTGCCGGCAAGCATGTATTTCTTGAAAAACCCATATGCCTGGACATACGGCAAGGGGAGGAATTATTATCGATAGCAAAAAGGGAAAATGTAATTTTTTTGGTGGGTCAGGTAGTCCGTTTTATGCCCCCTTACATAAAACTCAGGCAATGGATAACTTCAGAAGAATTTGGTCTCCTGAAATTCCTTTCACTTTCGCGGTTTGCCGGCGTACCACTTTGGGGTGAATGGAAGGAAAAACAACTCATGTTCGGTTCAACAGGAGGTGCATTGTTTGACCTCGTAATGCATGATATTGACTATGTCCAATCTGTTCTGGGAAGGCCTGACTCAGTGAAAAGCACGGTAATACCGGGCAGGCTCAGCAATTATGATTATGTGAGCGCCTTCTGGAAATATGACAGGTCCGGACTTATTGTGAGGATAGAGGGAGGAAATACTTTTCATTCAAATTTTCCTTTTCAGGCCGGGTATGCAGCTGTTTTTGAGAAAGCAAGCATCATGTATTCATCCTTACAACCCGAATTTATCACCATTACAACCGATACAGAGCTGAACCGTGTTGAAGCAGGTGATGCCGGCGAAGGATTTTCGGCCGAAATAGCGTACTTTGCTGCATGCATTGAGGATAATATTCCGCCATTGCTGTGTACACCGGAATCTGCCCTAGAAACAATCAGGATTTGCTATGATCACGCATAAATAATCTGACATGAAAAACGAAAAATTAGCCCTGCACGGAGGAAAAAAGACAATTGAGAAAAAGTTTCCCTGGCCGGTTTTTGATGATTCTGAAATCGATGCGGTAATCAGTGTCATCAAAAGCGGAGAATGGGGCAATCCAAATTGCGATGGTGTGGTCCAGGAATTTGAAAAAGAGTATGCCGTATTTTGCGGAACAAAATATGCGATAACCTGTGTCAATGGTTCTGTAGCCCTGCGATTGGCTCTTATCGCCTGCGGTGTAAGGCCCGGAGACGAAGTGATCATACCGCCCTATACATTTATAGCCACTGCATCCATTGTGATGGAAGCAAATTGTGTACCTGTTTTTGCTGATATTGAACCCGATACTTACAATCTTGATCCGGTTGCCGTAGAAAAGGCGATCACATCCCGTACCAGGGCTATTATTCCGGTTCATTTTGCGGGACAGGCTTGCAATATGGATGCCCTCATGAAAATCGCACAAAAACACGGCATAAAAATTATAGAGGATGCTTGTCACGCTCACGGGGGAGAGTATAAAGGAAAAAAACTCGGCAGCATCGGTGACGCCGGTTGCTTTAGCTTTCAGTCATCCAAAAACCTGACCAGTGGCGAAGGAGGAATTGTAATTACAAACAATGGGGAAATTGCCGGCCTGGTGGATTCATTGCGTAATGTGGGCAGGGTGCAAGGCGGACAATGGTATGAACATCACAATCTCGGATGCAATTACCGGTTAACCCAACTGCAGGCCGTGCTTTTGATGAACCAGCTGAAACGCCTGCCGGAACAGACCCGCCTCAGGAATGAAAACGGATTGTACCTGAGCTCACTGCTTGGGAAGATTGACGGAATTATGCCCCTGACGAGGGGACATGGTGAAACCCTTCATACATATCACATTTTTATTTTCAGGTATGATAGATCCCGGTTCGGAAATCTGCCCAAGGCTGATTTTGCAGCCATGCTTGCCGCCGAAGGTGTACCTTCCTTTATGGGTTATCCGGAACCATTATATAAACAGCCTGTATTTCAGAAAAAAAATATCTTTTGTTATGCGATCCCCGAAACGGCAGATTATTCCCGTGTTTGCTGCCCGGTTGCTGAAAAGGCCTGTTATGAGGAAGCAATCTGGATTTTACAGCATGCGATGCTGGGAACACGGGAAGATATGGAGAAATTTGCCGAAGCCATACTTAAAATTCAAAGATTTTCCCGATCATAAAATTATCCTTTTTCGTTAAGCCATTAAAATATCTGAAACAATATGACCAGAAATGTTTTCCTATTGATCCTGATCCTTACAGCATATTCTTCCTGCAGGCAGGAAAAGGCAGTGAATTATGTTGATCCAAATATCGGCGGAATTTCCGTATTGCTGACAACCAAGCGGCCTACGGTACACAGACCCAACAGCATGGTCAGGGTTTTTCCGGTTACAAAGCCCGGTTTGGGAGACCGGTATCTTTCAGACCGTATTTACGGTTTTGCAATAAACATGCCCGCATACCGCATGGATCATGTGACCGAGCTTATGCCGCTAAGCGGAAAACTCAAAACCGACAGAAATGATGTGGCTTCCCTGTATGATCATGACATGGAAGAGGTTCATCCATGGTATCATCTTGTAAATTTGGAGGATTATGACATTATATCTGAATGGACAACAACGGAAAGATGCGTGTTATACCGGTTCAGATTCAATGTGGACACGTCCGACTTTGTCCTTTTCAGGTCAAATGGAAAAGCTGCTTTCAAAATAATAAACCAGGCTGCGATCCAGGGCTGGGAGGAATTTGAAAATATGCGTCAGTATTTCTATGCTGAATTTTCTGCTCCTTTTGAAAATTCAGGCACATGGAACCTGAATGGAATAGTGGAAAAAACCCGCGAACAGGAAGGCACCGGCATCGGCGCATGGGTTCAGGTACCCAGCTCTTCCAAAAAGGCTGAAGTCAGGATTGGTATTTCCTATATCAGTGAAGAACAGGCCAGAAAAAATCTGAAGAATGAAACTGAAAATCGCTCTTTTGAGGAAATAAAAAACGAGAGCCGGAAAATTTGGAAACGAGCCCTGAACCGGATACAGGTTGAGGGAGGAACTGAACGTGAGAAAAGGATTTTCTATTCCAGTTTTTACAGGGCATATGAAAGGATGGTGAATATTTCAGAAGACGGAAAATATTTCAGCGGGTACGACAGAATGGTCCATAACGATGAAGGCCAGCCGTTCTATGTGGATGACTGGCTGTGGGATACCTTCCGGTCCCAGCACCCTTTGTTTATGATTCTCGATCCGGATATGCAGGATAACATGGTTCAGTCCTATGTAAGAATTTTTGAACAGAGCGGCTGGATGCCCGGATTTCCCCAGGTTTACGGTGATGCACCGGCTATGATCGGATTTCATGCTGCACCCCTTATTTGGAATACATATCTCGAAGGTGCCCGTAAATTCGATGTAGAAAAAGCATATGAAGGATTGAAAAAGAATGCCATGAAGGGCACCATGCTCCCCTGGAGAAACGGACCCATGTGCGAACTGGATTCATTTTATCAGGTTCACGGATGGTATCCTGCACTTCCCCAGGACAGTGCGGAAACGGTAAAGATGGTGCACGGTTTCGAGAAAAGACAATCTGTTGCCGTGACACTGGAACATTCCTACGATGACTGGTGCCTTGCTCAGCTTGCAAAAGGCCTTGGAAAGGATGCCGATTATAATCTGTTCATGAAGCGTTCGGGCAATTTCAGAAATGTTTTTAATCCCTCTACCGGATTTATGGCACCTCGTATGGCCGACGGCAGCTGGATTGAACCTTTTAATCCCCAGCTTTCAGGGGGCGTTGGCAGCAGATCTTATTTTGCAGAGAATAATGCATGGATATGGAGGTTCAATGTAATGCACGATATTCCCGGACTCGTAAAAATGATGGGTGGTGAAAAAGCATTTGCCAGACAGCTTGATGCCCTTTTTAACCAGCCCACGGAAGTATCAAAATGGCAGTTTATGGGGCAGTTCCCGGATGCCTCCGGATTGCATGGCATGTTTCCTGCCGGCAATGAACCTTCCTTTCACGTTCCCTATCTGTATGACTATGCCGGAATGCCATGGATGACCCAAAGGCGGATCAGGGAAATCATGGAGATCTGGTTCGACGACGATCCCATAGGATTACCGGGTGATGAGGACGGAGGGGCTCTTTGCTCATGGTATGTGTTTTCGGCCATGGGCTTTTACCCTGTTACCCCCGGGAGCGGAAAATATGCCATCGGCAGTCCGATTTTCAATAAGATTACAATCCGTTTGCCGGGAGGCCGGACTTTTATTATAAAAGCCCGAAACTGTTCAAAGGAGAATAAATATATCCGGTCTGCAAAGCTGAACGGCAGAAACCTGAATTCACCATTTATCAGCCATGAGGATGTGATGGCTGGCGGAATGCTTGTGCTCAATATGGATCAGAAACCGAATAAGGAATGGGGCGTTTCCTACAGTAAACCTGAAAATTTACGGAAATGATATACTCGCATCTCTCCGGCATTTGGTGCAGGACGGTTATTTCCTGCATACGGAACTGTGTTCTTTTTTGCCTGTTGTTCATGTCACAGGGTATCAACGCACAGGAGGAACTGAATGTGATCAGCACAACCGAAAATGGCTGGCTTGATTTCACGGATGCCTCCAATTCGCTTTACCATTACCTCACCGCACAGGCTGTCGAACTCCTGGATAAACGAAAGGAAAGGATTGCCAGGATCAGCTCGCTTGCCGGCTGGCAGGAACGACAGCAGCAGGTAAAGAAAACACTGCTGGATATTGTAGGACCATTTCCTGAAAAAACACCACTGAATACAAAGATTGTAAGAGCTATTAAAAAGGATGGGTACCGGATGGAGCATGTAATTTTTGAATCCAGGCCGGGGTTCTTTGTTACTTCCACGCTTTTCCTTCCTGTTATTCCCGGCCGGAAAAAGGCACCTGCCATAATTTATTGCAGCGGCCATACGCTTGAAGGGTACAGGAGCAAAGTCTATCTTCATGCAATTCTGAACCTGGTAAAAAAGGGCTTCATTGTAATGGCATTTGATCCGGTCGGACAGGGCGAAAGGATTGAATATCTCGATCCGCAAACAGGAAATCCTACGATGGGAGGGACTACCAATGAACACTCCTATGCCGGGGCCCAGGCTTTCATCATCGGGAGTTCCTATTCAAGGTATATGATATGGGATGGCATCAGGGCTGTCGATTACCTTCTTTCCAGGAAAGAAGTTGATCCCGGCAGAATTGGGATAACAGGCCGTTCAGGCGGGGGTACCCAGTCGGCCCTGATCGCGGCATTTGATGAACGCATCCATGCCGCTGCACCTGAATGTTATATAACAGGTTTTGCACGGCTTTTACAGAGCATCGGGCCACAGGATGCCGAACAGAATCTCTATCATGAAATATCAAGCGGCATCGATCATGCTGATCTGCTGGAGGTAAGGGCACCAAAGCCGGCCCTTGTTATAACCACTACCCGTGATTTTTTCAGTATCCAGGGTGCCAGGGAAACTGCAGCAGAGGTAGAATCGATTTATCAAGCCTACGGAAAGGCAGGGGATTTCGGTATGGTTGAGGATGATGCACCCCATGAGTCGACAAAGCTGAACCGGGAGGCTATGTATGCATTTTTTCAAAGACATTTGGAAAATCCCGGTTCCCCATTGGATCAGGAGGCAGATATCCCTTCTCCTGAAGAACTCAGGGTGACCCCGACAGGTCAGATTGCCAGCAGCCTTAAAGGCGAAACGGTTTTTACAATCAACCGGCAGGAAGCCATGAAATGCTTAAGTGAACTGAATTCGAAAAGAAAAGACTTTAACGGATCCGTTGACAAAATTCTGAACTCAGCCAGAAAACTTTCCGGATACCGGGATCCCGGTGTTCCGGAGGAACCCGTATTCACGGGGCGTATCCGGAAAACGGGGTATGCAATTGAGAAATATTTTATTGAAGGGGAATCCGGGTATGTTATCCCTTTTCTTCTGGCAATCCCGGATAAACCAAATAATAAAGGCATCATTCTTCTGAACCCCTCCGGAAAGACGGAAGAGTTCCGGGAGGAAAGTGAGACAGAGTGGTTTGTATCAGAAGGATTTACTGTACTGGTACCTGATCTTATTGGAACCGGGGAGATCGGTCCCGGCGATTTTAAAGGAGACTCCTATATAAAGGGATATTCCCTGAATATGTGGTTTTCTTCCGTGCTGATCGGCAGAAGCATTGTCGGAATACAGGCAGGGGATGTGGTCAGTCTGGCTCATTACATTGTTAATCAGCGCAATATAAAAGAGGTATATGGATTAGCCAACGGTGAAACAGCACCGGTTTTACTGCATGCCGCAGCTTTTGATCCCGTGATCAGCCGGATTGCCCTTTTTGAACCTTATTCTTCCTATCGCTGTATTGTCATGAGCCGTACCTATAATCCGGGTTATATTCGAAGCACGGTTCCGGGAGCCCTTTTGGAATACGATCTGCCTGACCTTTCTGCAAGCCTGGCACCCCGGAAACTATTGATTGTCGGATTGAAGGATGGTTCCGGAAATCGCGCGGAACCTGACAGCATAAAAGAAGACCTGGCTGTGATCCGGGATGGTTATCATCTCAGGGACGCGGATGACAGGCTTAATATTGTCCCTGAAGCATCTCCGGAGAAACGCAGGGATTATTATAAGAAGTGGATTGAATGAAGAACGACCCTTCAAGCGTAAAGGCTATAACCCGGTTTCAAAAGGTTCAACATTCCAGCCTTCTGCAACTATTTTTTTCCCGTCACCGGTTTTACCATAAAGGGCTCCTGAAATGTCGAGACGGATATTTTTTGCTTCACCCGGCAGAAGGGTTATGTAATTGTCATCAAAGTATGCAGGCAGTACCAGTTCTTTATCCTGGCCGACTACCTTCATCCTGACGAAAAATGCTGTTTCCTTACCGGGATTGCTTATTGAAACAATTGCCTCATCCTTTCCTGTCCTGTCTATTACCAGGTTAAGTTTTACCTTATCCAGTTCATGGATCTGTTCGAAAGATTTGTTTTCATCCGCCAGCCAGTAAAAATTTTCGTCCATGATCCTATCCCCCTCAGTCAGCAATAACCTTAAAAAGTAAACTCCGTTCCTGTTTTCAGGCATTACCACCCTGTCCAGCAGCATTAGGGAATGTGCTTTAAGGTTAACGGGCTTTTTCTGTTCCAGGATCAGTTTTCCATGAATATCGTACAACCGGCTGATGGCCGTAATCTTATCAATTTCCCGGGCTGTCTGGTTCAGCACGCATACCGCTGAATCATTCAGATTTAGTTGGATATGAACCGGTTCGGCACCATGTTTGTATCCGTAATATCCGCCCGTATGATCCAGGTAATAGTCATAAAAAAATCCGCGAAGGGCTGTCCAGGGATTCTGATTTTTCCAAATAAGCATTCCCGAATACCATTCCCACATTTTATAGTTGAAACCTTCCTGGAGTGCCCTGTATTGTTCGTAGGCCACCAGCTGAGCTTTAAAACAGAAATCCCCGATGTCGCGTATCTTTCCGTAACGTTCCGTAAAATCACGAATGGGCAGGTATTTGTGGTACAACCAGGACCTGTTTCCCCTGGGTGACTCGGGGGGTACCATTTCATTTTCGGGGATTATTTTTCTCAATCCTTCCACATTGGGAAAACCTATTGAACCCACTTCAGGATTAAAGGGAAATGATTTCTGCAAAAATATCCTTTCCGGTTCCTGCAATCCATATGGACCGTCTCCTGTACCGCCTATACTGTTGGTCATAAGCTTTGCAGAAGTTGATTTATCGAGGTAGAATCTCTTTGGATCCAGGCGGGGAAATATATCATATTCAAGTGCGGCATTAATGTCCGGAGGGGGAGGTGTTTCATTGCCTCCGCACCATAAGAACAGACTGGGATGGTTTCTCAGCATTTTAACCTGGTCAATGACCGATTCCAGGAACAGGTCATGATTATCAGGATAGGCTTTTCGCCTGGCCTGCGATTCCTTTTTAGCGGGATCGAACCATTCCCCGTTACAATCGCCGGAAATCCAAAGATCCTGCCAGACCAGAATGCCGTACCGGTCACAGGAATTATAGAATTCGGGCCTTTCGGTCAGTCCACCCCCCCATACTCTGATCATATTCATGTTCATGCCCGCATGCAACCGGACCTCCGCATCATATCTGGCTGCAGACAACCGGAGCAGCGCATCCGATGCGATCCAGTTTCCGCCCTTGATAAATACTTTCTGCCCGTTAATAGTGAAAACCTGGGCTTTTATTTCATTATCAAAATAATTACCGGTTTGCCGTATGCCAAAGTCCACATGTTCCGAATCCGACACCATGCCATCGGGCAGGGAAAACTCAAACTTAAGGCTTGTCATGGGATGTTCACCCATTCCATTGGGCCACCACAAATCGGGAGCGGAGATCTCAATTTCAGGGAACCGGACCATTTTCTCTTCCAATGGAGTCAGGGATACCTTCACAGAAATTTCCTTCTTTCCAATTTTTGCCTTTACAATGCCGGTCACATTTTTACCCGATCCATTCTTCAGTTCCACTGACGAATTCACAAACGCCGGATCCTTCTGTTTTCCGGGAATCCGGATTCCTGGTACACGGGGTTCAACGTAGGGATTCCGGATATCCACATCCCCGGTTATTTCCAGGGATACCTGATCCCAGATGCCTGTATTCCTGTCATGAATGGGACAAATCCAGTCCCATCCGGCCGTGCATTGCATTGTCACATTGCGGCCAATGGTGCCGTCCCCGCCTTGCCCTGTCGATGCATTTCCGACGGGATCCGGCGGAGCCACCCACACGGCAAGTTTATTTGATTTTCCTTTTTTCAGATAAGGTGTGACCAGGTATTTTTCCCTCAGATACATGCCCTGGTGCATAACCGTATTAACCCGGTAACCGTTAAGGAAGATGTCGGCAAAATAATTGATTCCCCTGAAATTAAGCCATACCTGCTGTCCATCCCGTATTTCAGGCAATTCGAATTCATTGTAGAACCAGTAAGTGTAATAGTCTCTCCCGGTTTCAAATACATCAGGGATCTGTGCATTGTTCATTCCAAAAAAAGGATCCGGAATCTGATTATTGTGCAGAAGGGTCGTAAGCACAGTCCCGGGGACTATTGCTTCAATCCATCCTTCCGGGGTGAATCCTTCTTCGGTAATTGTATTTCCGTCTGTCATGACATCAACAGCCCTTCTGGCTTTCCAGTTTTCATTCAGCAGAATTTCATGTACCTGCGCATTTGTAAATCCGACATTAGAAATGGTGCTGATAATAATGGCAATGGTCAAAATAATTTTCATGTTTTATTTTTTTAAATGCTTGGAAAGGCGACGGTTTTTGGCAAATCGTCTGAAAAGTAATGGGCAGGCAGGCAGCCCAAAGGCAGACTACTTGCTCTGTAAATAATATCCTAATATACTAAAGGAATTCATTTGGTTGAATTTTTCTGCAATAATAATAAGAGATAATTTGTTACACCTGATGAAATAGTGTTTGGTGCAGTGCAGGGACATCCATCTGAAGAAACCCGGACGACCTTACGCATCAAATCCCTGTTTTTTTGGTCTCATCGTATGGTTTTTCGGATTATCTTTAATGATCTTCAT
>Ga0105104_10003165_pt1 | contig 11830 bp, 9 predicted proteins | sample PPLLaktember2015_3_FD_87034 | JGI IMG/M metagenome (GOLD analysis project Ga0105104, IMG submission 87034) | Freshwater sediment microbial communities from Prairie Pothole Lake near Jamestown, North Dakota, USA - PPLs Lake P7 Core (6) Depth... | ecosystem: Environmental > Aquatic > Freshwater >...
CTTCAACGCTGGATACAATTCTTAGCCAGCTTGGCAATGGGTCGGACGATATATAAACATCGTCAGGGTTAGGTAGTTTATCAGGATCGTCTGCGGTGATCGTAAATGCAAGCTCTGAGCCTTCAAAACCTGGTTGATTGTCGGCAAATATATTAGGACAGCGATTGGTAGGGATTTCAAATGCTGCTCCGCATAATATAAAACTATCCACATTATCGTAGTAGCCAAAGATATCGCGCGGGATTTGCAATTGATAACTAACGTATTCACAATTCGCGGGAATAAATACCAGTTGTTGATATTCTTGCTTTATGAGACCATTGTCTCCTTCATCAAATGGATTTTCAATTATATCCGAACGATCATCCATAATATTGCCATCCGGCAAAACTTCGCTCGTACGGATCCAAATCCAATCTCCCCCATTTGACGAGCCAGTACTGAAATCAACATCATATGGTCCCGCACCGCCTTGAGCCAATGTCAATTTACCTTGCCTGTCGAAACGGGATGGTTGAATATGAAAATCAAACCTTGGCGAGTAATATGATCGCTCACCCTGTTCCAAAGTACCATCCCCATCCAGATCCGTAGCGCATATTGAATACCAGCAATATGGTTCTACAAATATCTCCTGATAAGGATACTCTATTTTCGAAGTCACAGCAATAATGCTCAATCCATCATTCTCTCTTTGTTGTGGAAACCCGGAAGCTACAATATTAGGAGAATAGGGGTATCGGTCATACCAGGATCGCCTTGCTAATTCAACGATGTTGGTAATAAGCACACCCTGGTCATCAGCCCAGTATGCATGAGGTGAATACTGCCCAACCAATGGAAGTTCTATGCCTGCTATAGAGGTATCGGATGGAGGTCCATCATAACCCAACTTAATGGTATCTGCGGGATCCCCTCTCACATCCCAATAAGCATAAGCTTTTAGGATTGTATCGTCTTTGCTCATTAATATGTTGGAATATGGATTTGGGTCGTACTTTAACGTAAACGATCTCCTATCAATTTTTTGCGTATCCCACATCCCTACCCCGCCAGAAACGGTTTTAGCATGACCCTTGAAATACCAACCGCCTGCACACACTGGTAGAACATAAAATGGTAATATAAATACAGCCGGTATAAAGGCTATCGCCAGCTTATTATGTTTGGCGGCTATTTTCAATATTGATGAGATGAGTATATTTAGAGCAACCGTGGAAGTAGGGAATATATACGAGACAATTTCAGTGTGACTTATAATGCGGTGTCGCAATAGCGGGATTGCAAATTGGGCCACTAACTGGAATATCGCCGCTTTTACCATAATACAACCTGCTTAGCCCCATGATCGCCCAAAAACCGTAATCACTTCTGAAGATACCAATGTCACATAATCTATCCCCATCATAATCCGCGGGGATGGAGCTATCAGTTGACTTACCATAATATGCGCGGCTTATATCTCTCGCCGCCCATAATCCGAAATCGGGCCGGAATATTGCAGCATCAGATGTGCCATCCCCATCGCAATCAAAAGACAGCGGTCTATCTCTCGCTTTTCCGAAGTAAAATCTGGTTAAATCTCTTATAGACCAAAGGCCAGTATTGGGTCGAAAGATAGCGATATTCTTAATCCTACTGCCCGTGTAGTATCCCGGGATTGCCAGATCATCTTTAGTCCCAAAATATAGCCTCGTAATACCATAAATCGCCCAAAGCCCATCGCTTTCCCGGAAAGTTGCCAAATCGCATAATCCATCACCGTTATAATCTCCGGGGGCAGGAACATCAAATGGCTGACCGAAAAATATATTAGTGATATGTCTGATTAGCCAATTTGAAGAATTTCGCCTGAATATTCCAATGTCGGAAGTACCGTCATTATCATAATCTCCGGACACCGGGATGTCATGGCATGCGCCATAGTAGAATATGGTCACATCTCTAATAAACCATTGACCAATAGCATTTCTAAAGATGGCAAAGTCTGAGGTTCCATTTCCATTATAATCCCCCGAATCAATTATCGGTTGCGAGGGTACCCAATGAGCGTATTTAACTATGTCATTCGTAAAATCGACATAGCTTATATGGGGATTGCCTAATGAATCTAAAGCCAAAGAGGAATATCCACCAACGCTGCCCTCGTAATCTATAGTTTGAATGCTCCAAAAAGAATTCGCACGGTGTGCATATTTTAAATTGAGGTTATCCTGATCACGATAACTTATGTGAGGATTGTTATGGGAATCAACAGCAATTGATGTCCAATGGGCAAAGATTTTATCTATGAACTGCTTAGTCCACTGGGAGCCATTCCAAAATATGCAATATAGGCCCTCAAAACCATTGTAGCTAATATAGGGATTCCCCTGCGGATCAAGATCGATAGAGGTATACCACCCCGCAAGAACTGTATCTATCGTTTGAATATTCCATTGCGACCCATCGCAATGCGCATATTTTAGAGAACCTTCGATCCCCTGATAGCTAATATGGGGATTGTTTGAAGAATCAACGGCAATCGACGTGAAATCAGCGGGGACATATTGGTCTACAGTTTGAGTATTCCATGTCGAACCATCCCAGTGAGCGTATTGAAGTCCTCCAGTCGAAGCTCGATAGCTGATATGCGGATGGTTGGATGAATCCAAAGCCAGCGAGCTATATTGGCCCCTATGACCGTAAGGATAAATGGTTTGGATGTTCCATTGGGAACCGTCCCAATAGGCATATTTAAGGCTGTCGCGCATAGAGTCGTAATAACTGATATGAGGGCGACTTAGGGAATCAAGGGCAAGCGAATTGAAGTTACCAACTCCGGATACATCCACTGTTTGAAAATTCCAGGCTTGGCCGTTCCAGGATGCGTATCTGAGATTCCAATCCGGACTAACGTAGCTTATATGCGCATGGTTGGAGGAATCTATGGCTATTGAGGTATACGCGCCAGCTTCAAATGTCGAATCCACCGTCTGAATATCCCAAGTCCCTCCTTGGGCATACAACGGTTTTGCCGGCAGACAAAAAAGCATTCCGACCGCGGCGATCATGATCCAGCTCGAATAGGTGATTTTCATAGTCTCTCCCTCCTGGTTGGATTTGAGAATAATTAACCCTGCTGCTTAAACAGGCCTGCGGGTGTGCCCCCAAGCCCATGGAACAAAAGCGACTTCAGATCACGCGCATCACTCGCGTCTTCCCCTTGTGAGATGAGATGTTGATATCTCGAATTGGAATTGAGATTATAATCCGCAGAAATATATGGATTTCCGGATTACTGGAACCAGCTATTGGCACAATGGCGGAGATTGGCCTAGCGAGGAAATGATATCGCACGCCTTGCCAATCATCGTATCCGCCGCATCGGCAGGAATATGTATGCCTTCTTGCGCGAGAACCTTATGTATAAAAGCCTGCATCTCGTTTATGGCCGGCGTTATCTTGCCATTATTGAGATTCTTTCTAGCCGCATTGAGGATCGCATCGAGGGCGGTTTCGATTCCATGAGGCAAGCCGAGGCTTTCTTTGAAGGCTATTAATTGATCAATACCATCCGTGGAAGATATAACTTGAATCTGCAACGTGTCGCTGTCAGACGCCCCATCATCGTCGGTTACGGCCAGGGTGAGAGTATAGGCGCCGGTTGCGCCGAAGGAGTAATCGGCGAATGGGCTTGAGCTGGCGAAGATCGGCGAACCATCCCCGAAGTCCCACACATACAATACGATGCTACCATCGGGGTCGGACGAGCCGGATCCGTCGAGGTAGACCGGGATACCGACGATCACAACTTGATTGGGTCCCGCCTGCGCTACGGGCGGTTGAAGTACTGTGTCCAATATGCTGACGAATACGTCATTATCGCCGGCTAGATACGATTGAATCGGATTAGAGAGAGGGAAATCGTATGATGACGTGTATCCGCTGATGTAGATGGAACCAGGGGCGCCAAGAGCGATACCTAGCCCAGACTCATTGATTGAGCCGCCGAAATAGCTGGAAAATCGCAGCGCAGAGCCGCAAGGCCGGAGTTTAACGATAAATGCATCCGTTCCCACCACGGTATTCGACGATTTGAGAGGATTGACCGTGGGGAAATCGGTGGAATCGACCAAGCCTGTCGCATAGGCCGACCCGGCTGCATCCACGGCAATATTGCGCAGCACATCAGCCCCGCTGCCCCCTATATACGTCGAGTATATCAGGCTCGATCCGGACGAAGCGAATTTTGAGATGTAAACGTCGTAAATGCCGCTGCTTCCAATGCTCTCCTGATATGGGTTCGATATCGGAAAGTTGCCCGATTGCGTAGACCCCCCTATATAGATGCATCTGTTCGAATCGATCGAGATCCCCTCGGAAATATCCTTGTCTGAACCGCCCAAATATGAAGCAAAAACGACATCAGAACCAGACGATGATAGCTTGCCGATGAACCCGTCGTACTTCCCGCCGGCATGGACGGATTGGTATGCATTCCGGACGGGGAAGCTTGTCGATTCCGCCCAGCCGCAGACATACGCATTGCCATCCTCATCTATGGCTATATCCAAACCGATGTCTTCTAAATCACGCCCGCCTAAATACGTGGAATACACCATTAAAGAACCGCATGACGACAGCTTGCTTATGAACGCATCGCAATCCAGATGTCCGAATGCAAAGCCGGCTTGGGCGGGGTTTCTAGTCGGGAAATTGAAAGATAAGGTGCGTCCGGTGATATATGCTTGACCCGCGGAGTCCGTTACGATGGCGTCCGCCCGATCGCCGTTTTTCCCGCCCAAATAGGTGGAATAGATAAGTTCCGAACCGGAAGAAGATACTTTAGTGATAAACACGTCAAAGACTTCCACGCCTCCGATAAAAGAAATGCTCGATTGATACGCATTTCTGGTCGGGAAATCGAGAGATTTGGTCCATCCGCATATATAGGCGCAATTATCGGAGCCGGCAGACAATCCCCATCCCTCGTCCACCGAATTTCCCCCCAGATACGTTGCGAATAAGAGCGCCGATCCCGAAGAAGATATCTTTACAATAAAAGCGTCTTGAACCCCATCATCGGCTTCGATGTAATTGCTCAGGGGGAAATCGCTCGAAAAGGTCGTTCCGGCAACATAGATATTCTGTTCCTGATCCAGAGCTATGCGCCAACCGCTCTCAACATCGCTGCCTCCCAGGTAGGTCGAATACCGAAGGACCATCTCCTGGGCCTGGACCGTGCTGACGACGATGGCGCACAAACCAATTCCGAATAACAAAGCAGTCCGGATAGCCTTCATCGCTTCCCCCCTTTTTTTGATTCTCCTATTATAGACGAAAAACCCGGCCTGGATAAGACTCCAGAGCCGGGCTGAGAGAAGAACCTGACCTCACCAAGAAAAGCACGGAAACCCCCTTGGTTGGGAGGTACGCTAGCATGAGCAGGGCTGGAAAGTCAATATTTATTTCAGATATTTATCGTGGTGAAGGAAACTCTCGGGAATATCCATCCCGCTTCTTGACGGCGCAGAGGCAAGATAGCCCGGGATGGTGAATGGTTTTGAGTGACCACTGACACCCTCCCTGGTCGCTTCCGCCCACGCCGCCGGCGTCCGCGCCGCGTCGGCCGTCCATGCATTCCTCTTTGGCCTCTGGCCTCATCCCACCCCGGTCGTCCGTAGCCGCGGACACTCGAACGACCGTCGGTCATCCATTCTTCGCCGAGGCGTCCTGGATCGCTCCTGAGCTCAGGAGGAGATGTGATTGATATAAATATCCATTTTAATCTTGACTTCTAATGACCGATGAATAGGATAGAGGAGGCCGCTGCGCGCAAACAGTGAGCGCCATGAGAAATGCGCCTCATTTGAAACTTAGCCTCTTCCAGGGCCTGGAAGGCAAATCCGCAACCCCGCTTGATCGGCGGGTTTTTTTATTCTCCAACACCTTTAACCCGGAGGGCTGACAGATGACCAGGTTCGATGGCTTTCTCTTCTCCAAGCTTCACCTGATCGGCAGCAAGTCCGAGGGGCCGGCATATATCCTCCAGCAGTTCGACTACGCCGAGATCCCGATCGCCAAGAAGGCGCCGCTCTGGGGGAACGATCCCAAGCTCCAGAAGCACCTGAGCTCCAAGGTCTCGATCGAGGGCAGGGTGTCGTCTGGCCTCCTTTCCTATGACGCCGTTAACCCCTACGCGCGCGCGGAGGAGGTTCGGGCGGAAAAGAAGGCGCTGACCGTCGAGCTCAAGATGGAAAGCGACGAGCTCGTGCTGGAACGCCAGCCTTCCTCCCCGCCTGCCCGGCCGTTTTCCCTCGCCCTGCGCGTGAAGTGGCCTTTCCGAAGCATCTGGAGGGGGGTATGCCCGACGAGCCAGATCTACGATATCATCGTCGAGCGGGACAAGCAAATCGTCTGGCGGTGGGGCGAAGGCAGGTTCTTTACCCAGGCTCTGACGCCGGTGGCGATCCCCGGAGGGGACTTCATCGAATTCCCGGAAACGTGGGTCATCGATCCCGGCCGGATCCAATCCGCCGGCGTCTACGTCGTCCGGGCCGTTTTCATCGCCTCCGGCCAGGAAGTGGAGAGGAAACTGACGATCAAATTCGCGGCGTGACCGCGGCGATCGTAAGAGGAGGCTCAAATGACGGCCCGTCTTCGCGTTATCACGAACAATGATCTGGCATATCTGTGGTGGAGTTTCACCGAGAAATTGCCGGGATGCCTGGGCTTCACGGTCCACCGTGTCTCGAAGGACGGGAAAGAGGAACCCTTGCCCGCCTGGGTGGGTTTCGACCCATCGGAGGCCGATCGAGGTCCCCGGGATACCGACGTCTGGCCGGTCCAATCCTATCAGTGGAAGGATGTCCGGGCGCCCTTGGATAGGGAGCTTCGCTATCGAGTGATTCCGGTCGGAGGAACACCGGCCGCTCCGACTCTTCTTCCCGAGCTGGCCTTGGAAAGCGACTGGGTGGATCTGGGAAATAATCGGGACGGCGTCAACGTAACCTTCAATCGCGGAATCATCTCCACCCAGGCGCTCAACAAGGCGCTTCGGAAAAATGGCGAAAGCAAATCCTCCGCTGCTCTGCGCCAGCACATCGAAATCGCTGGAGACGCATTTCGGACCAGGTTGGCTCGGGAGATGCTCGAAGTATTGCCGGCCCTCCTCAAGCGCGCCCGGGAGGAGGGCGGCCAATGCTATTGCGCGCTCTACGAGCTGTCGGATGAAGAAATGATCGGGGAACTTCTGGCGACGCCGCAAGTGGAGATCATTCTTTCGAACGCGAATGGTGAAGAGGGCTATGACGCGACGAACAAGAGCGCCCGGGAACGTTTAGAGCAAGCGACGAAGGAAGGAAAGCTCAAGATCCACCACCGGCTGCTCAAGGGAACGCATATCGGTCATAACAAATTCATAGTCTATGTGGCGCCCGACGGCACCCCCAAGGCGGTCCTGACGGGTAGCACGAATTGGACCCCGAGCGGCCTCTGCGCGCAAACCAATAACGCCCTTCTGATCGAATCGGAGGCGTTAGCGGCCCATTACTTCGAGTACTGGAAGAAGCTCAAGTCCGATGGGGTGGAGCAGGGTCAAACACTCCGCGCCTGGGCGGCCGAGCACCCCGCTACCGTCCACGTGGGATCGGGCGGGAGCGTAACCGCCTGGTTCTCTCCGAACATGAAGCAAAAAACAAAACCCAAAGAGAATCCGGCTCTCCCCCCGGACCTTGCCGAGGTCTTCCAGGCGATCGGGAACGCAAAACGCGGGGTTCTCTTCCTGCTTTTTAATCCGGGGACGCCGAGTATCGTGGATCGAATCCGGGAGGCCGCCGAAGACCGCTTCCAGAAGGGGGAGATACTCTACGTCCAGGGCGCGATCTCAGATACCAAGACGGCCAAGGGTGCGATCCAGCTTTTCAACCGGTCTATCTTCGTCAAGCCGCAGGTGGTCGTAACCGGAGTGGCGGGAATCCCGGACGATTTTGCCTTCTGGGAGAAGGAATTGTATAAGTACGGCCATGCGGTGATCCATGACAAGATCGTAGTCGTAGACCCTTTCACGGAAGATTGTTTCGTCGCCGCCGGGAGTCACAACCTAGGGTATTCGGCCTCGTATAAGAACGATGAAAACCTCCTGCTGTTCCGCGGGAATCGTTCCCTGGCCGAGGCTTACGCGGCCCATGTCCTCGATGTGGTAAATCACTACAAGTGGCGCTATAAGCTCCAGCAGCTTTACGCGCAAGGGCAGCTGGAGAAGGCCTGGGGTGATCTTGACGAAGACGACCGCTGGCAGGATAAATACTTCAAAGCCGGGTTCCTCGCCCGGCGGGACGAGTTCTTCCTGGAATAGCGTGAAGCGATCCCGCTCCGTTCTGCGCCGTTTCTCCGCCGGGACGGCGGAGGAGCAAATATTCGATAGCGAAATGAAGATTGGCATTGAGGGACGTATCCGCCGAAAATAGGGAAATCCATTCTCGCCCGCCGCCGATACTTGACTATTGGTCAAGTATGGGATAGACTGTATAATGGAACGGTCCAAGAGGATAGAAAGCCGGTTTTTGATCCCATTGCGGGTCGATAAGTCTCTCGGCCTTGATCGGCTTCATCCCGCCGACAAGTGGAAATGGCTGCAAAACCAGCTGAACATACGGTTTGGGGGCTACTCGAGGTCGCAAACGATCGTAGCCGGGGAATGGATAGATCCGAGAACAAAGGAGGCGGTTTTCGACGAGTCGAGAGAATATTGCGTTGATATAAGCCCGGGCCAACTGACCGCGATGGAAGATTTTCTGGCTGAAGTTGCGGTAGTTTTCCAGCAGCAATGCGTCAGGTTAGTTTGCAAGGGAGACGTGCATTATGTCAAGCGCCGGGGATCGAGATGAAGACCTATACCACATTGGAAAACGAGAAATACCATCTGGAGCAGCTACCTCCCAAACATCAGGCATTTCTGGCGGCGGCGCTGAGATATTTTAACCAGGCCCCTCCATGGGATGATTTTGCCCGGTATTGGCTTGCCCGGGGGAAAAAAGCATGGGGGAGCAAGAAATGGGCGCAAATCGTCGAACTCCCCATCTATAAAATTTGCCAGGACCTGGAAACTCAGCTGGGGATCAAGCAAGGCTATACGCGGGAAAGGGACTATCGTGACGAGCTGCAGGAGATGATTTCCAGGAATTTCAGTTCCTGTTATCAATTTTGCCGCGTTACCGGCGTCGACCAGGGCTTTCTCTCGAATGTCTTTAAAAAGCGTAAAAACATCTCGATCACGGTCCTGGAAAATGCCCTACATAAAATAGGTTACAAGCTGTCCATCCAAAGAGACAAATCGACGAGGGAGAAGGTCTCATCGATAGTTTGAACGAACTGCCAGATGGAAGCTGCGGCGGCTCACTCCGGTAGGGAGGGGCTTGTCCGCCTGTCGGCGCCTAGATAGACATAGGCGGGCTTATGGCGCGTCGTGGTCTAGCCCGCCTTATCCTAGGCCATCGTCCGGTATGCTGCTCTTGACAAATGCGACATTTGTCGCGATATTTAGGACAGATGTCGCATTGTCCGAAGGAGGGGAATATGAAGGCCTCGAACGTCGTGGAACTTCTGGGGGGAGAGAAGGTCCTCCGCCAGAAAGTCGACAACTGGATGGATTTGATCGAGCTGGGCAACCGGGGCGTCACCAAAAGCTCCCTCGAGTGCCTGGCCGACCATTTCTCCATAACGGTCGGCCAGATCGCCCAGTTCCTTCCGGTATCCTCACGGACGATCCAGCGCTACGCCTCGGACCGGCCCTTCACGCGGGACGTTTCCGAACAGATCATTCAAATCGCCGAGATCTTCGCCGCCGGCGTGGAAGTCTTTGAGAACAAGGATAGGTTCATGGCCTGGATGAATAATCCGGTCCGTGCGCTGGCCGATAAATCCCCCATGAGCCTGCTCGGCTCCCGCTTCGGCGCGAAGATGGTGCTGAACGAACTGGGGAGAATCAAGTACGGGGTGATCTCCTGATGATCCTGTTCCGGATCGGTCAGGAGGAAACGATTCTGGATTTATCGGGGGAGGGTGCGCGGCGTCACGGGGGGAGGTGGAATCATCCAGGCGTCGGGATCGTCTATGCTTCCGAAAACCAGGCCCTGGCGACACTGGAATACCTCGTCCACCTCAACCCCTGGGCGATCCCGCCTCGCCTGAAAATCGCTTCGATTGCAGTGCCCGATCGAATGCGTCCGGTAAGCGTCGATGCCTCGAAGCTTCCGGCCGGTTGGCGAGACTCTCCCGCTTCTTCCGAACTGGCGGAGATCGGCGCGGAGTGGGTCGCATCCGGGAGGTCTCTTCTTCTCCGCGTCCCCTCCGCCATCGTCCCCGCCGAATGCAACGTGCTGATCAATCCCTCGCATCCCGACATGCGCCTGGTCAAGATCGCGATGATTGAGGATTTCCCCTACGATCAGCGGCTTCTTGACATGAGCCGGATTCCTACAAAACGGCCAAGGTGAGTAATCGCCCCTCGTCTTAGCCCTCTGTTGGTCAGTGCACCGCCGATTGGAATGGGTGGTGCTGACAATAGTGCTATGGGAGAAGTATGATGGCTTTCGATGCAGTGATCGATTTGGCGATAGGTGATGCATGGTTTCCAACACCATTGCATATCAAAGAAGCTGCGCAACGCGCCATCGCGACTCAGCACCTTGGATATGGGCCTCATGCCGGCATCCCAGAACTGCGTGAAGCGATCGCTCAGAAACTGTGTACTGCAAACCGCATTCCTGTCTTCGTTGAACGTATCATCGTAACGGCCGGTGCAAAACAGGCAGTTGACCATGTAATAAGGGCAATCGTCCGTCCAGGGGATGAAGTCCTTATTATCGCGCCCTATTTCTTCGCCTATCCCTTACAAGTAAAACTTGCGGGCGGAACACCGGTCTTCGTTCGGACGTGTGCGGAAACGGGCTTTCTTCCCCATCTTGATGAAATTGAGAAACTAATCACAGGTAGAACTCGACTCATCCTGCTTAACTCCCCGTGCAACCCAACAGGCGTCGTTCTCCCGCATAGTCTCCTTGCCGCCATCGTTCACATCGCGACGAAGCGCGGGGTCCTTGTCGTTTCCGATGAGGTGTACGAGAAGACGGTCTATGACGGGACTGAGTTCCACTCAGTGGCATCTGTGTCGGCTGAAGGGGCTTCTTGCTGCATTACAGTGGGAAGTTTTTCCAAGACATACGCTATGGCAGGATGGCGAGTGGGATATCTGGCCGCGCCTGATCCAATGCTCGCGGACAAGATCACGGAGATTCAACGTGCCTCAAGTTCTGGACCCTCGGTAGTATCGCAGCTCGCTGCACTTGCGGCTCTCCAGGGCGACCAATCGTGCGTTCGCGAAATGGTAACGGCGTGTGAAGATCAGCGCCATTACATGCTCGACCGCATCAGTGCAATGCCCTACCTGCGAACCTACCCGCCCGCCGGCGGACTCTATTGCTTTGTGTCCGTCGAAGAATCCATCGGGCAGTCTCTTCGAGGGCATATGATCAGCGACGCTGCTTCTTTCGTGCGGCTTCTTCGAAAAACGGCGGGGGTTTTGGCGGTGTCAGGCGGCAGTTTTGGTGCGCCAAATCACATGCGGTTAACCTTCGCGCGAGACAGGAAAGTGCTTGAAGAAGGGCTCAACCGCATAGACGATCTGCTTGCCAAGGGGTGAGCGACTCAGGCTACCTTGCCGCTCCAGTGGAAGATGCGTTTCTCGAAGAACGCATAAAGTTGGTTCGCCATATAGCCGATGCCCCCGGCAATTACAATAGCGGCATACATCTGGGCCGTCTTGAAACTCGTGTGTGAGTCATAGATC
>Ga0105104_10003166_pt1 | contig 11830 bp, 5 predicted proteins | sample PPLLaktember2015_3_FD_87034 | JGI IMG/M metagenome (GOLD analysis project Ga0105104, IMG submission 87034) | Freshwater sediment microbial communities from Prairie Pothole Lake near Jamestown, North Dakota, USA - PPLs Lake P7 Core (6) Depth... | ecosystem: Environmental > Aquatic > Freshwater >...
CGGCGCGGCCAGGCGCTTGGTGGGCCCCGAGTTCGCGGCGGCCGCGACCGCGCTATACGTGCTCGGAACCCCGGTGCTCTCGGTCATCGCCCAGGCCCTCTGGCTCCACACTGGTGCCGCGCTGGGGTTCTCCCTCGCGCTGCTCGCGCTCACCCGGACCGACGAGCCGCCCTGGAGAGTCGGGGTGATGGTCGGTCTCGGGGTGGGGATGGCCGTCGCCTGCCGGCCAATCGACGTGGTGCTCGCCGCTGGCTTCGCCGGAGCGCTCTGGCTGGCCCGTCCCCGCGCCCTGGGGTGGATGGCCGCTGCTGCCGCCCTGCCTGTTCTTCTCCTCGTCGCGTACCAGTGGGAAGTCTTCGGCTCGCCCCTCGCCAGCGGCTACGGTGCGGAGGCCTCGGAAGGGTGGACGACCCCGGTCCCTCTCGGGGTGCTCGGGCTGCTCTTCAGCCCAGGGCGGGGGCTCCTCCTGCACGCGCCGGTGCTCCTCGTCGCGGTCGCCGCCTTGCTCCGGCCGGGGCGCGGGTCCTCTCCGAGGTGGTTCCTGCCGCTCGGGCTCTCGCTGGTGACGTTCCTCTGCGTGATGGGCCACTGGCACTCCTGGTGGGGAGGATCCTCGGCGGGGAACCGGATGCTCTCCGAGGGCCTGCCCATCCTCGGCGTGGCCCTGGCATGTGGACTCCGGGAGGCCTGGCAGCGGCGTTCGCTCCGGGCTCCGGTCGTCGCCTTCGCCGCGATCTCGGTGTTCACCTCGGCCGGGCTGACGTTCGGAATCCGGGAACCGCTCTGGGTCCAGGTGATGAGCGTCGGTGGGGAAGACAACCCGCGGCCGTGGGACCCGGGCACGCACCCCCTGGTCGCCCGCTACCGGCTGCTCTCCTCGCGCAGTCCCTGAGGAGGTATCAGGGCTTCTCGCTCCGAGCCGCCGCTCTTTCGGACGAGAAGCGCCGTCCGGCCCCGCGGCGTCCGCCCGGACACCTCGTAGCGTTCGCGGATCCAGCGCGCGAGCTCGACGCCGTAGTCCTGTCCGAAGCCCGCGTACCCGAAGACGCGGCTCTGATCCTCCTCCCAGGAGATGATGAGCGCGGGAGGCTTCTGCGCCCAGGCTCGGAGGACCGCACGCTCGGCGGCCGCGTGGAGATGCATCGGGATGTAGGCGATCATCCCGTCGTCCGGTGGCGTGAGCCCGGCGGCGAAGATCAACCCCGCCCCGTCGGGCACCGCCGCGCAGACGGTGCTCGGAGGGAGGCGACTCAGGTAGGGAATGAGCGTCGCCTCCGGGCCCGCCGGGTCCACCAGGCGCCACACGCGCGCGGTCCTCACCTCGCTCATCGGCTTGGTGAGATTCCCGCCGGAGACGAGGAATCCGTCCAGCGCCACGCCGGCGAGCACCGTGGAGGCGGCGATGGCCAGGATCCGGGGCGACCGGGGTGGCCCGCTCCCGGTGGCGAGATAGCGGGTCATGCCGATGGCCACGCAGACCAGGGTGGGCGGCAGGAGATAGAAGCCGTAGTGGTCCACGCCGGACCGGAGGAGGATCCGCGGGAGGGCTCCGAGCGCGAAGACCCACACCACCAGGTGCTCGCGCCATCGTCCGTCGAGCGCCGCCTCACCCTCGCGCTTCCGGGTGGCGGCGATCCAGACGACTCCGGCAGCGAGCAGGAACGGCGCCGCCCGGAAGAACTTCTCCCTGACGATGAAGGCCGGCACCACGAACAGCGCGATCCAGGCGAGCGCCACGAGCCATCGGTCGCGCGGAGCGGCTTGCTCCTGCGCGAGCCAGCGCGCGGCGGGGAGCACCACCGCCCAGCCGAGAACCGAGGCGAAAATTTGAAGGACGGATAGGCCGACCTCGCGCACTCCCATCGAGCTGGTGATGTAGAAGTGGGAGCCGCCGTTGAAGAGCTCCACCAGGGAGCGCCAGACGTATCCCTGCGACAGGCGCGCGGCGACGAGGTACCCCACGGCCGCCACGGCGACCCCACATCCCCAGGCGATCACCCGGCTGCGCGACGGGCGGGGGAGGACCGTGACGAGGAACGCGCCGTGCGCGACGACCACCGCGAAGGTGGTCTCCATCTTGGTCAGGGCGACGAGCCCGGCCAGCGCCGCCGAGGCGGCGAGGGTGCCGGGTTTGCCCGAGCGCGCATGATGGAGCAGCAGGAGCACGCTCCAGATCGCGAGCGTGATCCCGTACGTGGCAGAGAAGTTGTACGGAGCGACGAAATTGAAGATGGCGAACGGGACCCGGTGGCCGAATGCGGACACGGCGAGGAAGGCGATCGCCACCCAGGCCGAGGTGAACGGACCGACGAACCGGCGCGCGAGGAGGTAGAGCCCGAGACAGGCCAGCCCGGCGCTGAGCAGCCCGGCCCACATCAGTGTGTCGGAGTGGATGCCGAAGAGCCGGTACAGCCCGGCGTTCACCCAGGGAGCCAGTGGCCCCCAGTTCCAGGAGAAGTCACGGTATAGCGCGGCGCCCTCGACGAGACGGCGCGGCACGTCCAGCTCGTGGCCTCCGTCGATGATCAAGCTGCCCAGGCGGCGCCAGGAGAGCCAGGTGCATCCGACGAAGGCCGTGGCCACCAGCAGCGCCGGGGCCAGGAAGCCCGCCGCAGGCCTCGAATCGGCACGACTCTGGCCCGGCGGCTCCAGCGGAACGGGGGTGCGTCCGTCTGCGAGTGGAGCGTCGCCCCGGCCGAGGACCTTCTCGTCGAACCGGTTGATCAACTCTTGCGCCTCAGGACTCCCGATCATTCGCCGTGCCGCATCGTGCCATTTCGAGCGGTCGAGGGGGTTGCCAATCGCCTCTGATCGCCGCAGCTCTACCCGTCGCTTCCCGGCTCGTCCTTCTGCTCGCGCGCCCGGAGCTCCTCGAGGCGTCGGCGCAGCGCGGCCTCGGCGCCACTCTCACTGGGCTCGTAGAAGCGCCGACCCTGGAGCGCGTCGGGCAGGTACTGCTGTTTCACCCAGTGGCCCTCGAAGTCGTGTGGGTACTGGTATGCGCTGCCGAAGCCCAGCTTCCGCATCAGCGGGGTCGAGGCCGGCCGCAGGTGCGGAGGGACCGGGAGAGTGCCCGTCTCCTGCACCGTCTCCTTCGCCTTCCCGTACGCGGTGATGACCGCGTTCGACTTTGGCGCGAGCGACAGGTACGCCACCGCCTGCGTCATGGGCAGCGTGCCCTCAGGCAGGCCCATCAGCTCGTAGGCCTGCAGCGCCGCGACCGCGACCACCAAGGCTTGCGGGTCGGCGTTTCCGACGTCCTCCGAGGCGAAGATGACCATCCGCCGGAGCACGAAGCGCGGGTCCTCTCCGGCCTCCAGCATCCGGGTCATCCAGTAGAGGGCGGCGTCCGGGTCTGACCCGCGCATGGACTTGATGAACGCGGAGATGACCGCGTAGTGCTCGTCCCCCGCCCGGTCGTAGAGGAGCACCTTGCGCTGCAGCGCCTCTTCGGCCACGGGCACCGTGATGCGCCCGCCTCCCGTGGCCGCGGTCTCCAGCGCGGTGAGCGCGCGTCGCGCGTCGCCTCCCGCCGTCCGGGCGATGAAGCGGAGCGCATCCTCTGCCGCCTCCACCTTGCCCGCGAGCCCCTGCGGGGCGGCCAGCGCCCGACGCAGCAGCTCGAGCAGCTCGTCCTCCTCGAGCGGCCGGAGGGTCACCACCCGCGTGCGGCTCAGGAGCGCCGAGTTCACCTCGAAGCTCGGGTTCTCCGTGGTGGCCCCGAGCAGGGTCAGCGTCCCCCTCTCCACGTGGGGGAGGAGCGCGTCCTGCTGCGCCTTGTTGAACCGGTGAGTCTCGTCGAGGAAGAGCACCGTCCGCTGGCCGTGGAGCCGTGCGCGCTCCTCGGCCTGGGCAACCGCCTCCCGGATGTCCTTCACCCCGGCGAGCACCGCCGACATCTGGACGAACGCCGCCCTTGTCGAGCCGGCAAGGAGCCGGGCGAGGGTGGTCTTCCCGGTTCCCGGCGGTCCCCAGAGGATGAGCGAGGGGAGGGCGCCTCCCTCCACCGCCCGGCGAAGCAGGCGGCCGGGGCCGGTGAGGTGCTCCTGGCCCACGAGGTCCGAGAGCGACGTCGGTCGCATGCGGTCGGCGAGCGGGGCGCGGGAAGCCGCCTCTCGCTCGGCGGCCTGGGCGAACAGGTCCATGGTCGGCTCTCCTTGTAGTAAGAGCTTCCGCCCAAGGTGAAGACGGTCGCGGTCGTGGTGAAGAGGGGAAGCGTCGAGGCGGTGGCGCTTGCCCAGCAAGTGCGGGCCCGGCACCCCGAGCTCGAGCTCCTCGCCGAGCCCGAGCTGGCGGCGGCGACCGGCTGGCCCTCCACTGCTCCCGAGGAGATCGCCCGCCGGGCGGAGCTCATCCTGGTCCTGGGCGGCGATGGCACCCTCATCCACGCCGCGCGCACCGTGCGGGGGCGGAGCGTCCCCATCCTCGGCGTGAACCTCGGCTCGCTCGGCTTCCTGACCGAGGTTCCCCGGTCGGATGTCTTCGCCCGCCTGGCCGAGGTGCTGGCGGGAAGAGCGCGACTGCACACCCGCATGAAGCTGGCCTGCCGCCTCCACCGTTCGGGGAAGGTCGTCGTCGAGGACGAGGTCCTGAACGACGTGGTCATCAACAAGGGCGCCCTGGCCCGCATCGCCGACCACGAGGTGAGCCTCGACGGCCAGTTCATGACCACCTTCAAGTCGGACGGGGTGATCATCGCCACGCCCACCGGCTCCACCGCCTATGCGCTCGCCGCCGGAGGGCCCATCCTCCACCCGGCGCTCGAGTGCGCGGTGGTGGCGCCGATCTGCCCGCACGCGCTCACCCAGCGGCCGTTCGTCGTGCCCGGGGACCAGGTGGTGAACGTCGTGCTCCGCTCCCCGGTCGCCGACGTGTACCTCACCCTCGACGGGCAGACCGGACACGCGCTCCAGCAGGGCGATCGGCTCGAGGTCTGGCGCTCGCCGAACCGATCCGTGCTGGTGAGCAATCCGAACATCGATTACTTCGGCATCCTCCGGCAGAAGCTGCACTGGGGAGAGCGCTGACGGTGCTCTCGCCCCAGGCGGCTGGGTCGCCCGGCGCGGAGAGTGGTGAGCCGCCGGGGTCGCCGGCCGGGCAGCTCGGAAGGGGCGGCGCCGTCGCGCTCTCGCCGCGTGCCTGGCTGGCGGTGGCGGCGTGGACTCTGGGCTCCGGCCTCTCGCTGGGGGACGGCCACCTGGACCCGGGTGGCGTCGTTTGCCTCGTCCTGACCTGGGCGGCAGTGGTGGCCGCGTTCCTCAGCCGGACCCCGGAGGATCCGCGCCGGACCGAGCGAGTGCTGGAGGCCGGGGTGGTGATCCAGCTCGCCATGCTGATGGTGAAGCCGCCCGGGGAGTACCTGCGTCCTGATCTCGCCGAGCATCCGTTCCTCGCCCCGGTGTTCCCCGTGGCGTGCATCCTGATGGCGGTGCTCTCCGCCACGCTCATCGTCGACCGGCCCCTCCTCGGACGCGCCACTTTTCCGGCGGTGGTCGGGCTGTCCGGCATCGCCGCGGCCTGGATGCTCGTGGCGTCGCCCGCCCCGCCCATCGACGTCCTCGACTTCGCCCGCGGGTCGGCCCGGGCGCTGGCACAGGGCGACAACCCATACGACCTGCACTTCCCCAACGTCTACGGGCACACCCGGTACTTCGGACCGGGCTTCGCCACGGACGAGAGCATCGACGTCGGGCTGGTCTACCCGCCAGTGAGCCTGCTCCTGACCGCCGCGGGCGAGTGGCTCGTCGGCGACTCCCGCATCACCCTGGTCCTCGCCCTGATCGTCACCGCAGTGCTCATCGATCGGCTGGGTGGACGGGCGGCGCGGCTGGCCGCGCTTCTCTTCGTCTCCTCTCCTCGCCAGTACTTCGTTCTGGAGCACGGCTGGACCGAGCCCCTCTTCGTCTGCGGCTTCGCGCTGCTCCTGCTGCTCGCCTCGCGCCAGTCGCGGGGGACTCCGGTGGTGCTCGGCGCTCTGCTCGCCCTGAAGCAGTTCGCGGTGCTGCTGCTGCCGCTCGTTCACCTGCTCGCCGGCGAGCTCCGTCCCAGGAGGAGCCTGCGCCTGGTGGCCGCGGCGCTCCTCGTGGCCGGACTCGTGATCGCGCCTTTCTTCCTCCGGGACCCCGGCGCGTATCTGCGCTCGACGGTCCTCTTCCATCTGGCCCAGCCGTTCCGGCCGGACAGCCTCAACTTCGCGGCTCTGTGGGCGTGGGCGACGGGATCCGCACCGCCGACCACCGTTCCGACGCTGGCCTGTATCGGCCTCGCGCTGCTGGTCGCGCTCCGCCGCTGCCGGCCGACGCCCTCGGGCTTCGCGGCCGGTTCGGCGCTGGTGCTCCTGGCGATGCTCGCCTGGTCCAAGCAGGCCCACTGCAACTACCTCTACCTCGTGGTGGGAATGCTCCTCTGCTCGGTGGCGGTCGCCGACCCCGGAGACCCTGCCGCGCGGACGGGCGACCGAAGGACCGTCGGCTGAAGCCGGACCGGGCGCCGCGAGCGTCGGAGCGCCGAGAGATGAGCCATCCGGCCCACCACGGGCATGGACTCCGGCGCTGTTACTGGACACCAGATCACGGCGCAATGCCAGCGCGGAGCGCGGGGACTGCGACGCGGATGACACTGCGGTGCACGCCATCCCGTGTTAGCCCTCCTCTTTCGCCGTGGATCCTCTGCCCGAGCCCGAATCAGCCCCCGCGAGCACCCGCCACGCGCTGATCGACGCCCTCCGCGCCGAGGTGCAGCCCACCACCTTCAAGAAGGGCCGGGACGTCGCCCGCGAAGGCCGGGTGCGGCGCTGGAGCGACGACGCCGACGGGATGCGCCGGGGCGAGGTCGCCGGGAGCTCGGGCGAGGGCTACGAGACCTCGGTGGGCCTGAACCCGGACGGGACGGTGATCTCCCGGTGCAGCTGCCCGGCCTGGGGCGAGTACGGGCCGCACTGCAAGCACGCGGTGGCGCTGGCCCACGCCGACCGCACGGAGACCCTGGGGCCGCTCCGCCCCGCGGAGCCCGGGCGCTCCGGCGAGGTCGTTCCGCTGCCCGCCCTGGCCAAGCTCGAGTCGTGGCTCGGGGTCTCGGCCGCGGGCGAGCCCTCGTTCGTCTACCGGCTGGCGCCGGCACACCCCCGCGCCGCGGGGCGCAGCTGGCTGTTCGACGTGCGCCGGCGGGACGGGAAGGACGGTGGCCCGCTGTCGGTCAAGCGGTTCCTGTCCGGCGGCACCCGGCTGTCGCCGCCGGACGAGCGGGTGTTCGGCGAGCTCGCAAGGCACGAGAGCCGGTTCGACGGCAAGTTCGTCCTCAGCGACGACGACGTGGCGGACCTGCTTCCGCTGCTCCGGACTCGCCGCGTGGTGTACCGGGGAACGGCGCTGCAGTTCTCGCCCGAGCCGGCTCGCCCGCAGATCCACCTCTCCTCCACTCCGGGCGGCGCCCGGGCGAAGATCGAGTTCCAGCTCCCCGATGACCGGACCACCGGCTTCGACACCTCGCTGCTCCTCATCGGCCGGCGCACCACCCTGCTGCTCGAGGCACAGACCGCGTACGCGCTGGAGCCGGACCTGCCGGCGCGCCTCTGGCGAGCGTGGATGCGCGAGCCGACCATGACCTTCCCGGCGGCCCAGGTGGAGCGGGTGCTGTCCTTCTTCGCCGCGCACCTGCCCCGCATCGACCTGCGTCTCCGCGCCGACGGGCTGGACGTGGTGGAGGACCAGCAGCCGGTCTTCGTCCTTACCCTCGAGGGAACGGCGGAGAAGGCCCGCGCACAGCTGGCCGCGAGGTACCGAACCGCCACGGTGGCGGTCTCACCGAGCGCGGTCCATCTCGGCTATGCCGCCTCGCCGGCGAGTCAGGGGCGCACCCTCTACCGCAGACAGGGGGCCGCAGAGCGTGAGGCCGGACAGGCCCTGCTGGCCCAGGGCTTCCGCTTCGACCCCCAGGCCTCGGTCTACGAGGCGAACGGGGACGCCGCCGTCGCCTTCTGGAGCACCGGGCTCGCGGAGCTCCCCTCCGGCTGGGAGCGCTTCCTGGCGAAGGGCCCAAGAGTGAGGATGCGGAAGCGCCTCCGTCCCCGGGTCCGGGTCGCGACGGGGAACAACGGCTGGTTCGAGCTGGACGCGCGCTTCGAGAGCGAGGAGCAGGCGGTGGACCTGGGGGCGGTCCGGCTGTGGCTCCGCTCGGGGCGGCGCTTCATCCCGCTCCCCGACGGCAGCTATGCCGAGGCGGACCGGGAGGAGCTGACCCAGGCGGCGGACCTGCTCGAGGAGGCCGGCGCTCTTCCGGGGAAGGAGCGCACCGAGCTGCCGCCGTACCAGGCCGGGGCGCTGGACGCGCTGGCGGCCCTCGGCGAGGGCGCTCGATTCGAGGCGAGGGCGCGCACCGCCATCGCCGAGTTCAAGGAGCTGTCGCGCATCCCGCCGGTTCCCGCGCCCGAGGGGCTCACCGCGACGCTGCGGCACTACCAGGAGGACGGGCTCTCCTGGCTGTGTTTCCTCCACCGCCACGGGCTCGGCGGGATCCTGGCCGACGACATGGGCCTCGGAAAGACGGTGCAGGCCCTGGCCCTGCTCCAGCAGGTGCGCAACGCCGAGGGCAGCGCGCCGTCGCTGGTGGTCGCCCCGACCAGCGTGCTCCCCAACTGGCAGCGCGAGGCGGAGCGCTTCACCCCGGGGCTCCGGGTGGCCGTGTGGCACGGGCAGGACCGCCGCGAGCGGGTGGAGGACCTGGCCGGGGCGGACGTGGTCCTGACCTCCTACGCGCTGGCCCGCCGCGACCGCGACGAGCTGGTCCGGACCCGCTGGCGGTACGTTCTGCTGGACGAGGCGCAGAACATCAAGAACGCCGGCTCGGCCACGGCGCAGGCCTGCAAGGCGCTTCCCGGAGACCACCGGCTGGCGCTCACCGGGACCCCCCTGGAGAACCGGCTCTCCGAGCTGTGGAGCATCTTCGACTTCCTCATGCCCGGCTTCCTCGGGGCCGAGGAGGACTTCGCCGAGCGGTACGAGCAGCCGATCGAGGTGGCAGCGGACCTCGGCGCCCGCGAGCGGTTGCGGAGGCGGGTGCAGCCCTTCCTGCTCCGGCGCCTCAAGACCGAGGTGGCGCGCGACCTGCCGCCCAAGACGGAGACCGTCGCCTACTGCGAGATGGAGCCCGCGCAGGCGGCGCTCTATCGCGAGGTGCTCGACGAGAGCCGGGCCAAGGTGCAGGAGAGCATCCAGAAGGTCGGCTTCAAGCGTGCGCGGGTGTCCATCCTCGCCGCGCTGCTCCGGCTCCGGCAGGTGTGCAACGACCCGCGGCTGCTGAAGCTCCCCGGCACGGCGTCGCTGCCGCCCTCGGCCAAGCTGCAGCGCTTCGACGAGCTCGTGGACGACCTGCTCGCCGAGGGGCACCGCGCGCTGGTGTTCAGCCAGTTCACCGAGATGCTGCGGCTCCTCGAGGCGCACGCCACCGAGCGCAACGTGGCCTTCCTCTCGCTCGACGGGCGCACGCGGGACCGGATGGCGCGGGTGGACGCCTTCAACCGCGAGGACGGTCCGCCCATCTTCTTCATCAGCCTCAAGGCCGGCGGGACGGGGCTCAACCTGACCGCGGCCGACTACGTCATCCATTACGATCCATGGTGGAACCCGGCGGTGGAGGACCAGGCCACCGACCGGACCCACCGCATCGGCCAGACCCGCGCGGTCATCGCCTACAAGCTCATCACCCGGGGGACGGTGGAGGAGAAGATCCTCGCGCTCCAGCAGCGGAAGCGGGAGCTGGCGCAGGGGATCCTCGGCCCGGGCGGCGGGCTGTCCGAGGGCCTCACCGAGCAGGACATCGAGACGCTGTTCTCCGACGACTGAACGGGGCAGCCCCAGAGGCCGGGCCAGCGGGGCTACAACCCGATGACGCCGCCGCCGTTCTTGGTGATGGCCAGGGTGGCCGAGCGCGGGCGGCTGGTCCCTCCGCCGGGCCAGGCCCTCCCAGGGAAGGCCGCGAACTCTGGCCGGGCCGAATGACCGGATCGTTCTCGGCCGGTTGCATTCGCCACTGCATCGCGACTTTTTGGAGGCGTGCTCCGGCGGAAGGCGACGAGGGAGCTCGACCCCGGGCGAACCGCATTTTCCCGCGGAGCCCCGGTCAGGGCCGCGCTGTGCCGACGCTGCGCGAGCGGTACGGGAAACGCGTCAGAGCCCGGAGCCGTGGCACCGGGCGGGGAGTGTTGCTGAACTTCTGTACAGTATCGGGGCATCTCGATAGATTCGCCACGGAACGGAGGTTCAGTGCCCATGCTGCAGGCGCTTCGGATCGAGAGCTTCACGGTCGTGGAGGAGGTCGAGGTCGCCTTCGGCCCCGGGCTGACCGTCCTGACGGGGGAGACCGGGGCCGGGAAGAGCATCCTGGTGGATGCGCTCGGGCTCCTCCTCGGCACCCGCGCCGACCCCGACTGCGTGCGCACCGGCGCCGACGAGGCGGTGGTGGAGGCCGTGTTCCAGCGCACGCCGGGGCTCGCGCAGCGCCTCGAGGCCCTCGGGCTTCCGGATCACGGCGACGAGGTCGTCCTCCGGCGGGTGGTCGGGCGCGCGGGCCGGAGCAAGGTGCACGTCAACGGCGCGCTGGCCTCGGTGGGGGTCCTCGGGCAGCTGATGCGCGGCGAGCTGGACATCGCCGGCCAGCACGCGCACGTGGGGCTCTTCGAGCCCTCCGTGCACCGCGCGGTGCTCGACCGGTGGGACGGCGTGGGCCCGGCGCTCGAGGCGTACCGGGCGGCGCACGCCCCGCTCGTCGCGCTCGAGGCCGAGCGGCAGTCCCTCGGGGGCGACACGGCGGCCCAGGACGCGCGGGCCGAGTTCGCCCGGTTCCAGCTGGACGAGCTGGAGCGGCTCGCCCCCTCGCCGGGGGAGGAGCCCGCGCTCGAGGCCGAGCGCAGGCGGCTGGCGGGGGTGGAGCGCCTCCGGGCCGCGGCGCTCGAGTCCGAGGCCCTGCTGGGTGGCGACGACGCCGGGGTGTGCACCGTCGCCTCGCGCGCGGCGAGGATGCTGGAGGACGCTGCCCGGACCGACCCCGACCTGGGCGAGGCCGCCACCTCGGTGCTCTCCGCCGTCTCCGCGCTCGACGACGCGCTCCGGAGCCTCCGCCGGTACCTGGATGGCCTGGAGGCGGATCCCGAGCGACTCTTCACCGTGGAGGAGCGCCTGGATGCGCTTCGCCGGCTGGCCCGGAAGCACGGCACGGACGTGGCCGGCCTCCCGGCCCGTCTGGAGGCGCTCCGGGTCGAGTGCGCGCGGCTGGAGGGCCGCCGCGAGCGGCTCCTCGCGCTCGAGACCGAGCGCTCCGCCGCCGAATCCCGGGCCTGGGAGGCGGCACGGGCGCTCCGCCGGGAGCGGGAGCGGGCAGGGCGGCAGCTCGAGCGCTCCATGGCCACCGAGCTGGGACGGCTGGCCCTGCCGCGCGCGGCCTTCAGCGTGCAGCTCGCGCCCCGCGACGTCCTCCGGGCCGACGGGGCCGACGAGGTCGAGTTCCTGTTCGGCCCCAACCCGGGCGAGCCGGTCCGTCCGCTCGCCCGGGTCGCCTCGGGGGGCGAGGCCTCCCGGCTGTGGCTGGCGCTGAAGCGACTGTCGATGGCCCACGGCGGCCCGGACGAGGTGGCCACCGTGGTCCTCGACGAGGCGGACGCCGGGGTGAGCGGCGCGGTGGCGGACGTCGTGGGGCGGATGGTCCGGGCAGTCGCCTCCGGACGGCAGGTGCTGTGCATCACCCACCTGCCTCAGGTCGCTGCGCACGCCGATGCACACCTGGTCGTGGAGAAGACGTCTGCCCGCGGGCGCACCTGGTCCAGCGTTCGGGTGCTGGA
>Ga0105104_10003167_pt1 | contig 11828 bp, 7 predicted proteins | sample PPLLaktember2015_3_FD_87034 | JGI IMG/M metagenome (GOLD analysis project Ga0105104, IMG submission 87034) | Freshwater sediment microbial communities from Prairie Pothole Lake near Jamestown, North Dakota, USA - PPLs Lake P7 Core (6) Depth... | ecosystem: Environmental > Aquatic > Freshwater >...
AATAGTCATGAACTTAGAAATCTCCTCTAAAGGCCTTGATCTGGAAAATTTTCTTCCCGAAATGCGCAAAGAAAAAATTACCGAAAAATCCTATATTCACATTTTTCCTCAAATTGTTACGCAGCAAACCCGGAAAATGAAAAAGACAGTTCTTCGTTCGAAAGACCTTCATAACGACACCAAAAAACTGGCAGATTCTGTCGCCAAGGCAATTGTGAAGGAATTGACACCACAAGAAGAAGGGGCGACAACTCTCCCCAAAAATATCGAACTTACAGCCGATGATAAAGCTTTCTTAAAAGATAAAAGCAACAAAGAGCGCCATGAATATTTTATTCAGAAAATACTCCTCCGCTCTTTTGAAAAAACAAAAAATAGTGAACTCGCCCTAAGAAATGGCCTTTCAGAAATTAAAGAATATTGCAGTCGTCTTGTGGAACTTTCTCAGATAAAACTCATAAAAACACGACGGAAAAAACAAGTCTCCATGGAAATTGAGCCCATAGAACCACAAAAGAAAAGGGTTATAGAAAAGATTGAAGAAGAGGCGCAACCGAAATTTATTCAGACTCATAAAAAACGAAAAAAAACCGAAGGTGAGCAGATAGAAAAAGGAGCTTCAAAACGCCTTCTTCAAGAATCAGAATATGCCAAATTGCTTTCTTCTCTAAACGAAATTGCTGCAAACAAAAAAGCTCTCAATGCCTTTATTGAAAAGAGATACCCTACCCTCGATATCAAAACTCTCGACTCAGAACAAATAAACGACAAAATTCAAAACTACAAAGCCCTCTATTCCAACATAGAAAGCCTTCTGCCTATCTTTTCTCTACAACAACAAACTCGCACTTTAGAAATTTTAAAGAGCGAGATGTCATTCGAAAAAATTGAAACTGAAATTTTTAAGCTTTTGCGTGAGGCAGTAAAAGCAAATTTTACAGCAAAGCCACCTCAAGATGAGCCTTACAGGCCTCTTTTACCGATAATAGAAAAAATATTCCCTCGATCCCCACTTTTATCATCTTATTGCCTGCTATTCGACTCTCTCTATGAGAAATATCAAAATCTTGATGAGTTTTGTGATCAAGAGTTCAAAAAAATTCAAAATGGAAGCGTGACAAAACAACAATTTCGAGAGTTTATTCAAAACCAGTTTTCTGAGTTGTGTAACTCCTCCTTCGGCCCAGCAAATCTTATAAAAGCAAGACAAGCCCTTGGCCGTTTGATGTTCGTGATTGATCATGAACCACAAAATCTTTCTCAATATATCCAAAAACCAGATTTGAATTTTATCGGAAATAAGTTTCCAAAAGAAGAACACCTGTCACAAATCTTCGAAAATGACCTAATGGATTTGGCTTCTTGCGAAGTCCATATCATCGATCACCTTACTTCAGCCCTCGTGCGATCTGATGGAGCGATAAACAGCTGGCTCATACAGGATTTAAAAGCTTGGCTCAAAAGTCAAATAAAGCGAGAGCACATTTCTCTCACTCATCATCTAAACAAAGTTTTAAATGAAATCGAGTACAATGAAAACATCTCCAAACTTTTAACAGACAATACATACAACGACAGAGTCGGAAGACTTGGCAAATTCTTACAAGACCCAGCTTCCAATATTGAAGGAGCACAGCTTGTTCGAGCAGCTTGCAACATATCCCCAACAAGTCAAATAAACCTGGCGCATGTCAATAAAGCACTTATCTCAGGCCTTTTATCCCCATGGCGGCAATACTATTTCGGCTCATGTCACACAACAGGAGCTCTCATCGCCATCAAAAGCAGTGCCACAGAAGCGGTGGTCAAAGACCTTCAAGACGTTATTTTGACTGGGTCTCTCACACGCAATATTCAGGATAGACCAACAGCTTTTCGCGCCTCCTTTTCACTATACCCTGTTTTATTAGAAGATCTGAAGCTAGAAGAATTTTCCGGAAATAACGCCAAACTGTGTGAGCGCCTCTCTGAAGAGCGCAGTTTACAACTTGCCTGGGAGCTCTTGCAACCAACATCACAAGAACCTTTAAAGACGTTTTTAAAAAACTTTCTAAAAACGTATTCGGGGGAAAATTCTTTTACCCTGCAAGATATTGTTAAAGCCATGAAACCAGATTTAATGAGTCAGCAAGAATTTGAATTGACTCTTAAATATCTGAACAGCAGATATCAAAATCCCCTTCTCCAATGTTGGCAAAATGGGGTCATGGGAATGCACCATTTACCACTAGATTTGGCTGATTCGACTACCGATATAACTCCACTACAACTGAAATGGAATCTCATAAACACATTAGACTTTTTTGCAACAAAGCTAAAAATAAATAATGAGCCATTTCTTCTATCTCCAAAGGTGAGCAATGTAAAGTTCATCGCGCGCTCTTTTGCTCAAACAAAAGCTAAAAAAACTCAACTTATTGAAGGTGGAGAACAAGTTGATAAGAGATTTCAAACTTTATATGATAAAAGTCCAACGCTAAAAGCTCTTCGCCTGATTCCGACCCCTCCACAAACTCGCGAGCAATCGCAAAAAAAAGAAGGAGGGGACGCCCTTATCAATCTTGCTCTCTGCGATGAACAAAATCGTTTTACGCCCATCACTAATGAAAAAGAATTTTTCGCGCTGATAAAAAAAATATTCTTCGAAATTACTCATGAAGACATTTCAACGCTAAATTCTCGCAACGAAGATAAAACAATTCAACAAATGATGACCAATTATTCTCAAACAGAAAAAGAATGCGAGAAAGAATTAACCATTGAAATGAAAAAACTCAAAATAGAAGAAGAGGAAGAAGAAGAGGAAGAAGAACTTGATACTGATACACCTTGGTGTTTTGATGAAAGGATTTCAGAAATGTCAATGACAAAATCAACACTTTACTCAACCTATTTCCAAGCAAGCAAAGAACCTGAAATGATAGAAATCATTTCTGATAAAAATTTTGAACAAGGTGTGTGTCGCTTCCGCGATTGGGCTATGGCGCTAAAACAAAAAAAAGGCATAGATTCAGTAAAAAAACTCAAAATTCCCTCAGCCTCTCCAGAACATTTATTCAATGCAATCGTCAATGATCAAATGCTAACAGGACCGCTGCCTTCTGATGCCTGGAGAAAAGAAAGAGAAAAGCATCTTATCTCGTTTTTGGACAAAGTGAAAGACCATGACTTACAACCAATTGTCGAAAAAACAATCAATTTTCTAGATGAAATGGGAAAAGAGGATGAAGATTTTAAGGAGTATCTACAATCTAACAAAAAAGCCTTCGCTCTCAAAAAAGGAGAATCTTTCTGGGCCTGGTACGCTCGGATTGGAAAAAAATTACAAAAAGATGAGGCGGCAGAGGCACTTGTTAATATAGAAGCTTTCATTTTTCAAGAAATGATACCTTTAAACCCATCGCTCAAACAAGAGTCGATATTTCGATGTGCTGACAGCAATTGGACTTTGTTCGATCCAATTTCCAAAAAAAATTGCAACGCGTACTATGCCTTTGCTTTCATGCCTACTCATACAAAAACTCCTAAATGGACAACAATAAAAATGTATGGCAGTTCAATGAGAAGCGAGCTATTAGATGAATTAAAAATTCAAAAAGATCCTGATCTCCTTATCGAACGATTCAAAACCCAAAGCTTACTTATGCCAAAAGGATATTTGGCGGCACCAATCCAAAGGCTACAAAACGACTTTGTAAAATTGTGGAAAACTCAAACTTCAATAGATAACGAAATCGACCAACGTCCAAAATTGAAAAAAATTAAAGCTCGCTTTCAAAATGCGGTCAACGAACTTCGAAAAGATAATAAATTAGCTTTTTCAGATGAGCTTTTTATCACCATGTACTCCTCCGATACACCAGATGCCATTGAGGCCTTGCTTGAAAAGGACAATGAAAAAATTAATAAGCTCGCAGTACCAGCTTAAATCCAAGAAGCCCACATTAAAGACACGTTAACGGGGAAATCTATTACTTTACGGACAAATGCCGCGGGTTTTCATGAAAGCAAGCTCGATCAGATCCTCAAACCGCACTAAATGGCAGAAGTCAGGAAAAATTCCACCTCATAAAGAATTTTGAAGTGGAATTTCCTTGGGGAAAAACAGACTGTTATCTTCAAGAGATCGTCTAGCGCATCTCGCGAACGAGTTGCGTGAGCCTTGCGTAGAATTCGGTGAGTTTGTGTGAAAAATCGTCGAACTGTTGCTGGTTTTTTCGTTCGGCCTCTTGCTCTTCGCTGCGCTCGCTGCGGAAGAGATCTTGATGTGTTTCGGAAGCCTTTTGTGTGCTTTTGTAGCTCAGACTGAAAACATTATCAAAAATAGTCTCTTCGATTTTGCTGCCAGCTTGGAAGGAGTTGTATACATCTTGCCCCGCGCCCGTGTATGCAGCACGTGCTGCAAGTACGTTGATTGCTACCGACGAAACCATATGGATGAATGTAGGCCAGGTTTTTAAAGTATTTTGCCATTTTTTACTTTCTGCTAGAACTTGTTCAGTCAGTTTTTGGACTGACTTTGAATGACAGCGCGTACGTTTTTGTTGCAGCTCAATCAGAAGATCAAGAATCCCTTCGACGAGAGCTTCAATGTCTTGCACTCTTTGAGGTCTTGATATGCAACGCGCGCCTTGTACTGGAACTTCGCCTGCTACAGGCGCATTCGGACGAACAATAACATTTCCAACATCATGAGACATAGGTATACCTACTAATAAATTGATTTTGACTCTCTAAAGCTTTGAGTTTAGCTTCATAAAATTTGAACAGATCCGAAGTGGCATCGGCAAGTTTTTGTGATGCATCATCAATAATTTGCTCCGCGAGCTTCTCTTGGGCTGATATTTGGGCAAACGATTTTTTGTGCTGTTCAGCGGTCCATTGAATGTAGTGTGACACTCCAGCTGTTCCGACTTGCCCAAGAGAGGAGACGACAGCAAGCGCCTTGTCTTTGTCAGCACCAAAGCAGAGTCCGATGGAAGCAATTGACGAGGCAAGATAGAGCCTGTCGCGCCAATCTTCTTGGCTGCCACCTGCTACAGAGCTGGCGATACGGGCAAAGAGGCCATACACCTTGCCACCGAACAACTCATCGGCCGCTTCCAGCGTGCCATGAATGAGACCCGCGGCGCCGATGGCTGCTTTGCCTTTGATGATCGCTTGTATGCCTGCCGCAGCACTTGTGAGGGCCGAACGATAATGGTCGACTGTGGCGACGAGCTTTTTCGAGTCTTCCTTCTGGGCAATATGCTCACACTCATCAGCGCGACGCTTTGAGATCGCATCGAGCGAGCGTTGTTCGGCTTGTAGATGCTGCTCGGCATGAAGTAGGTCTTCTTGTTTCATCTGGATCAGCATGAGATAGACATATTGTACCAGCATCTCGAGAGGGATTTTTTCTCGACTTGCTGGCAGCTCCAGATAATGTAGAGTAGGAGTCACTTTCGGGCTCGCATCTGCAATAGGTGCTCCTCCGACTGGGTCGACGGTCATCATGCTGAACCCTTACCTGAAATTTGACGGAACATTTTTTCAATGGCTGCGTTTTGCTTTTCGTCACACTTCATAATCATTTCAGCGAGCTTCATATAGAGTTCCAGGTTTCTCGTCACTTTTCGTTCACACTCTTTACTGTCATTTTGAAGCTGTTTTTGTGCATCCTTCACCCAATTTTCGAGTTGCCGTACTTCAGCAGGGGAAAATTGAACTTTCCCAACTTGGGCAAGAGGATGATCTCTCGGAATATCAATGCCGAGATGTCGAGCATGTTCGAAAAGACGCGCTACATCTGGGTGTTGCGTTAAGTTGATACTTTTATCAGCATTCTCTGCCTCGAGTTGATCGATCTGGTGACCGAGAGAGTTGACTTCTTTTTCTTTTGCTTCAATTTGCCTGAGCTGGTTTTCTCGAATTCGGACACATCGATCAAAAATTTGCACATTTTCTTGTAGGAGCGCCTCGACGTGACGGACAGAATCTTTTTTGACATTAATTGGTGTTAATTGAACTTCCGGAATCTCAATAGGATCGTAGTGAATATGCATGCCATCGAGCAGCTGCGCTAAATTATCGACAGGCACAGCGGCTGCGTTGCCTTGCGCTGGTTGCACTTGTGCAATAGGAGCCGCGACAACTGGAACACCGTTTGCGGCGTTGCCTTGTGGGGCTGCACCATGCAAATGTTGACCTACATTGCGTAGCAAGCCTGCGAAATCATGTACTGCGTTAAATATTGGACCACCCATAAACACCTCTCTATATTATTAATGTTATGACTATTATATGCTCTTTGCCCATTTATCCAAACGGTTTTTCCATTGAATGATTTAGCCTATTTTAGCTATTGTTATCATTCATGACAAAACGCTTTATAGAATCTTCATTTACCGAGCAGGACGAAAGCTATGAAGTGCCCTTAAGACCTGGGTCACTTGATGAGTTTTTTGGCCAGGAAAAGGTACGAAACCAGCTTGAGGTGGTCATTGGTGCTGCCAAAAAGCGTGGTGATGTGCTGGGGCATGCGATCTTTTCAGGGCCTCCTGGTCTTGGTAAAACGACGCTTTCTCATATCATTTCGAAGCAGATGGGGACCAATATCATTGTCACTTCGGGGCCTGTCATTGAACGCGCAGGGGATCTTGCTGGTATTTTGACGAGCTTAAACCAGGGCGACATCCTTTTCATTGATGAAATTCACCGTCTCAATCGCACCGTAGAAGAATATCTCTATCCTGCTATGGAGGATTTTAGCCTCGACCTCGTTGTGGAGAGCGGCTCGAACGCCCGTAGTGTGAAGGTGAAGCTCAACCAATTTACGCTCATTGGCGCTACCACACGTGTGGGGCTGCTTTCAAGCCCACTGCGCTCGCGTTTCATCTCCAATTTCCGCCTCGATTATTATGGCCCGGACATCCTCGGGCAGATTATCGAGCGATCGAGTCGCATTTTGAATCTTGATTGTGAAAAAGAAGCACTCTTTGAAATTGCCCTCCGATCACGCGGTACGCCACGAATTGCCAACAACCTTCTGCGCTTTGTGCGCGATTATGCGATGATGAAAAATCCCGATCAGAAGATTACAAAAACAATCGCAAAACTTGCCCTCTCGATGCTCGATATCGATGAAAAGGGGCTTGATGAGATGGATATTCGCCTCCTTTCGATTTTGATCGATCACTATAGTGGCGGACCTGTTGGTCTCGGGACACTTGCCGTTGCATGCGGCGAAGAGATGCATACTCTCGAAGAGGTCCACGAGCCTTTTCTCATTATGCAAGGATTACTGAAACGAACTCCAAGAGGACGTGAGGCCACAGAGCTGGCCTTTGACCATCTTGGAAGACCTCAGAAAGCAAAAAGTTCAACGTAGGAAGAAAGATATGAAAACAAAGTTGTTATCTACATTGTGTGCTGCTGCAGTAGTGCTCGGGCTCTCGAGCCTCTTCGCTATCAGCGAAGCCGAAGCGCGTATTCAACTTGTGAAACATCACCCCAAAGGGCCGACAATTAAGGTTCTTGTTCTCCAAGATGTGGAGGGTGCGCTTGTTGAAGTTAAAGGCCCATATAATGTCTATGACCCCAATTCAGGGAAAAAATTGGAAACTGCCTTTGCGGGATCCTCCTATTACATGCATCCGACGACTGATGGCATTAAATGGGGTGCTGAGTTTCCTGGCATTTATCAGGTGCTCGTCCTCCCAGATGCCCCCAAAACCACATTTTTAGTCCAAGGCGTCGAATACCGAGGCATGCTCTACTGCTACCAGATCGATGGCACAATCGCTTATGTCAATGAACTGACAATTGATGACTGGGCCGACTCGATGGTTGCACGCGTCACTCAGGAAAAAGTGCTCGACAAGGAAGCCTATGCTGCACTTGCTATCGCCGCTCGTGCTGATGCCCTCTACAAATGTAAACATGGTGTATCGAAATTCTGGCAGGTCAAAGCTGCTCAGGCTGGTTATGCAGGCGCCGCATGCACGAGAACCGATCGCGCCTTCCTTGATGCGATGAAAGAGACTCAAGGCATGGTCCTCGATTTGAATCAACAAATTCCATGGTTCAATAATGGCACGCCGCCTGTTGCTGAAATCCAGCAGCAAGCTATCGATGGGAAGACCGCAAAAGCTATCTTGAGAAACTATTTCCCTGAAGCTGCTATTAGCATCTCGAAGAGTGAATAAAAACTTTTTCAGTCTCACAAGCTATCAATTCGATCTCCCAGACGAATTGATAGCGCAAAAGCCTTGCGAGCCGCGTGACGCCGCAAGGCTTTTAGTTATTGAAAGAGCCTCTGGTGCTATTTCTGAGTGCCGTTTCTTTGAAATTGTCGACCTCGTAACTCCTGGCGACACCTTTATTGCCAATGAAAGTAGAGTCATTCCTGCACGTCTTTTAGGCCGCAAAACGAGTGGCGCTCGCGTTGAAGCGCTCCTGCTCGAACGAAAAGGAGAGGGGAGGTGGGTGGCTCTCGTCCGGCCAGCCTCTAAAGTGCATGTGGGCCACGAAATCCTCTTCGAAGGAGGCCTCCAGGCTATCGTACGCGAGGATCTGCCTGAAGGCAGGCGAGTGCTCGAATTTACAACTGCTGAAGCTCTAGCCAAAATAGAACAGTTTGGCCATATCCCGCTGCCTCCATATATTGGCCGCCAGGATGTGCCAGAAGATCGAACGTGGTATCAAACGGTCTTTGCCAAAACTTCCGGATCCATTGCTGCACCGACGGCAGGGCTTCATTTTACCAAGGCGCTTCTTGAAAGGATCGCTGCAAAACAGGTTCAATTCCTCACAACATCTCTCCACGTAGGTCTCGGCACCTTTTTGCCGATCCGCACGAAAGATATTCGCGATCACAAGATGCACGAGGAGCACTACTCGATAGATCCTGCTGTTGCCGATGCCTTGAATCGGCGTGATCCGGCAAAAAAACAGATTTGTGTGGGAACGACCACACTGCGTACGCTTGAAGCTGCAACGGACGAAGCGGGCCATGTGCGAGCAGGGCCTGGCTCGACAGATCTCTATATTTATCCGGGGTATGAGTTTCGTTTTGCTAAAAGTTTACTCACCAATTTTCACTTGCCCGGCTCTTCTCTCTTGATTTTAGTGACCGCTTTTCTTGGCGCCGAACTTGCCGAAGAGGTCTATCGAAAGGCTATTGAAAAGCGCTTTCGATTCTTTTCCTATGGCGACGCTATGCTCGTTATCTAGAATATTTCTTGTGCATATATCGCAAATATTTTAATGAGAGAGAAAAAGAAAGGAGATATTTCATGGCGCAACCAGCTCCACAAGTAGGGCCTTCACAAAAGCATTTCAGCGACGCAAAACTGACGCAATATGCAAACCAAGTCGCAAAAACATCACAGAGATCGGTTATTCAGGTAAAAAAAGAACTCAAGTCTTTATTTGAACTCAATCCAGCTTTAATGCAGGTCGTTTTGGACGGTTTGGGCAAGCTCGAAAAGCAGCAGCAAGAACTCTCAGATAAGTTGCAAGAGAAAGAGGCCGAGTTACAAAATCAAAATGAAGAAATTCAAAATCTGAAAAGCAAAGTTCTGCCCACAGCACAGCAAGAGGCATCAGCGCCTCCCACTCCTGATGAAGTAGCCGCTTTATCCCCTGCGGTTGAAGCGCGTCCTGCTACTCCAGTTGAACAGCGAGAAGTTTCTGAAGACTTCTCAATGAAATTGCACGATGGTATTAGGGAGAAAATTCGAGCCGATTATGGCGATATCGCAAGTCGAGCGACTCTGTCAAAAAAATACGCAAATGCTAAACCTTCCGAAAAAAATGACTTCCTGATGACCTATGTGCTTCTTGCTATTAAAGAGTTAAAGCCAAAGGATGTGCCTGCAGCTGAGTGGGAAAGTAAGATCTTTGCATCTCTGACAAACTATGGGGATGAAAGCTTTGCTAAGGCATATGGCTGGCAGGACAGTAAAAATTTGAGCGTGTTTTTGGAAAAGCTCGCTTCGGACGATTCATTTATGGATAAAACTCTTGCAACAGAAGCTCCGAAGAAAGGGGCTGAGGCCAAAACGGCTCCTGTAGTCACGCAAGATTCTCTCCAAGCGGCGATGGCCGAAAGGAGAAAGGCAATTGCCCCCGAAAAACCTCTAACTGCTGTCCAAAAGGAGGTCGCTGCCTTGAAACAATCCTTGCAGCGTGAACTTCCAGTAGAAATTGAAAACTTGAAATCTCCAGCAGCCAGATCAGGACTGAAAAGTATTGCCCCCTTTGATGAGCCGCAAATTCAATCGTTTATCAACATGCTCAAAACAGGAGTCGTGCCGCCTCGCTTACGGATTGCTTTTTTTGAAAATGGAGTGCCGTTTTCTGATCAATTGCAAGCTCTAGCGAATACACTCGGAAAACTGTCTGAAAATGAACGAAAAAGTGCATATAATGCCTTTTCTCTTGTGCAGCAAATGTGGCTTCTAGAACAAATGGATGAGAGCGAGAGAGCGAATTTTGTAAAACTCTTTGTAGCGAATTATAAGGCAACCACAGCTGTTGATAAACAGAGCCAGATCCAGCTCTACTTGGACTTTTATAAAGAGACTCCTTCTGTTGGAAAATTATATAAGGATTTGCTAGAAAAAATCGGAAAATGATTTTCTAGCTTTTGATGCATTTTGAACATCCACAACGAGGCAAGACAGGTTTGATTGCTTAATAATCAAGTCCGTTTTCTTAGGATTCTAGTTCTTCTCTGAATTAACCCATAAAATATTTCTTGTAATTATATAAATTATATTTTAAATATAAGGTAAGAGGAGTATTAATATGCAACCAATACGTACTTTTTTCAGCAATGCTTGGGAAATGGCAAAATCTGCTGTGAGCGCAAAACCATCCAAGCTCGATCGTGCAATCGAAATTTTTCAAAACACCTTTATAACATCGCAATCAGTATCAGATCCCAACCAAAAGCAGGACCTATTCCGTAGAGCCATTGAACAATTGAGTGACATTAATGATGAGAATAATGAGGGCGACGAACGAGTTTCTAAATTCATAACAGCCCTGAGCCAAGCGTCTGGAGTCAAGGCCGCTGCAGCAAAGCAGATAATAATGCTGCAGCCGGTTCAAGCGGAGCCGATACAAGTTGGTGAAGGGCCAAGTAACGCAGATCTGCAAGCGAAAGAAATTTATGGCCTTGCGAAGCAGGCTATGGATATTCGAATGACAGTCAATGAAAAAATAGGCCTTTTGCGGCGGGCTAATGAGGAACTCGATAAATTTCAGCCTACTGAACAGGTTCTAGATTATAAAACTAAACTCGCCAATCTTATAGCGATTTATGTGCCTCAAAGCCTTTCGCCAGTAATCTCTACTTCGACTTCGCCATCGCCGACACCAATTTCTACACCATCTCCAGCGCCTTCGGAGCTAGCAAATGTTGGGGCCTCTGAGCAGAAACCAAGCGAGCAAGCCTCTCCTCAAGCTGACTCCAGTACGGTTACTCAAGAACCCGCCACTGTTGGGCAGTCCGTCGAATCCGCACCACCCGAAGCACCTCCTGCTCCTGCTGATTTAGGAACTGTCACGCGTGATCCTGCGCTGAATGTTCCAGAGCATTTTTCTCAGCAATTGCGAAAAGCCGCTGCTGCAAAAATAAGACAGATGAATGTGTCTCAAGACGAGCTGCAAAAGCTTTCGGTTGATCAGCGAATTGATTCCTACTACCAAAAGGCATTTTTGGATGCAGCGAGAGAGATGCGGCCAGATAAGATTCCAGAGCACGATTGGGAATTCTATATTGACAGCTCGAATGCAGGGAACGAAGATATTTTACGTGACCTTGGATGGGATGATGCCCA
>Ga0105104_10003168_pt1 | contig 11827 bp, 14 predicted proteins | sample PPLLaktember2015_3_FD_87034 | JGI IMG/M metagenome (GOLD analysis project Ga0105104, IMG submission 87034) | Freshwater sediment microbial communities from Prairie Pothole Lake near Jamestown, North Dakota, USA - PPLs Lake P7 Core (6) Depth... | ecosystem: Environmental > Aquatic > Freshwater >...
ACGCCACCAAGTACAAGGTCGACATCTCGGTGCCGCTCAGCCACCCGAACAACAAGCACGTCTCCAAGAAGGGCAACCGCGACGCCCACCAGCGCGCCGCCCACGCCAGGCTTTACCCGGAGTGGCAGAAGCTGCCGGCTGAGACCCAGAAGTCGTTCCTCGACGGCATGCAGCTCCTCAAGGACCAGGAGAACCAACGCGTCGAGATGACGGTGCGCGACATCCTGACTACGGCGATGCGGCCGTCCACCGCAGGCGGGCTTGGCGTCACCCTGCCGGCAGGGGTCAGCGTCGACGACGCCGTCAACTGGGTGCTCGATGGCGGCATCGACCGCCTGCCTGGAGATCCCGCCAATCCGAAGGCGACCGACCAGACGCCGGCCGACGCGGCGCTGCACAAGGCGCTCGGCAAGACGGTCGACTCGCTGACCGGCACCAAGGAGGTGCGCCGCATCAAGGGCATGTACGCGCCGCTGATGCGCTGGGGCAAATACTTCTTCACTGCCAGGAAAAAGATCGCCACCCCGACTGGCGCCACCCTGCTCAGGCAGGACAAGAGCGGCCTGCACTTCGGCTTCGCCAGTCAGAAGGAGCTCAACGCTTTCCAGAACAGCAGCGGCGACATCATCACCCATGTCGTGCCGGAGTGGATCGACCCGCTGACCGGCAAGAAGACTAAGAAGCAGAACCAGTATGTCGACCCGGCGACTGGCCAGCTGGTCATCCCGACCAGGCGTTTCCGCGCCGTCGTGCAGGACCGCTACATGGAGATGGCGGAGAGCGAGGCCGAGCTGACCGCGCTGCAGGAGGAGTATCGGAAGAACGGCTTTGCCGATGTCAGCGACGTTGCCGTCGTCGACAACATCCTGCACGCCAACGAGCAGATGCTGCCTGCCCACATCAACCGCCTGCTGCGCTCGGTCGAGCAGAGCCATGCCGGCGCCAGCAGCCCGACCCAGGCCAATGTGCAGGGCGCCATCGTCTCGGCCTATATCCGCCAGCTCGGCGGCAACCGCGCGCAGCACCGGCGGCTGAAGCGCAACGCGGTCGGCGGCCACTCGAAGGACTTCCTGCGCGCCATGCACTCGGCGTCGACGCAGATGGCGGCGCAGCTGGCCCACCTCGAGCTGGCGCCGCAGATCGCCGAGGCTGACGCCGACCTCTCCAAGTTCATCAACGACAACCGCTATGCCGGCAGCGGCAAGACGGCGATGCGCCAGGCCGCCCATGCCGAGCTCAAGCACCGCATGAACGCGCACAACACGCGCACCGAGAACAGCACCGGCGACCGCTGGCTGAACTCCATCATGGCGACGTCGTTCATCTCCCACCTGATGAGCATGGGCTACTCGATCTTCAACGCGGTCAGCGGCGTCGCCACTGGCTGGGCGGTAGTGGCAGAGGAATTTGGCGCCGGCACCGCCACCCGCGAGATGACCAAGGCGCTGGCGACGCTCGGCGCGGCCAGGCTGTGGGGCGCCGGCGTCGCTGAGACGGGACGCACGATCAGGCAATCGTTCGGGTCGATGCCGCGCCAGGCCAGGAACTACGACGACCATGTGTTCTCCCGCACCAAGGGCGTGGCGGGCTTCGACAAGGTGGTCGAGCGCATGAACGAGCTGGGCTTCGGCGCCTCGAGCGGCATCGAGGAGCCCGGCGTGACCGAGCTGGGCATGAACCTGGCGGAGAAGGCCATCAGCCGCACCGCCCGCATCGCCCGTGCCGCACCGGAGGCGGTTGAGACGGTGAACCGCTACGTCACAGCGCTCGCCCACTACAACGCCGCGCGCCGCGCCGGCCGGAGCGAGGAAGTGGCGCGCGAGGGTGCGGTCAGCGCCGTCGAGAAGAGCCAGGGCGGCTACGCCACCGAGAACAACCCGGCCTACATGTCGGGCAAGCTGTTACGCCTGCCGATGCAGTTCAAGAAGTACCCGCTGATGTATGCGCAGCTCTACTTCGGCTCGATGGCGCGGATGATCAGCCCCAAATCCGACCGGGCGACACGCGTGCAGGCAGCCAAGCTATTCACCTACCTCAGCGCGGTGACGGTGGCACTGGCCGGCACACACGGGCTGCCGTTCATGGAGATCGCCAAGATCTTCTTCCTGGTCGGCGCCATGTTCGGTCTCAACGACGGCGACTGGGAGGACAAGGAGAACGCCCTGCAGCGCTTCTATGCTGAGGGCTTCGAGTGGATGCTCGGCAAGAAGTCCAACGCCGAGTTCTATTCCGAGATGCTGGCCTACGGCCTGCCGCGGGCGATGGCGATGGAGACCTCGAGCCGCCTCGGCAACGCTTCGCTGCTGACCTTCGGCGCGCCGAAGGCGGGCAAGGAAGGCGTCGAGTGGGCGTCGTGGGTGCTCGACCAGATGGTCGGTGCGCCGGGCGCCATGTTCCAAACCATGCAGGGAGCCTGGTCGGAGGGCGACTGGAAGAAGTTCGTGCCGCTGCCGAAGGTGCTGAAGGACACACTCGACGCGGTGGAGAAATCGCAGGAGGGTACGCTCAACAAGTCGGGCCGGCAGATCCTCGAGCCGCCGGCGATCGGCGAGGCGGTCCTGAAGGGCGTCGGCATCAAGCCAGCCAGCGAGGCGCGGCACTGGGAGGCGTTCGGCGAGGGCGCCGAGTCGAAGGCCGAGCAGAAGCTGAAGACCGCGCGCACCAGGCTGATCGGCGAGTGGGCCAACGCAGACCCGCGCGACCGCTCGAAGGTGTGGCGCGACGTGATCCAGCCGTGGAACAAGGCCAACCCGAAGAACAAGATCACCAGGGCCAGCCTGCTGCGCTCGAAGGCAGCCCGCAAGGCACAGGAACGCAAGGAGAAACGGGAGGACGACTGATGGCCAGTTTCCAGCGCATACACGCCATGAAGGAAGCGGATGTCAGAGTCGCCGCGGTGTGCCAGTCGAAGAGCTACGTCGTTATGGATAACGGGCTGGTGCTGCCGATCTATGGCTGGCTCGACGAGGATCACGAGCCGACCGACGACCTCGAGATCGCGATGTATTACGAGTTCGGCAACGATGATATAGGTTACGCCACCGGTAACATCGACGCCTACGAGATGCCCTCGTACATGGATCACTGAGATGCCTGGATGTGAAGGCAGACCACATTACTGGACGCCCGATCTTGGCGGTTGGCGCATGTGTCTTGACTGCGGCCAGCTCTGGTTATCCGTGGAGAACAAAGATGCCCTCGAAAACACCCAAGCAGAAACGCACGATGGCGGCCGCCGCGCACGACCCGAAGTTCGCCAAGAAGCTCGGCATCCCCACCTCGGTGGCAAAGGAATTCAATCAGGCTGACAAGGGCAAGCGGTTCACCAAGGGCAAAGGCAAGCGGTGAACCCGTCCCGGTTCCTGAACCGGCTCGGCCGCCACTGGGTGAACGAACGCAACGAGCTGCTGGTGCTGTGCACGGACCGGCGGCTAACCGGGAGAGCAAATGTGAAGAGCTACAGCGAGACGATCAACGAGGCGTCACGGGCCGATGGCGGCCTCAACATCCAGACCAAGCAGCTGAACATCAGGGAGGGAGACCCGCTGCGCGAGACCGACGACGCTTCCAAGGCCGTGCAGAAGACCGAGCACCGGGTGTCGCTCGACTCGATGCTGGATAAAATCATGAGCGAGCAGTACATCCATCCGGCCGCCGTCCCGCACATGACCATCTGCGTCATGGTGATGGACAATGGTTTCGCGGTGGTCGGCAAGACAGCGCCGGCGGATGCCGCCAATTACAACGAAGATCTCGGGCAGAAGTTCGCCCGCGAGGACTGCATCCGGCAGCTCTGGCAGCTAGAAGGTTACGCGTTGCGCGAGAGGCTGGCGGCTGACAAGTCATCTTAACCAAGAGGAGCACTAGCATGGCTAAATCATATGAGACCAAAGCCGTCACCATCGGTGATGTCACCGTCACCGTGTCACGGGCCAAGGAAGGCGACGCCGGCGATCGGCTGAAGGCATTCCTGGAATGGCTGGGCAACAAGATTGTCGACCCGGACTATGGCGTCGACGCTGGTGGCCGTCCTGACCAGGGTCTGCCGCCGTCTCCTGGCCATCCCGATCAGGGCCTGCCTGGCACTGGCGGACGTCCCGACAATACGCTGCCCCCGTCTGGCGGCACCAAGCCGGTCGAGCCGGACGAAGGCGGAGCCGAGCAGCTGCCGGCAGAAACCGGCAAGCTCGCCGAGTTCCTGAAGTCTCACGCCAAGGAGATCGCTGCCGCCATTCTCAAGGGTACGCTCTGCGACCCTGCGCAACCGAAGAAGTAAGCCTGTAGCTTGGTGGGTCTCGAGCTATAGCTCGAGACCCATGGAGGGCACTATGAGCTTCGACCGTACCGCCTTCTTCAATTCGATACGCCCCAGCCTGTTCGGCGGCTCGCTGTCGCAGGGCCAGGCCGACGGCATGAACTTCAAGATGGATCAGTGGCGGGACAAGATGTACTCCCGCGATCCACGCACTGCCGCCTATTGCCTGGCGACGTCGTACCACGAGACTGGCGGCATGATGGAGCCGGTGCGCGAGGGCTTCTGCAAGACCGACGAGGAAGCCAGGGCTTACGTCAAGAAGAACGGCTACGACTACGCTGCCGTCGACCCGGTCACCGGCGAGGTCTATTACGGGCGCGGCGACATCCAGACAACCTGGCCAGAGAATTACAAGAAGGCCGGTCAGGAGACGGGCCGTGGCGATGAGCTCTACCTCGACCCGGAGAAAATGCTCGACGCGAAGATCAGCGCGGACTGCCTGTTCCAGGGCATGTTCGAGGGCTGGTATCGCAAGTCGTCGGACGGCAAGAGGCAGACTTTAGAACGCTACTTCAACGACACCACCAACGACCCTTATGGCGCGCGCGAGATTGTGAATGGCGACAAGTCGAAGGTGCCGTCATGGTCCAACGGGGTGTCGATCGGTAACCTGATTGCTGGCTACCACCAGAAGTTCCTCACCGCGATCGAGTTGGCGTGGACGGAGGAGCCGGTGCCGGTGCCTGGACCGGAGCCTGCACCCAGCATGGTCACGATCGACATCAAGGTGAGCGGGGCGCCGGTCCTGATCACAGTCAACGGGGAGATCATCAATGTCTAACAAGGATCTCGCCAATGGGTGCGCTAGAGGAAGGTGGTAAGGTCGCAGTCAGCACCGTCGAGGCGCTGAAGAGCCAGCCAGGCTTGCTGGTGCTGGTGTTCCTGCAGGTGTCCACGCTGGTGTCGGTCTACTTCGTCTCGCAAGCCAACGGGGAGCGTGTGCAGGCGCGTGAACTGGCGATGATCGAGCGCTGCTTTACCCTCGATCAAACGAAGGAGTGAGCTATGATTGGTGGCCTTGTAAATCTCATCATCTATCTGCTGGTGCTGGGCATCCTCTATGCCATCGCCGTCTACGTGGTCGACAACTTCATCCCGGAACCGCCCAAGCGTATCGTCAAGGTGGTGCTGGTCGTCGTCATCGCACTGGTGGCGGTGATGCTGCTGCTCGATCTGGTCGGCATCAACACCGGCATGGATCTGCCGAAGGTAACTACGGGGACGTGACATGGCCAAGCGGGTCAGGGACTACCGCAAGGAATACGACGAGTACCACGGCACTCCAGAGCAGCGCGCCAACCGCTCCAAGCGGGTGCTGGCGCGCCGCGCCTACGAGAAGGAGCACGGCGACCAGACCGGCAAGGACATCGACCACAAGAAGCCGCTGCGCTCCGGCGGCGGCAACGCCGCGTCGAACCTGAGGGCCACCTCGGTCAAGAAGAACCGGGGCTGGAGCCGAGGAAAGAACCTCTAGGCGTCAGATCGATGCACTCGGAGCGGTACTTGCTGGTGGCGTCGAGGAACGGCACCCCGCTGCCGAGCGATGACTTGCTGCGGTGGACAAAGTAGGTCTTCTCCAAGAGCTTCAGGATCTGCGCCGGCTGCAGCTTATGGTCACGCAGCCATTTGTTGAACGGCTTGGTGCGCACCCTGACCCTGCCGTCCTTGTCGCCGACCTGCATCCACACATCGGTCAGGCGGGTGATGTCACCGGTGGCACTGGCGTCGACCAGCAACGGATTGCCTGCACCGTAGTTGATGCGGTCGGTGATTAGCAGGTGCCTGCCGCGGATGTCGGCAATCATGTCGGCCAGCACATCGCTGCCGGCGCCGGGGCTGGTTAGCGTGGTGTATTCCTGCACCTTCAGCGTCTGCCGCATGCGGGCCAGCGTGTCGTCCAGGCAGGCTGTGATCGCCGGCACGTCGAACTTGGTCAGGCCAGCGTGGTTGGCGATCGCCGCGCCGACGATCAGCGAGGCGATGGTCATTGCCCAGAAGCGCTCCTTCGGGCTGAGCTGGTGCCGGTCGTTCAGTTCCTTGCTGACGGCCACCATCAGCTTGACGATGGTGTCGCGGTTGACGGCGATGTATTCGGCGTAGATCGCGCCGGCATTGCCGTAGTTCTGCTCGATGGTCTTCTGCAGCAGGCGGGCGTCGAGGTCGGTGAACTGCGTCGACGTGCGCTGCTCCGCCTCGATCTCGAACAGGCGCAGGCCGCCAGCCTCGGTGCCGTCCGTCTGGCTGTAGACCGTGTCGGAGATGCCGTAGTTCGACGCCACCACGAACATCGTGGTGAAGGCGGGCGCTGCCTGCTGGCTGATGTCGCGGTTCAGCCTGGCCTTGGCCTTGCCCTGGGTGATCTGGAAGACCAGGTCGATCACCTTCTCCAGCTGGTCGGCGGTTCTCAGCTCGTCCCAGTAGATCGGCAGGTTCTTCAGGTCGGCGATCTTCTTCATCACCGAGTTGGTGGTGTCGGCCAGCGCCGACATGCCGGTGCGCGGGTTGCCCCACACTGCCTGCGCCAGCATCATCGAGGTAGTTTTTCCTATGCCCGACAGCGCCGAGTAGATCGACACTACCACCGAGGTGGAGCCGACCAGCTCGATCAGCGGGGCGGCGAAGGCTGACGCCACCGCCGTCTCGAGGGTAGCGTTGCCGTAGACCAGTCTCATCGCATCCTGCCACGGCTTCAGGTCGCCCTTGGCAACGAAGCGCACGTCATGGGTGGCGCCCCGGAACACCAGGTCTTTGCCGCCCCTTGTGTAGACCGTCTGGTCGAAGGTGAAGCCGGCGCCGTCGTCGGTCCAGCCGTAGCTGGCCGGTGTCTTGGTCTGCTTGACGGCCTGCAGATGATTGATCCACGCCACGAGAAAGTCCCTCGCCGGTTTGTAGTGAGCCGGCGATATGTATACGCCTTGCGACGCCATCGCCTGGGCCGCCGGCGTAGGCGTCAGGTTCGAGTGGATGTTGGCGAAGCCCCATTTGTCGACGCCACTGACCTCGGTGCGGAACACCAGATGCCCTGTCGCAGCGTCGATGCCGGCGTCGGTAATCGGGTAGTTCAGCAAGTCGATGGTGTTGGACTGTTTGTTCTTTTCGTCGGTGAGCGTGGTGAAGACATGCTGGTGCATGTCGCGCCAGTAGCCGGGCGGCATCAGCGGGTCGGTGCCTACCGGTATGACCGGCATTGCCGGCGCCAGCTTCTTGGCGAAGTTGAGCGGGCTCTGGCCCTGCGCGAATAGCGGGCAGGTCTGGCAGGCTGCGTGCAGCTGGCTGAACGACAAGCACTGCGGCCAGCCGATCGCCGGGTTCTGGGCGCGGGCAGTGATCTTCTCATGCAGCTTCTTGTCGGTCTCGGCCGGGACGTAGCGGCCGTCGCCATTCGACAGCCGGTGCGCTGCGTTGACCGGATCCTCGGTGAAGGAGGCGAGCATGAGCGCCAGGTTCCACAGCGGCTCCGCGTCGCCGTCGCCGCCGCGCTTCGCGATGTCCTCGATGGTGGGGCAAACGCGGATCACATCGTCGAGGCCGACCGGAGGAGCCTGGCCGACACCGGCGCCGAAGTTCTGGGCACGGGCGTGCGCCTGCGCCGACATCTGGGTGGCCTTCATGCCGGCAGTCGGGCCGACATAGGGGCTGAGCGCACCGACCAGCTGCTGGTAATCGTACTGGATCAGGCTCGAGTCGGCCATCAGCGTGACCGGCTTCGGCGGGAAGGTCTTGTGGTTCCAGGTGCTGGGTGGACGCAGGATACCGGCAGAGTTTACCGTCACTTGCGGGTCGAACTTCAGTCCGTAGGCAAGCGCTGCGTCACGCAGGCCGGCAGCCAGCGGGTTCCATGCGACGATCGGGATCGGATCCTTGGTGCACCAATAGACATGCAGCCCGCCACCGGACAGCACCTCCATCGTCGGGTCCGGCAGACCTATCTGGTCGACGAAGTCGTCGAGCGCAGCGAAGGCGTCCTCGATGGTGGCGTAAGCGTCTTTCTTGCCGACGTCGATGTCGAGGTAGATCGAGTTGAAGGAGACGATGTTGTTGGCCTTGCGCTCGGCCTTGGGGTAGCCGTCGACGGTCTTCTTCTCCATCGTGACCATGCGCTGCGTGCCAAGCGCCACGTAGACGTCGGTGCTGGTACGGCCGGCACGCGACTCGATCAGGTGGGTGATCCCCGGCCGGTCCTGAGCGGCGTAGTTGGCGAACGCTTTCTGACCGTTATTGGCTATGAAACTCCAGGTGACGCCCTTCCAGAGGGTTACGTGCTCGGGGTTCCACGGGAAAACAAGTGACAGGAAAGTTTCTAAAGGAAGGTTTTGCCCATTTGACATAGTAGGGATCCCGGGGAGCTGCAGTCGGCGACGCATGCGGGGGGTAAACCGTAGACTCGGTTCACCCCCCGTGCAAGGTACGGATGCGTTACTGCTGTGTATTTGGCGGCAGGAGTTTCCCCAGGATCTCACTGAGTGCCGCGGGGGCAGCAGTCACAACGGGTTTAGCCCCCTCGGGAGCGGCTCCGTTCGGCTGTTGTGCAGGCGTTTCCACAGCTTGTTCACTGGTTGTCGGCGCTGCTTCCATCGCTGGTTGCTGAGCCTCGCCGGGTTGCACCGGCTTCTTGGTGCGCGGCTTGCGCTCGCGCGTCACCGGCTGCTCCAGCGCTACCGCCTTGGCCCCCACCTCAGGCCCGGTCACATATTCCCTGCGCACCGTGTTGAAGTACTTGCCTTCCGGCAGGGAGAGCGTGGCCGGGTCGAGCTGCGGCATCTGCACCTGGGGTATCTTTACCGCCGCCACGTACTGGCCGGTCGCCGGGTCGAACCACTTGTTGTCGGGCAGCTCGATCAGGCCGGTCGGCGCAGCCTGTACCGGGGGAGGCACCGGTGCCTGGGAGGGGATGGTTATACCGGGTATAACCGGAGCCTCGGCCTGGACAGGTGCCGTCTCCAGCACCGGCGGCGTCTGCGGCACCATGCCACTGATCGTGGCCGTCTGCTGCACCGGCTGGGTCGACGGGGCGTTGTCGAAGTCCGGCGTGATCAGCATGCCCTGCACCAGGTCGCCCTCGGCGATGTCGATGACGCGCTGATACTCAGCCTCGGGCAGCGGCGCCACGAAGTTGAACAGCAGCTTGGGGAACGCTTCCTGGTAGTCGAACGCCAGCCTGGTGATGACGCCGCCCGGCTCCATGCCATGACGCTCGAGCAGCTGCGAGTACGCCTTCAGGTTCTTCAGCGACGACTGCGGCACCCTGAGCATCAGCACCATCGGCTGCGGATCGTTGACCTGATGCGGCATCATCACCGCTATGCGGCGCGCGTCCGAGCATGCCTTGGCTGCCTTGCCGGCATCGGTCATGCGCGAGCCGAACGCGTTCATCGGGCAGGTGCCGCATACCGGTGACACCTTGTTGGGCACCGACGGATCGGGCCGCACGCTGTCGAGCGACCAGCAGTCGGGCGGGTTCATGTCGCCCTCGGTGAAGCCACGCACATAGAAGCTCTTGGCGATGGTGCGCGAGGCGTTGACCATGACCAGGTCCAGCGCGCCGATCGGCTGGCGCGTCTGCTGGTCGATGAACGGTGTCTCCTGCCCGCTGATGCGGGCGCGGAACACCTTGCCCTTGATCGACAGGGTCGGGAACGCGTCGCGGATGCCGTCCGAGAAGTTCTGGTTCAGTCCCTTGCCTGCGGCCATGCGGGCGCGCATGAGCGGAGAGATCTGCCGCGCCGCCTGGTCGATGGGTATGATGTTGCTCATGTCTTTCTCCTGATGCCGACCGAGAAGAAGGTCGTGCGGTTGACGCCGGGCGGCAAAGCTTCGCCATTCTCCACCCGGTCGTTGATTGCTGTCTTGTTGGCGCGCCAGTCGATCACGTCCCAATCCTCGTCACCGATCACGTGGCGCCGGAACTCGCGCGCGTCGGCAACTGTCACCGAGGTGGACAGCTTCCTGTAGACAGTGCCGCTCTGGCCAGCGAGGCTGTCGACGCCGAGCTTGTTCAGCGTGTCGAGCAGCACCCGCTCCAGCTCGTCCATGCGGTCGGAGTAGTTGACCTTGATGAACTCGGCGTAGGTTTCGTCTGCATGCTTCTTGGCGTCACGAAGAGCGATGTACTCCTCGATCAGCTTGGCCGGTTGCGGCGGCGCATCTATCTCCGTCGTCACGGTCATTCGACTTCTCCGTAGTTGGTCCGCGCCTCTTCCCATTTGAGCGACGGGCGCTTCGACAGCTTGAAGCCCTTGGGCTCATCCTCGTAGGTGCAGTTGCGGCAGCGCATGTGTGTAGTGCCGACGATGCGAGCGACACGATCGCCGGCGCATTTCGGGCAGGTGAATTTAAGTTCGTCCATTGTCGTCCCCGTTGTGCTTTATGATCTCCGCCTTGCCCTGCGTGATGTCGTGGATGTCGCGCAGATGATTGATCGTGAACTCGATCGCCTTGCAGGCTTCGTTGATGCGGCCCTGGTTCACGCCCATCAGCGCCGCCAGCTTGTGCTGGTCTATGCCGTCCAGGATGTGGCCATACGCGACGCGCAGGACTTGCTCGGGGGTGAGGTGTCCGTTGCTCATCTCAGTCGTGCCTCTGCATGACGCGGCCGAGGAAGTCTCCGTGCCCCTGGATCGCCGCCGACACCTTCTCCAGCTCCACCCGCATCTGCCCCTCTGCGTAGGAGTGCTGACCTACCAGCACGGAGAGGGTATCGGCGATGCGCTTCAGTGAGATGGCTGCCGACGCCATCACGAGGTTGGGGTCGAGCGCGACGATGTCCGGCTCCAGTTGCTGGATCGTCCGGTAGGCTTCGTGGATCGGGTCGGGGCGCGATGCCGTCCCCTGTGCTGTCGTAACTGTGTGCGTGTGCATTTCAGTCTCCCGTTGTTAGCTCTGCCAGTAGGTCAAGCACGCTGTCCTGCATGTCGTGGCGCATCGCCAGCCGGCGGTAGACCATCTTCTCCACCGGGGTGGAGACCATCCTGATGATCTGCTGCTTGTGCGTCTGGCCGACGCGGGTGATGCGGGCGTTGGCCTGCTCGAAGGTTTCAAGCTTAGTGACCGGGCCGAACCAGATCACCGTGTCGGCGGCTGTCAGCGTCAGCCCGTGGCTCATGCACTCGGGGTGAGCGTTGATGATCTTGTACTTGTCGCTGCCCTGGAACGCCGAGAAGATCTGGCTGCGCTCGCCGGCCGGCGTGTCGCCAGTGACGGTGGCGTGGTCGATACCCTCGCGCTTCAGCACCTCGGCGATGCCATGGGTGGCAGATTTGAACGGCGAGAACACCAGCACCTTCTGGTCGGCCGAGTCGATGATGTCCATCAGCGCATCGAGCCGATCCTTGTTGTCGAGCGTGTGCACCTGCCGGTCGAGGTCGCCATAGACCCAGCCGATCGACGCCTGCAGCATCTTGGAGAACACCACGCCGCCGTTGGCTGCGGTGATCGTGCCCTCCTTGAGCAGCGCCGCGGCGTGGTCGCGCAGCGCGTCGTAGACCTGCTTCTGCTTGGGCCCCAGCGGCAAGT
>Ga0105104_10003169_pt1 | contig 11826 bp, 9 predicted proteins | sample PPLLaktember2015_3_FD_87034 | JGI IMG/M metagenome (GOLD analysis project Ga0105104, IMG submission 87034) | Freshwater sediment microbial communities from Prairie Pothole Lake near Jamestown, North Dakota, USA - PPLs Lake P7 Core (6) Depth... | ecosystem: Environmental > Aquatic > Freshwater >...
ACTCTCCAGTACCCGTCATTGCGAGCGGAGCGAAACAATCTCCTGCAAAATTTGTTTCTTACAAAGCATAAATGAGATTGCTTCGTCGGGCTATGCCCTCCTCGCAATGACGGAAACTAAATTTTGTAGTTTTGTAGATTATACTGAGGCGGAAAGTTATCCATCCAGCTTAAGAGGAAATCCCATGACTACTCGTTACAAAATACGTCAAAACCTGATCTCCATCGGAGATGATTTCTGGATCGAAAACGCGGAAGGCAAAAAAGTCTTCAAAGTGGATGGCAAGGTGTTTCGCATCCGCAAGACGCTGGTCTTTGAAGATTTGAACGGCAAGACGTTATGCACAATCAAAGAGCGCCTATTAACGATCCGCGATACGATGACTATCGCTGGTCCGGGCGGCGAACAACTGGCTGTCATCAAAAAGGCGCTGATCGCGCCTCTGCGCGACCGCTGGTCGGTCAATGTCAAAAACGGACCCGACCTGGACGTACAAGGTAACATCTTCGACTATGAATATTCCATCAAACAGGGCTGGAATAAAGTTGCGGAAATTTCCAAGAAGTGGTTCCGGCTGACCGATACCTACGGGGTGGAGATCGACCCGGGGCAGAATGATATCCTCATTCTCGCTGTGGCGATCGCCATCGATATGATGGCGCACGATGAGGATGACAAAAAGGGGAAAAGAAAAGATAAAAAAGAGAAGTGAAAACGTGACTCACCCCAAAAAGAATCCAGCCACGGATTGCACGGAAAAGCACGGATTTTGAATTAATTTGTCAGGACTTTGCCTGGCAGAGTAGAAAATCAGCCGAGCCTCTATGTTGGGCCGGCTGATTCTGTGTCAATCAGTGAAACACCTGCACTTGCATGCAGGTGCAAGTGTCCGTGGCTAGAACTTTGGAAGGCTATCTTCTTTTTTCTTCCAATGACTTTACTAACAACTCTCTTGTCACGGTCGGGTCTGCTTTGCCTTTGGTGGCGCGGGCGACCTGTCCCATCAGCCACTGCAAAATGGACTCTTTCCCCGCAAGATACTGTTCAACTTCCTTTGGATTGTCATTCAGGATCTTTGTGACCGTTTCCTGAATAAACCCTTCATCCGAGACCTGCGCAAGGTTCTTGGCTTTGACAATTTCTTCCGGCTTGTCGGAATTCTTGAACATTTCACCCAGCACAACCTTTCCCGAGTTGCCGCTGATGGTTTTATCAGTAACCATGTCGATCAGTTTGGCGAAGTCCTCGGCCGGGATGGGGATGTTCGTTATGTCAATGGTGAGGTCATTGAGGTGGCGCATGAATTCGCCCGCGATCCACGAACTGACGGTTTTTGCCGGACCCTGCGACGTTGAAACGACAGCTTCGAAGTAATCAGCCAGTGCTTTTTCGGAGGTAAGTAAACGCGCTTCCTGGGGCTTCAACTCATATTGTTCGATGAAACGATATGTCTTTGCCTCAGGCAGTTCGGGCAGGGAGGCGCGAATTGCATCGATCCAGCTTTGCTCAAGGACAAGCGGGGGCAGGTCGGGTTCGGGGAAGTAGCGATAGTCGTGAGCGCTTTCCTTGCCGCGCTGAGAATAGGTCTTGCCCGTTGCATCGTTGAAGCCCAGTGTTTCCTGTTCCACAGTCCCGCCGCGCTCATAGATTTCACTTTGACGTTTGATCTCGTATTCGGTCCCGAGCGTCAGGGCGCGGAAGGAATTGAGATTCTTGATCTCGGTTCTCGTGTTGAACTGGTCGCTGCCGGCTTCGCGCACAGAGACATTTGCCTCGAAGCGGATCACGCCTTTTTCCATATTGCCGGAGTTAACGCCCAGATAGCGCAAAATGGCGCGCAATTTGGTCGCGTAGGCTTTCACTTCCTCAGGAGAGCAAAGATCGGGCTCGGTGACAATTTCCAATAACGGAACCCCGCTGCGGTTGTAGTCAATGAACGAATGACCATCCGCGTGGGACAGCTTGCCCGTATCCTCTTCCAGATGGACGCGGCGGATGCGCACATCCTTTGGACCTGCTTCTGTTTCGATCCGGATTTTCCCATCTGTGGCGAGCGGCTGGTCATATTGCGAGATCTGGTAGCCTTTGGGCAGGTCGGGATAGAAATAGTTCTTGCGCGCAAAGATGCTCTCGGTATGGATCTCACACTCGAGCGCCAGTCCCACTCGGATAGCCAGCTCGACGGCTTTTTTGTTGAGTACCGGCAATGCCCCAGGCTGACCCGTGCAAACGGGGCAGATGGTCCGGTTCGGTTTCGCGGTGATCGAATCGACGACCTCGCATCCGCAAAACATCTTTGACTTTGTGAGCAGTTCGGCGTGAACTTCGAGTCCGATGACAGGTTCGTATTTCATGTTGATATCTCAGTTTATTCGCGCTGAGCGGAGTGACGAGCGTTAGCGAGGAAGGAAGATGAAGCGTGTATTCCTTGATTACTCGCCCTTCGTCTTCGCTGCGCTCCGCTCAGGACGAAAGATAATTCAATCGTTCCAGCAGGGCGGGTGTTTGGTATGCCAATCCGTTTGGCTTTGATACATATAACCTATGCGCAGTAGCATCTCTTCCGAAAGATGCGGACCCATGATCTGCATCCCGATGGGGAGCCCCTTCGAGATGCCGCACGGAACCGATAGGGCCGGGATGCCCGCCAGGTTGACCGCGACCACGAACACATCCGAGAGATACATGTCGAGCGGGTTGGTGATCTTCTCGCCGATCCGAAAGGCAGTCGTCGGCGCGACAGGCGTGATCAGCGCGTCGCAGGTTTCAAAGGCTTTTTCAAAATCCTGGCGGATCAACGTGCGGACCTTCTGCGCCTTCAAGTAGTAGGCATCGTAATATCCGGCCGAGAGGGCGAATGTCCCAAGCATGATGCGGCGCTTTGTCTCTGCGCCAAAGCCTTTCTCACGTGTCTTCAAGTAGACATCCAACAGACCTTCAACGTTACGCTCGGAGAGCCCAAAACGGATACCGTCATACTTTGCGAGGTTGGAACTGGCTTCCGCGAATAAGATCAGGTAATACACAGGAATGGCATACTGCGTGTGAGGCAGCGAGACTTCCACCGCTTGCGCACCGAGCCCTTCGAGTTGCTTGATCGCCGCACGCAGCGAGGCATCCATTTCTGGATCGAGTCCCTCAACGAAATATTCCTTTGGAATGCCGATGCGCAGCCCGCGCAGATTTTCAGTTTTCTTCAAAATCTCAGAATAAGGCTGGATCGATTCAATTCTCGACGTACTGTCTTTTGGATCATGACCGGCAATCGCTTCGAGCACCAATGCCACATCGTAGGCGCTGTGTGCCATCGGACCGATCGTGTCGAACGAGGAAACCAGTGGCAGCAAGCCATAGCGCGAGACGCGTCCATACGTTGTCTTGAGTCCTGTGACTCCGCAGAAGGAGGCAGGCATGCGGACGGAGCCGCCCGTGTCTTCGCCGAGTGTGAAGGGCGCAAGTCCCGCCGCGACGGCTGCCGCCGATCCGCCGCTCGAGCCGCCGGGGACGTGATCGAAGTTCCATGGATTGCGCGTAGTGAAGAAGCCGGAATTCTCTGTAGACGAACCCATGCCGAATTCATCCATGTTGTTCTTGCCGAGCAGCACGGCGCCGGTTGATTTCAGTTTTCGGATGGCAGTGCAGTCGTAGAACGGTTTGTAATTTTCAAGGATTCGTGATGAGCAGGTCGTGCGGACGCCGCGCGTCGAGAGCGAATCTTTTGCAGCGTAGGGAATGCCCGTTAGCGGAGTCAAGCCTTCACCTGTCTTGAGACGTTGATCCGCGTCCCGTGCTTGTTCCAAGACGAGTTCTTCCGGGACAGTTACATACGACTTGATTTTTGGATCAAGTCGTTGGATGCGTTCCAGATAAACCCGCGTGAGTTCCTCCGCAGAAATCTTACGGCTTGCAAGCAGTTCATGTGTTTCCTGAACACTTAATTCATGCAGTTCCATAATTGCCTACTGTTCGATGTGGACGCGCGGGATGATGACATAGTCATCTTTTGCCTGCGGCGCGTTGGCGAGAAACTCCCGTGTCGGGACGGACTCTTCCACCTCGTCTTCGCGCGTCACGCTTTTGTTCGCGGATGATAAGTAAGCCGGCGGGACGTTTTCCGTATCCAGTTCGTTCAGGATGCTGAAATATTTCAGGATGTCCTGGAATTGCGGAACGAACGTCTTGGTCTCTTCGTCCGTCAGATCCAAACGTGCAAGAGACGCGATTTCCCTGACCAGCTTTTCGTCAACTTTGACTTCTTCTTTTTGGCTCATAGGTTTCTCCGTTGGTCGAGTAGCCCCGAGTGTTTGTCGAGGGGCATATCGAGACCAACACGAAACAAGAATGCCTCTTGTTACTGGTGGTTTCGATACCGGCTCGATGTACGCTCGCCCTACTCAACCACCGCGCATTTACGCGATCTTGATGTGCAGTTCCTTCAACTGTTTTGGTTCCACTTCAGAGGGTGCATCCGCCATCACATCACGCCCGGTTTGATTCTTGGGGAACGCGATCACTTCACGGATATTCGGCTCGTCCGCCAGCAACATGATCAGGCGGTCAATGCCGGGCGCCATGCCGCCATGGGGCGGGGCGCCATATTCAAAGGCTTCCAACATGTGACCAAACTTTTGTTCGATCTCATCACCGCTCAGCCCCAGCAGTTGGAAGACCTTAAGCTGGATGTCGCTGCGATGAATACGGATCGAACCCGACGCCATCTCATATCCATTGCAAACCATGTCGTACGCGTCAGACATGATTTCAGCAGGATTGGTTTCAAATTTGGGTAGATCGTCCAACTGCGGCATCGTGAAGGGATGATGTTCCGCATCCCACTTCTTTTCCTCTTCATTCCACGCGAACATCGGGAAGTCCACCACCCAGGCGAATGCCATCAGGTCCGGGTCGGCGAGTTCCAATTTGTCGCGGAAGATCAGACGCAGTCCACCAAGCACTTTGTTGACGACTGCTCGTTCATCCGCGGCGAACAGGATGAGATCACCTTCCTGCGCACCGACTCTGGATTTGACGGCTTCCACTTCTTCGGGTTTGACGAACTTCGCGGCGGTCCCTTTCAAGCCTTCACCCGTTACCGCTAATGTGGCGAGCCCCTTCGCCCCCAGCCCTTTCGCGGACTCGGTCAAGGCATCCACTTCCTTGCGGGAGTACTCTGCGCAGCCGGGCGCGACGATGCATTTGATCACGCCGCCCGCTTCGATGGCAGATTGAAAGACTCGGAAGTCGCTCTTCGCAAAAATGTCACTGACATCCATGAGTTCCATGCCAAAGCGCAGGTCGGGTTTATCCGTTCCGTATTTTTCGACGACTTCATGATGAGAGAACTTGGGCCATGGCGAAGAAAGTAATTTCTTGTGCGATGCCACGCTGGGGATCATTTCGGTGTAAAGTGCTTCCACCAATGCCAGCACATCATCGCGCTGGACAAAGGACATTTCCAGGTCCAGTTGTGTGAACTCGGGCTGGCGGTCGCCGCGCAGGTCTTCGTCGCGGAAACAGCGCGCAATCTGGAAGTAACGGTCCATGCCGGCCACCATCAATAGCTGCTTGAGCTGCTGCGGCGATTGCGGAAGTGCATAAAATTGTCCGGGGTAAACACGTGAAGGGACAAGATAGTCGCGCGCGCCTTCGGGAGTTGCTTTGAAGAGAATGGGGGTCTCAATTTCGATGAAGTTCCGCTGATCGAGAAAATCACGCATGAACTTGACAACTTTGTGGCGCAGGATCAAGTTGCGGGTCATGCGTTCACGGCGCAGATCGAGATAACGATATCGGAGGCGCGTGTTCTCATCTGGCAGGTCATTCTCGCCGCTGACCATGAAAGGTAGTGTCTTTGCAGGGTTCAATACTTCGATGGATTGGGCGATCACTTCCACTGCACCTGTTTCCATTTTAGGATTTTCCATGCCTGTCGGTCGCTTCTGGACTGTACCCGTGACCTGGATCACCCACTCCATGCGGAGGTTGGCTGCCGCCTCAAGAGTTTCTTTAGCGAGGTTGGGATTGATGGTTACCTGGACAATGCCGTAGCGGTCGCGCAGATCCAGAAAGATGACCCCACCATGGTCGCGACGGCGATGCACCCAGCCTGCAAGTGTCACTTGCTGATTGGTGTGTGTGGCTCTCAATTCGCCACAGGTGTGAGTTTTGTACATTGTGCGCCTCCAAATTCGTTTTCACCACGGAGATCACAAAGAGAGGCTCTGTGGTGAGTTTCAGACAAAATAAATCGCCCTTCGCTACTGCGTTGGGCGATTGGTTTCCTGTTAGTACTTACTTTTCAACCAGCAAGGCTTCGCCCAACGATTCGGAGATCGTCATTGTCGTTATTATTATTGTTATTGGCGAAGCGAAGTTGGTGCTGCATATTGGCGGCATTATAGCACAAAGATTTTATTTGGGCAGAGGCTTTTTGGTAAAATGAGGATATCAGCCGTTTCGTTAAAATCTTCACATGTGGCTCGCCTCCGCAAGCGATACCAGGCCGGAGTCCGGTCAGGCACGTTGCCAGGAGGGGGAGAGGCATGCAAACATCAATGTAAGGTGGATGTAAAGTCGCGCAAATGTATTTTGCTTCCAATCCATAGGGAGATGTTGTATATTGAATTAAGTTCGAAACCCAAGTCAAACCAAAGGAGAGAATGAAATGAGTTACAAAATCTTGTTTATCGTTAATGCGATCGTCGTTTTTGCTTTCGGGTTGTTGTTGCTGGTAGCGCCTGGTACGGGATTGCAACAATTTAACATGGATGCGCAGAGGACCGCGTTGTACCTGACACGCGTTGTCGGTGTGGCGCTGGCGTCCCTGGGCCTGGTGTTGTTTTTTGCCAAGGATGCCGAGGAGTCGGCACAGAAATTCCTGGGCATGGCTGCTCTGGCAGGCGCCGTGCTGGCTATGATCGTCACGTTGATGGGCATCGTCGGCGCATCCGCACCGGTCCGCGAGAACGGATGGATCGTCCTGATCGTGGAACTCCTCTTTGCTCTGGGGTATGCTTTCGTGCTTTTCCTCCAGCCGAGGATGCAGCAGTAAGCCCTTTCGTACAACAAACCGCCCGCAATTTGCGGGCGGTTTTCATTTCCGGTTCCATTAATATAATATGATGAATTTGATAAAGTAAGTAACCTTTATTGCTGTTCTCTGTCATGAGTATGACACTCGAATGGCAGTCCTCCTCCGCATTTACTGAAAAGGATGGACTTGAGTGATTTTACTGGAAAGCATGTGCCAGGATGGATGGTTTCTTATGAGTTTTGTGACTGGTAGTGGAACTAGTGGTGAAAAAAAACCTCGCCTGAAAATCCTTGTCGTAGACGATGATCTGTTGAGCCTGCGCTTGATGCAGGTTTTCCTGACACGCGAAGGGTATCACGTCACTGTGGCATCCAGTGGAGTAGAAGCTTTTGAGGCTATTCAACACCAACAATTCGACATTGTCTTCATGGACTTGCACATGCCAATGATGGATGGCATGGAGACCAGCCGCCGCATTCGTGAGTGGGAAAATGGTCGCCGGCATACTTTTATTGTAGCTCTGACCGCCAGCTATTTCCCAGATGACGAACAGGAGTTATTCAAGTCCGGCATTGATAACTATATTTCCAAACCATTTGAAGTGGAACATATTCAACGGATGTTGAAGCAGCGTTCAGAGATCCGCTCCTTTCCCCCTATGCAGGCGTTGCCGTCCGGAGAGACTCTTGATGGGTAAAAAAGAGTATATGGGTGGCAATTTGTAGGTTGTGGAACTTACCTGGTAAAAACTCGGCGACGCGCGCCGAGTTTTTTATGCTTCCAGAATGGTATCGCTTACTTCATCCAATTTCGCTGCTTCTTCATCGGTCAATTTCCATCCAAGCCCCCCCGCGTTTTCCCGAGCCTGTTTCGCATTCTTGGCGCCAGGGATGGGAAGCGCTCCCTTGTAAATCAACCAGTTCAGCGCGATCTGGGTATTGGATTTGCCGCCATGATCCTGCCCAATTTCAGTCATTAATTTCAAGAGGGGTTCGATCCTGGGGAGCAGGCTCGGATACATTCTGCCGCGCGTACCGGGTGGGGGAGCATCAACGCTATATTTTCCCGTGAGCAGGCCCTTTTCCAGAGGGCTGTACGCAATGAGGCGAATTCCCAGTTCTTTACAGCGGGCAAGCGTCCCGTTCTTTTCCACAGCCCGATTGAGCAGACTATAGTGCAACTGGTTGGACGCGAGCACAATATCACGACGTGCCAGCGCAGAGTAAGCCGCCAGCATTTGAGACGGATTAAAGTTGGAAACACCCACAGTACGCGCCATTCCACTTTTTACACACTCAGCCAGACCATCCATCATGGTATCGATACTTATGAGCGGCGTGGGCCAGTGAACTTGATATAAGTCCACGTTTTCCACGTCGAGACGTGCAAGACTTCCCTTCAAGGCGCGTGGAAAGGCGCCCTTTCCGAACCTCCACGGGAGCGGAAAAAACTTGGTCGCGATCAACACAGGCTGATCGGTCTCTTTTAAGAATTGTCCGAGCAATCGCTCGGAACGACCGTTTCCATAAACCTCTGCGGTATCTACAAACCGGATTCCCTCGTCCAACGACGCTTGAAATGCCTGACGTACTTCCTCATCACTGTAGCCGTGACCGTATTGCCAGACGACGCGATCACCCCACTGCCAGGCACCTAGCCCCATTTCGATTGCGTGCAAAAACCTGGTTTCATTACTGAGTTCCACCGTCATCTCCCTCGGAAAAGAATGATCTGATTGTACCCCGCACGCTACCCAAAGTGGAAGAGAAAAACGTGCGGGGTTGTATCTTAAAAAAACAATAAGTGAGCGCCTCAGCGCCATCCCGCTCTGCGTGACTTATAGTACAATTCAGCCCGCTTGATACCCCGCACGCTACATAAAATGCTAGAAGAAGCGTGCGGGGTGATATTTGGAACTGATGGAACGCGAGACCCTCCCCTCCCCTTTACCTCCCCCTGTTTTGCAGGAAATGGGATGGGGATGGGGTCTGGCGCTCCCTGAGTTCTTGGGAGATTGTTGTGACGACCCTGTCTGAATCGCGGGACGACAAGTCGGAATCCGCATCTGACCTCAGCCGACGGCTGGGTCTGTCCTTTTCTAATCTGGCCCTGCTGACGCGTGCCTTTACCCACCGTTCTTATGTCAATGAGAACCCCGACTCGCTGGAGGATAACGAACGATTGGAGTTTCTTGGAGACGCTGTGCTCGATTTCATCGTCGGCGCATGGGTCTATAATCGCTTCCCTGAAATGCCTGAAGGTGAGTTGACGAAGATCCGTTCAGCCATTGTACGCAATGACCAGCTTGCCTTGTTTGCGCGGCATTTGAATCTGGGAGGCGCCCTACGCCTTGGGCGTGGAGAATTTGCATCAGGCGGGCGCCAGCGGGACGGACTGCTGGGATCCCTGTTCGAGGCGCTGATCGGCGCGTTGTACCTGGATGCGGGTCTCAAAGCGGTGGAGGCGTTTGTTCATCCTTTGCTGGAGGAGTCGCATGAGTTTATCCTGGATGAGATTCATGATCCCAAAAGCCGTTTGCAGGAGTGGGCACAGTCTGAAAAGTTGGGAACGCCGCAGTATATAACGGTAGGCTCCAGCGGACCGGACCATGCCAAAGTCTTCGAGGTGGAAGTTCGCATACAGGGCCTGGCTTATGGCAGGGGGCATGGCTCGAGCAAGCAGGTTGCGGCTCGTATTGCAGCCCAGACAGCACTTGAAGCACTGGGTATTTCATATAAATAAATTGAGCTTATTTAATCTTACATGCCTCTTCGTCTAAAATCCCTTGAACTGCAAGGTTACAAGACCTTTGCAACCCGGACCATGTTTGAGTTCGCAGGTGGTATGACTGCCATCGTTGGACCGAACGGTTCCGGGAAATCGAACATTGTCGATGCCCTGCGCTGGGTATTGGGCGAGCAATCGTACGCATTGTTGCGCGGCAAAAAGACCGAGGATATGATCTTCAACGGTTCCGATCATCGGCCGCGCGCCGGAATGGCTTCTGCACACGTTCTTTTTGATAATACGACCGGCTGGCTGCCCGTGGATTTCACCGAGGTCGGTATGACGCGGCGTGCCTATCGCGACGGACATAATGATTACCTGCTGAACGACCAGCATGTCCGTCTGCGTGATCTCAATGAACTTCTGGCGGCTTCGGGTCTCTCTGAACGCACCTACACTTTCCTCGGCCAGGGGCTTGTGGATGCTTCGCTGGCGCTAAAAGCCGAGGATCGCCGCCGTCTGTTTGAAGAGGCGGCCGGGGTGGGACTGTATCGTGTCCGTCGCGAAGAAGCTCTCAAAAGGCTTGACAACACCGCCCGCAATCTGGAACGTGTTCTGGATATCTTGTCCGAGCTTGAGCCGCGCATCCGAAGTTTGGAGCGTCAGGCAAAACGCGCAATTGAGTACACGCGCGCCCAGGCAGACCTGAAGGGAATCCTGCGCGAATGGTATGGTTATCACTGGCATCGTGCCCAGCATGAGTTGACAGATGCGCGCGAGGGGGTCAAGGCGCAGGAAGTGCGGGTGCGCGAGGCGCGTGAAACTCACGCCAAAACACAGAGCGAGCACAATACATTCCGCGAGAGGCTTTCAGGTTTGCGTTCCCAGCTTAACGCCTGGCATCGCCAATCCGCGGAGCTGCACACCCAGCGCGAAGAGGTGAGCCGCGAACTCGCAGTCCTTGAAGAGCGCCAGCGTTCGTTGCTCTCCACCCAATCCTCTGTCCTGGCGGATAAGAATCGTAGCTCTGATGAAGAGCAGATTGCACGGGAGCGTTTTGTGGAGGCTGAGCAGGAAACTGTGCGCCTGCAGGCTGAATATGAAGAGGCGCAGAGGCAATATGCCGATGCTCAGCAAGTTTTGCAAACAAGACAGTCTGAGCGCGCTTCTTTGGAAGAGAAATTGAAAACCGTACGCGCCGAGATCGAAAAGTGGAGTGCACAACGCGCCGAGTCACAGGCACGTCTGGATGAATTGAAATCACGGTTGGAAAGTTTACGAGCGCGTTTAAGTAATGCGGAAAAAACCATCGAAGCAGCCGAAATGCAGGCACGTGCAGCGGACGAAAAATTAGAACAGGCGCGTAAACTTCGCGAAACTGCCGAAGATGAATTTCAACGAGGAAGAGAGATAGAAGAAAGAGGAAAGAGGGAAGTCGAGAGGCTGGAGAATGAACGGCGCGCGAGATCTGAAGAACGCGCCCATCAACTCGCGGCGCATACGCGCCTGAACGCCCAGCTCGAAATCCTTGATCAGGCGGAGCAATCATTGGCAGGCTATGCGGAAGGTGCGCGCTTTTTGCTCGATGCAGCGCGCCAGGCGCGGCTCAAGGGGGCGCGTGGTGCCTTGAGCGCCTCGCTGGATGTGCCGGCTGAACTTGAAGTGGCAGTTGCAGCGGCGCTAGGCGACACGCTCGATGCGATCCTGCTCGACGCGGCTGAAATTGAGGAGGCCCTGCAATTACTTGAATCGGATGGAGCCGGGCGCGCCGCATTGCTTCCGCTTGAAAATCATTCACGTCCGCCACTCGCAAATTCAAAGGATGAGAATACGCTGGGGGTGGCCTCCGAGCTGGTCAATGCGCCGGAAGAATTGCGCTCGGCTGTGAACCTTGTGCTGGGTCAGACGGTGATCGTCCGTGATCGTGGGAGCGCGCGGCGTTTGTTGCAGGATCTGCCGACGCACGCGCGCGTCGTGACCCTGCGCGGGGAAGTCTTCCGTGGGGATGGCTTGATCATTGCCGGGAAGTCCGCCTCCTCCAGCGGGTCGGCCTTGAGCCGTCCGCG